>Ga0307931_1000835_pt1 | contig 20306 bp, 17 predicted proteins | sample OrgLakmetageno47_FD_201816 | JGI IMG/M metagenome (GOLD analysis project Ga0307931, IMG submission 201816) | Saline water microbial communities from Organic Lake, Antarctica - #47 | ecosystem: Environmental > Aquatic > Non-marine Saline and Alkaline > Saline | place: Antarctica: Organic Lake...
GCGGATCTGAATTCGGCCCCTCAGCCAATGAAGAGATTCCAGTCGTCACCTATGGCCCTATCGGCGAAGTTGACCGTTATCATGCGACGGACTGCGAGGTGAGTGGAATACAAATGCGAAGAGTTGGCAGAATATGATGCATCTGCTATGATACCTCCGCTCCTTGCCTTCTGCCGCTGCATATGGCATGTCGTTTATTCTTTTGCCTCTTTCCTTCCCAAAATCGAACCTCACGTTCCTTTTCCATCCTTTTGTTCATTCGAAGGTGAGCGTGGACTACTCCCAAGTGAGCTGCCTCACGGCAGAAGGCGTCGGCAAAGGGCATGTGCTCGCAGTCACCGTTGGGGGGCAAACCTCTAATATATACCCGGCAAATATCTCGTACTCGACGCCTAACGTTGCGAACTGTGAGTTTTAATGGACCATCTTTCAGATGTTGAATTTCTGTAGATTTTTGTGTGTGTTTGAAACTATTTTGCTAAGGACGTGTACTTAGCTCTAAGAAACCATGGTTTAATCACATGCTTATTCTCTCACTCGTTATATAATTTTTTTTTCCTTCAAATTATTTTTTGTCGTGTTCTCCTTTTTGTTTCGTTGCACGATGCTTGATATCATCCTAGACCTGGCCTCATGGGATTTAGCGGAAGCATCAAGCAGTGGCACCGGAGCTTCCACCAAAGGAGGTCAATGGGTGGTGCTACAGGGAAGGAACTTCGGCACTGTTGCCGAGTCACGGATCACTGAAGTGAAGTATTCGGCTCCTGACAGCGGGGCAGGCTTCGTTGAAACCTTCTACACCTGCCAAAGTGACGAGAATCTGTACGCGGGGAAGGCGGTGCCTACGATTACTCACCCTACCAAAGGGGGGTACTATTTCCATGCCTCCACCACTCCTGCGTGCGTGTGTGGGGCCTATGGGTACGACTATAACGGTGGCGCGGTGACCTATGACACCACTGACGTGTGCTCTATCAACATGGGTTGTAATTACCTGGAAGAGTTTGTTGGATGCGGCAAGATTCAAATGTTCGTGGCGTCGATTGATTGCCAGCAGCCAGACACTACTCTATCGCCTTACTACGATTGCGGTTCAAGCAACGCAACCTCATGCCTCTTGTTGTCGGGGGCAATAGATGGTCCTTTGTCAGGAGGAACCCCAAAGGCGATTGAACTCTACGCAGCGTGTGACATTTTTGACTTATCAGCCTACGGCCTAGGCTTAGCCAACAACGGTGGAGGTAGCGACGGGCAAGAGTACACCTTTCCTTCGGACGCCGTTGCTGCCAACACCTTCATTTACGTGTCTTACCCCTCGGACACAACAAACTTCGAGGCTTTCTTTGGCTTTGCTCCTACCTATGCGGGCACCTCAGCCGCTAATTTCAACGGAGACGATGCCATCGAGCTTTATTTGGATGGGAGTGTAGTCGATGTGTTGGGCGAGCCTACCTACACAGCTAGCACACCAGATTGGGCGTAAGCGTATACTACCAAATGCATGTACTTGTGTGTTTCACTTTTTCTTTGATGGGTGGTTGAGCTGTCTATCATTCACAAACATCCAGTGACCCTTGTGTGCTTGTACTGGGTATTGTTTTTTAATGTTGATTTTACTTTTATAATTGCGTCCCTCGACCTCTTCTCAGGTTCACGGACGGTTGGATTTACCGCATCAACGGTACCGCGCCCGACGGAACTACGGGTTATGCCAGCAACCACTGGGTGATCGAATACAACGTGCTTGACGGTTACGCGACGAACGACGCAGCCACTGTGAATAGCGTGGGCTTTCCTTTGAAGTCTTACGTCAACGACGGCGGGTGGGATCCTTTGGCTGGCTGTGTGGTGGTGTCCCCCTGTAGTTGCGCCGTTTCCACTGACCACACCGCTATCAATTGCTCGACGGTGGCAGGCGCTGGCGCTGGTAAGTGTACCTTCCTGAAGTCTTTTTGTCGTATCCTCGCATCGATAGAGTGATGTTTTTTTCGTCTTCCTTTACTCTTCTTCTCTCCCTGTAATATTTCGATGTGAGCAGGGCACACTTGGGTGGTCACCATCGACGGCCAAGCCTCCACCGCCGCTACCACGGCGTACGGAAAACCCGTAATTACGGGCCTTTCGGGCGTCGGTGCCGTAAATGCGAGCACGTACGGTGGGGAGGCCGTCACTTTGACCGGCTACAACTTCGGCCCCAAAAAGGGAGCGGGCGCGGAGGGCAACACCAGCTTCCTGGACGCCGTCACGTATGGGCCCGGCGGGTCGGAATACTCGGCCGACAAATGCCGAGTCTCGGTGGGACATACCGAAATCGTGTGTTTCACGGTCGCGGGCGTGGGCTCTTCCCTAGTGTGGGTGGTCACGGTGGACGGGCAATCGTCAGAAGCCTCGGAGTCTCCCGTGTCGAATTATGCTTCCCCGATGCTAGCGGGCCTCAGCCCTCAGCGCGTGGGCACCTCAGGAGGGTCGAAACATGTACTCAATGGCACCAACCTGGGGATGGCCTCCACCGACTCTTTCCTCAATGTAAGTGATGAAAACAACAAAAGTATTGGTATTTTAAGACAAAGCGAAGAGTTTGAGAGGTCGAATTGTGGGCAAACGTTTTGAACTGTTTGTTGCCGTATATAAATGCTGCAACCTAAAAAAACTTCTTGATTTACCTGCAAAATTATGTGAATATCACTCGCCTGTGCACTATTTCTAGCTTTTGATATCTCTCTTCCTTTTTGCGTATGCATTTCCTAATAGGTGTATTTGGATGGGAAGTTACTTGCGGTCGACAATGGCAAACTGACCACCATATATCCTGCGTCTTCAGAGTTGATGTTCAAGGAAGCTAATCCAAGGTAAGTACTACGATCATGATGACGTTGAACATATATAGAATGTTGTTCCCTTTAATATTGTTCGTTTCACTCGTTGGCATTTCCCTGATCATCACTCTTTTGTATACTCCTGTCTAAAATTCCATATCCTCTCCTTGCACTCAATGCTACCGTATGTGCCACAGTTACACGGACGGCACCGATGGAGTGACCGCACCTTGGATTGAGGGACTTTTGGTCGAAATGCCTTCTTTGAGCGACGAGTCGCATACGAAGGTATTGACGGTAAGTGTTGGTCGCCGCACCGGTGGCAGCTCTGCTGCTGCCGTTTCAAACCCAACCACGGCAATCTACAAGCCCCCTGTCTTAACAGAAGTGCAGAACATCGAAGGCGTGCGAGTGGGCACCAAGGCCACATCCGATCTGGTGCTTCTGGGCCGGAATTTTGGCAGCACTGGTACCGTATGGTACAACGGCGTCAGCGTGGACGGTAGCGATGGTGCAGCAGGCATCACGGCGTGGAAAGACAATGAAATTAGCCTCCAAGTGGTGGGCTTGAATGGGAACGTTTCAGTGACCGTAGGTATTTACGAGACCCGCACGCTCTTTTTCGACGACTTTTCACCCGTGCTCATGACGTCCTACGCGAAGTATTTGCCAGATACCAGCGGCTACCGCACAGATGCGAGAGGAACTTACTCAGGAGCTGCTGATGACGATGTGACGACGAACGAGGGTGAGGGCGCGCACCGCAATCTCACTCTGGCGGGTTTGTACTTTGGCACCGTAGTCAGTGACCTCAGCGTCACGATTGGAAGCGGCAAGTACATCGCAGATTGCCCGATTTGGCCTCAGTCTCTGGTGGAAGTGCCAGAAATCGTTTCTACGGACACCATCCGTGCGGTCACCTGCCAAGTGCCTCCCGGTGCTGGTCTTGACAACCCCGTCATCTTTGCGAGAAGTGCCAAAACCAGCTTCCTTGCCAATGCCACGGAGACCGTCACGCTCAATTACAATGCTCCTGTTATCACGCAGGTGTCGCCGTACAAGGTACACACCACGGGTGGCGACATCACGATTGCGGGCTACAATTTCGGAAGCGTGAGCGCCCGCGCTAGCCTTCTCTATGGTGACACCAAACTTAAACTATCCGCCGCTTCTTACGATCACACGATGTTGGTAGCCACAGTACCACCCGGAGATGGCTCTGGTCGACTGTTAAGGCTCAGTGTGGACGAGCAGGATGTCACAGTGTGGCCCTCAGATGCAGCAGCGGTAGCGAATGGAGTCAATCCCTCGACTGCCTCGATTGTGGTTGGGTTCAAGTACTATGGCCCGAACGTCAGTGCTGTGGTCATGATCGATGGTTCCAGCGGCGAGGATGATCGTGACGGTGGCTCAACCACCGGTTTTACGGTCCTGGTCGAGGGCAGTGACCTCGGCTTGCCTGGATCTCTGAATGCGCGCATGGTCAGGAAGGTGGGCTCGGTTACTGACGACGACAGTGATGACAGTGCTCGGCGCCGCCGCCTCTCACAGTACGACACAGCAGCAGCAGCTGAAGTACGTCTGAGCGATGGTTTCGTCAATTATGATGGCCTCGTGAATGAGCCTGTCCTTTACCACCACAGAGCTTTGCAGGCGAACGACGACGACGGATGGACCGAGAGTGAGTGGGAGGAGCTGCCGTTCATTGAAGTTGAAGTCCTGCGATCGAACCATTCGGAAGCTTTGATTGAGGTCGGACCTGGCGAAGGCGACAATTACCTGCTTGTCAATGTCAGTGGCCAAGTGACCTTAGCCCATGTGCCTTACGCGCACCCCAATCTAACCTCCGTGGAGCCTGCGTCGCTTCCGACCATCGGTGGTGTGAATGTGACGGTCTTGGGGGTTAATTTTGGCGTAGGCAACTCTTTCACGCTTCGGTTAGAGGGTGCTGGAGATGCACAGGGTTACTGCGACTTCGCATGGGATGAGAGCGATTTGCACTTTTCGGCGGGTGGTAGCAACCCTACAGGGAGCATCCTTGAATTCGAGCAAGGCCTGATCCGGTTCATTGCTCCGGCTGGCCAATGCGATGCACCCATGAATTTGACCTTGACCGTGGCAGGGCAGGCTTCTTGGCAGAGTCTGTCAGTGAGCTTCGCGCCGCCAACCATTACGATGCTCTCCAAGGATGGCGCCATTCCCCTCGGGAGTGACTGTGACCGGTCGTCCGAAGCGGGTTGCGGCCTATTGACTAGTGGTGGCTACACCTTAACCATGACGGGGGAGAATTTCGGTCTGAGTGACCGGCAAGTATGGTTCGACGGAGAAGCTCTGCCAACCGCCGACTACCAATTTAGCGGCCACACCCAAGTGTCGTTTGAGGTGCCGGCGGGCGCGGGCGCACATGTACCCGTGATGGTGTCGGTCGGAGGGCGCGAGTCCGAACCCATAGTTTTCGCATACGATCCGCCGTATGTGACGTCTTTCACGCCCAACGAATTCGACGCTGATGAAGACGGTATAGACGCATAATTTTTGGACTCTGCTTCTAACAAGCACCATTGAATTGAACGATTCATTAAGTCCACATTCACATCACATCTTTGAGTTTCCACGCTGTTGTATGCTCTATTTCGAATCAATACATGAAACCTTCATTTAAATGTCTCATTTGTCACCTTATTCAATCCCCTCTTTTTATTTTCTCACCATTTCATGTTCTCTTGATTTGATACATTTTTGTGTTTGGTAGTCATCGAAATTTACGGTCGCAACTTTGGGTCTTCGCTTGCCGATGCCGGTGCCGTCTCGATTGAAATCGGAAACTCGACCTGTGGCCCAGTGGTGATTGGCTCTCAAGTGGCAGAAATATGGCAAAAGAGTCGCGCGGGGGTCCCTTATTTGTGGTGCAGTGTGTCGCACACTACTGTTGGTCTTAAGAGCTTGATCATACATGTAGCGGGGCAAAATGTGACTAAAGACGAAGAGAACTCAGGAGTCCGCGGAGTGTGTTCCTCGGGCTTTTACGGTCAACAGGCTTGGACCGTATTTACGGGTGAAGACTCGGAGTGCGAACTCCCCTGCGACAAAGCTCAGACCAGTGCCCATAGTAGTCTGGAAGGAGGCCGCAGCTGCACGGCCCATTATGATGCTTCCGCCAACGATTATGTTCTATTGGACGAATTTGACGATGAAAACCCTGCGTGTGAGGTGAGTGTCGGATTTGTATGTCTCATGCAAAGATTCTGTTAGCATGCTAGAAAAATCCTTGTGACTTCAATGTTAGTTTCTACCCACTACCTCCATTTTTTAAATGTATGCTCACCTTCTTGGACAACTCATTACTGTGGCCATGCACACATTAAATTTCACTTGTGCATAACCATCTGTTAGGACGAATGGGCGTGCATGATTCGAGCAGATTTGGCCACCGGAGCCACTTCCAACTGTACAATTCTCACCCGTCAAGACGAGTATTGTGCCGAATGCCCCACTGGCTCTGAGTGTGAAGATTTCAGTACCCTGTATTCGGTCGAGCCGATTGCCACTCCAGGCTACTGGAGGTCGGCTCTCAAGACCGGCGACGAGAACAGTGATGGCATCTTCACGTGCCCTCCTAACCGCGAGCACCGCGCCTATTGCTGGGACTTTTCCCCCTGTTTGCCGGGGAATGCTTGTGAGGGGGACAACCAGTGTGCGAAAGGGTACACCGACGAGAAATGCGCTCAGTGCTGCGATTGGAACTTTGCCAAACTCGAGGATGGCAGTCCCAACCCCGATTGCTATCACGATGAAACCGGCGAACAGCTGCTGTACCACCGTGTGTACGGCAAGTGCGAAGAATGCCCCAACAACATCTTGTGGATCTTGCTGGGAGCTTTCATTGGCGTGCTTTTCGCGTGTTTGCTGGCGCGCCGCCTCCAGCGCAAGAAAGTGGACCTCGCCATCTTCAGCATTGGCATCGATTACTTTCAGGTCCGTATCTTAGTAATGCATGCATGTAGATATTTGAACAGCAGTTTTCTAATGTCGAAAATGCCATAAATTCCCTTACCTCACGTGACGTATGAATATGCGATGTGTGCACACAGGTGCTCGCCATCTTTGCTGGCACGGAAGTGGAGTGGCCCGCCTCGGTGCAGATGCTCTTCCGCTACATGTCGCTCTTCAACTTCAGCATCAACTTAACTCCACCCGAATGCTTGTTAGAAGTCCCCTATCGCACGAAATGGCTCGCCATTGAATGGTTCCCGTCCGTCTTGTTTGGGCTTGTCGGTCTGCTCTTTGTCTCTACCTTGGTTTATTTCCGGTACTGCTCGAGCCACAACACCCGGCGGGTCCGAAACGCACGGAACAGCGTTGTGGCGGGGTCCCTCCTTCTCATGTACATTTTGTACTTGAACATTAGTGAAAACACCCTCGATCCGTTGAACTGCAACTACGTTGAAGCTGAAGATGGGACCACTACTAAGCTTCAATACATGACGTCTCAACCGTCGGAAGTATGCTGGCAGAAGGGGAAGTATACCTTGCAGCAGGAATTGGTCCCCTATGCGTGGTTATTCTTTGTCCTCTATACCATCGGCTACCCTTTGCTGGTCGCAGCCATCTTGCTCAAGCCTGAAAATCGCGAGAAATGCATCAATGACCGTAAGTTCGAGTTCTTTCTTTTTCTCGATTTGTCAGATGATTGAACGCTTTGGCAAGGATATTTGAAGCGTCTATTTAGCCGATTTATTCCTCCGACTTCACTTTTTTCCTCTTCATCTTTTTTGATGTCACACTATTTTTTCTCACAGAATACCTCCGATGCCTGGGCACGGGATCGAAGAAAGAAACGAACAAGGCGTACTTCAATTTCCGCTCCAAATATGCCACCCTGTACTTCAAATTCAAGCCAAAGAACTACTACTGGATTTTGCTTATTGTGCTTCGGAAGTTGTGCATTGTCTCTTTCACAGTGCTCTTTCACGTGAATGCGACGATGCAATTGTCCATGATCCTCCTCGTAGTCTTTTTGAGTTACACCATGCAAGTAAAGCACAATCCGTACCTGTCACGCGCTGACTACGAGGACATTGTCGGTGAGATGGACGAAGATGCGTACAACAATCTAGTAGGGCCCTACGGAGCATGCCCGCAGCCGAAGGGTATCGGGTACGAAAGTTTGATTTCCGAAAAAGCCCAGGTTGCGATGGCCCGCATCAGCCTGGTCGGCGCAATGGAGAAAAGTGGGGGCATCACGCGAGAAGAGTTGAAAAAATCTGGCGAGCGGGTTCTCAAATTTGCATTCAATTACAACACTGTCGAGTCATTCCTGCTGTTTTGTGCCATTTTAGTGTGCCTATTTGGGATCATGTTTGCGTCGGAATTCTCGGGCCCTGGAGAGGTTCTTTACGAGCGTCTCGGTGAATTAACGCTTGCCGTCATCGGTGTCAGCCTCGTTTATTACTTCTCAGTGCTGTGGGTAGAAGTAGTGGCCGTGATGTTCCCAAGCCTCGCGTTCAGTTTCTTGTCAGGGGCCGTGGACCAAAAGAGGGACCAAACGTTGGATGCTGACGGGAACTTGGTGGTGGTCGATAGCGATGGTGAAGCAGAAGACGACGAGAAGAACGCTTTCAATGCCATTACCGCAGGGATGGCAGAAGATGACCGGGATGCGTACAAGATTCGTACCATCGACCGCGACGTGGTTTATCAGCCGACAAATCCTCTGATCGTGCGGAAGATGGAAGCTGACGCTGCTTCTTTTGCGCTGAATCCGTCCGGAGAGGATAGCGGCCAGGATGAGGTCGCGCTCTTGAGCTTAGAGGATCAAGTAGCCCTGCAAACCACAGTCACCTCCCTGATGGACGAAATCAAGTCTTTGAAAAAGAAGGTCGCCAGTGCAGGACAGAGCGCAGCGGCCTCAAGTGCTGTAGCAGGACCATTGAAGAAAGCGAAGAACAAGATCGGTGGAAGCCGCGGGGACGAGGGCAAGATGAGGGGCGCGCATGGGGGCTATGCTCCTCACGATGAGGACCACGATGACTATCACCCTCCCAAGGAGGCACCCAAGCACCACAATCACCGAGGCAGGGACAAGTCGCCAGTCAAGCAGAACACTTCAGGAGCCGACGACGATGATATGGACATGGGCGAGATGTTTGGCACAACTGCTCGTCAAGGCTCGGTCACACTTCGTCTGGGCTCAGCATCCTCCGCGGACACGATCATGATGGGCTCCAACCCTATGAGCCGCGGAAAGGCGCCCAATCAAGGAGGAATAATGAACCCACTTGGGGTTAATGGCGGCAGTGCCAAAAAAGGGGGGTCAAAGAAAGCAGCAAAGATGGCCAACAGCGCTTTCAACGATGAGGACATCTTGTGATTCACAGGCCGGAATTGAACTCTGGGGGCGTGTTTTTAATGAGGTTTGTGGCGTTTGGTTGTATGCAATAGCGAACTAAAGGACGTGGACCGCACGGAATACTCATCTTGGACGGCAAAATACCATAGTTCATAGGACAAAGCAGACGAGTGGTGTCAGGGATTGGTAAGAGTATTATTTAGCACGTATATTTAAGAACTCAGTAAATAAATCCCAATGCGTTAATGTGGGATACTCAAACGTAAACCAAGGGCAAAATTAATAACCCGTGAACTGGAAGGGAGGCAGCTCGTTTGAATTCTTTATGATATCTAATTTCTCGGCCGTAGTTGCTGCAAACAGAATTCGTGTATTTGATATATCCATGATTTGATGTATTTTGTGCTAGGTGAGTGGTCTAGACTACTAGAATTCAAAGAGAATATAAAATTATAGTGCGAGAAATGTACAAGTGGTTCTATTGTTGATCGCCCCCCTAATTATTCGGAGGAGAGACGCCAGCTATATCATGGCGCTGTCCCTCAGCAGTATCACTTACCGGTCAATCTGATGTAGTTGGAATCCTAGTATGGACTTTTGTTCATGGATTTTCGTACACCGTTATATACGTCGCATCAATGTGCATCACCTTGACCAGTGACAACTCTGACTCTTGATGTTGATGTTGATTAGAATAGAATAGATTAAATTATACTCCCGAATATCAAAGAAACATCAACAAATGACATACAGCTGCGATTTGATGAATCCTTCAGACAAGTCTGACCGGGCTGAGTGTCCGTTTGCGTAATGCAATGTTCGTCTTTAATCTCATGAACCATGTAGGATCAATTCTCGGAAGGAGGCATAGGTTTCGAGTATGTCCGCGATCTCCACTCCGACCTATCCATAGCTATGGCACGCCATTCCTTGAAGTTGACCGGGAGTCCCTTTAACTTTAGGGCCTTCTTTAATATTTATTGGGGTCGGACATTAAAGATGGCATGATGTTGTTATTGGATTATTCTCAGCATAACTTCCCACACTACAATGAAATCCGGCTTCTGAGCACTTCAACCACGAATCGGTCTCAAATTTCATTGATACAATCCCCTACTGTTTCTATGTATTTAATTATTCTCAGTTCTCCGAATCTTTTTTGGGTTTTGTGACACGGCCCCGATAGCCAGACCAGAAACATATTTTGCCGATATGAACCCGTAGGGGCATTCATTGTCAGCCCCGTAGGGGCATTTCATTTCATAAATGATTTGGTGAAATATACCCACCCGTAGGGGCGTTTATTCTTAGCTTCTCACTATTCGCTTCCACTACTACAGCTGTAGCTAGCTAGAGTACTGTAGAGCCTGGTGCTTTATGCTTTTATCTTTTTGAGCTCACCACCTCCTGCTAACCTTGCTTCTTAGAAATACTAGCAAGAAGGGTTTCCTTCAATAACATATCATGCTCTCATCTCATTTCGGATTCCTTCCTTTTAGATTGCTTAATCGATGACTTCGCTGAGCTTGTTCTGTGTAGTATCTAAAATAATCGACTACTCTACGGCTACAGCTCTACAGTAGCTGTAGTGCAATCACCTATTGTAAGTGCGAACGCTTTACAGCATGGCTGCAGGCTAGTCTGCGCTTTCACTTGAAGTGTACTTATATGCATGCTAGATCAACTCGCGATACTGTAGGAGTATTCAGCGATTCAGATTGAAGCATGGCTTATGCACGCAGCCGAGGTCCGACGCGGATCCGATTCGACGAGGGAAGCTTCCAACATCAGGAGCGCATTAGACAGGACCGGACCTACTCGTTAGGAACGGACGACGGTGAAGATGAATCTATTGATCGATTCCGCACGCGGAGTAGTTTGAGTGAGAGCTTTGCCCATGACTCGTTGGAGGATTTAAACACCGATGATATGAGAGACGAAAGTATGAAGGGGCAGCGCGAATGGATGAAGCGATGTGTAGCCGCAAGTCGGGGGCGATTGCGGAGCAGCGTAAGGTGGGCGGTGCCTCTGTTGTTGGTGGCGGGGCTAAGCGGCGGCTTATTGGAGTATCGTCGACTCAATCGGCGAGCTGCTGGCTTTGACAAAGCTTGGAACCCCATTACCGAGTCCTTTACACAATTCTACGAGGGCGAAAAGAAGGCGTCAAAACAGGTCAAAGTCCTCAATAAAGTAGAGAGTCGATAGTGAAGGCAGAGTGAGAGCACTAATTACACAATATGTAGTCTACTAACGTTATGCTTCATGGAAACATCGATGTTCGTTGCCTTTTTTTTTTTAACTCGTCACTGTTTTTCATGTTTGTTCTTATTATATTACCTCTTTAGGCATTGTTTAAGACATGGCACGGTGCAAGCGCGTCATCAGAAGGGCACTTCAAAGAGTCACCAAGCCTCGGAGATCTTTTAAGTATGCCGTCCAAATACCCGTTTACGAACCCGGCAGCTGCAATAGCCCACTCGTCTGCTAGTCCGCTCTCCAAGGGGCTGCCTTCTTTATCATCTCCTCGCAGACTCGCAGACGTTACCCTGGTATTAGCTACAGTTGTTGATTACTTTATTGGTATTTCTGTACTGTATCATGCACTGGGAGTTGAGTACTGCAGATGATATGATTGCCCCACTTTGTGAATGATTTTTTACTTGCCGTGCTGTGTGTTGGCTTTTGGGATGTACTCCCTGTTGTTAGGTGCTGAACCATTGGGCGCGTAACACGTTAGCAACACAATTGTCGGCAGTGATGGCGAGCAGCGTGTTGCCGCAGCAAGTGTGGGTGTGCCTGTTCGCCGTGCAAGGCCCCTCCAAGGAGGCAGCTTACCGACAAACCGTGGATGTGTGGGCTCCGAGATTTGAGGTGTGATGATGATGATGATGATGATGGCAGGCTTCATTTGCATATGATACTTATGCGGCATGACGCGCTAGAATGGAAAGGGTGTCAGCAACACAAGTTTTCTACTAATGTTTGTGCACACGCTTCTTCTTTCTTCTGAACGTGTCTCTCTCAGGCGGCCGGCAGCGCACTCCACCATGCTACTTCGTCGTTCAATTTCAAGTTCTTTGGGCGGTTCCAACTCGCTTTACAGGCGCCCACCACTTATGTATGGCTGGTGGACGATGACGTGGTGCCCGGCTTGAGGTTCTTGGAAGCTTTACTTCACGTCGCTGGTGAGAGAGAGACGCACTGTTGGCGTATCGACCGATCATGGAGTGGATTGCTTTTGCTGCAAATATTATGGTCAAAGAAAGAGAGGTTTACCAGATTTTATTGGAATGATGATCAGTATAAGTACATACTGATAAATTCGTCATCATTATCCTTTGTTTGTACCATGTGATCGCACATAGGGACGGGTCATTATAACGGCGTGCTGGGAGCTACTGGCTGGCTCTTTCCCCCACCTCAAGCTACAAAACAAGGCTTTCTCCGAAGCAGCAGCAGCAGCAGTGGCATGACTAGCATGCCCGGAGCCGGCAGCGAAGTGATCGACTACCGCGACCCTACCCTGCACGGGGGTCTGTATATTCCCGACGACCGGTACAATATTAGTGTAACGAAGCTCACGGAGGTGGACGTGCTCTGCTCGCAGTGGTTCTTGAAAACTAATCACGTGAAGTTGTTGTTCCGCGAGACGGCGCCTACTTGGGCCACTGGAGAAGACATGGCTCTGTCATATGCTTTGCGTAAATTTGCGGGTCTGCCGAGCTACGTGATGCCGATTGCCCTAAGCAACGAGAACACTTGGGGCAATGCCGCACCTGAAGCACACACCACGGGCAATGTGGAAGCTTCCATTCAGGGCACAGGCAGTGGCATGGTGGCGGCGCGCAATGAGGTGGGTGTGCGTGTGTGGGCTTGTGTGTGCGGTGTGATGTGTGTGTGTGTGCACGGTGTGTTCATGAGGTATACAAACACACAAGAAGGTCATTTTCTTCTTCCTTGATCAAAAAAATCTTCGTCTTTGCGCGCTCCTACCTTGCTACCTGCGGTGGCAGGTGTGGTCAATGCTGATGAGCCGAGGAGCAGTGCCACTGCGGCTGAGCTTGGCTCGACAACAACACCAATATAGTAGCATGGATAATAGACATACGAATGCTCATGATGACGATGAAGAGAAGGAGAGCAATGAAGACGACGATGTTTATGAGCACTTAGACAATGAGAGGGATGGTAACGACAGAACTGCAAATAGAAGCGGAAGGTCTGGAGTAGATTCGAGATGTGGAGGAGAGTTCGTGATGCTCTCGATGGGATCTACAGAAGAAGCCACCTTTATGCGTCCCTATTTCGAAGCCCTCACAGCGCTGGAGTGTGGTGTTTTGCTGTTCCTTTCTGTGGATCACCCTCACGACGACTTTTCGACCGCACTGAAGGATACTCCTCGTAGATCTCCTTTCACTGCCTCATCAGTAACAGAGAATGACCGAAGAAGAAAAGGAAGAAGATCAACAATCAGTGACGTTCATGATGACGATGACGAGGGTGGTGAGTAAGAGACTTTCCATCTTATGCTAGCCCCCTCTTCTGCAGCTCTGCATTATTGGATGAATCATTTTCTTGTCATTCCGTTGCTCACACCTCTCTTTCTGTATGTGGCGTTTTTTACGATACATCTCCTGTACCCCGGCGATCCTTGAATCAGCACTGGGAGTTACCACTGCTTCCGGGGTTACAGGGCTAGGAATGTCCGGCTTGGGCGGTGGCGGGGGTCTTCAACAAGTAGCATTGGCCGCGGCAGCCTCCTCTGAAGCCGCAGATGGGGCGAGGAGGAGAAGAAACCGAAGACCGGAGGTAACTGAGTAGCCTTTCGGTGATGACACCAACGTAGGCATGAAAAGAGCGCTTGACTTTGGCCGAAAAGAATGCTTATGTGTTTGTTGCTTCTAGAATTTGCGCGGCTAAAGTGTATTTCCTATTATATTCCTTGATTCTTTTCGTCGTGTGCATCTGTGGTGAATGTGGGCATGGGTGCGCATTTTTTCCAGGTTACATGTGCCCACCTGTTGGAGGCCCTCGGTGCTCCCCTAATATGGTGCAGTTCGAACCACTTCGGGATTTTCCGCGTGAAACGAAGCCACTCTCTTATGTCCTTGTCAATGCCAAGGGGTAGTAGTGCGCTAGAACAAGTGCACACCACGGGTTATACCACAGGGGGTTTCGAGGATATCGTAGCTTCTCTCTTTGCGACGATGACCCGCTTAAAGCCCATCAGCGTGCTTTGGTGCGCACCTCCTCGCACTGCGAAGGATCAAAGCAGCATCAACAGAGGAAGCGCCAACAGCAAGATGAATGGCGTGGTCGAAGAGGAGCCTTTACACCAGGCGCTTGAACTAGTAGTTCCTCAGCTCCACGGTCAACCTTCTTCAAGCTCAATCAATGCAGGAAAATCTTCAGATTCCAACGACTTGCCTATTGACGTTCCGTGGCGGGTGCGAGGCGCCCATAAAGCTGTTCAAAGCGCACTTCGAACTGCTGCGGAAGTTACCTCATCTAGCGTCAATGATTCCAGGGATGAACTTGCCGTGCGCGCATGGTACTTGCCTGGTTCTCGAGGTGATCGTCACCGCTTGAACTGACGCGCGCTTCCTGGATCTCCTCTAGTCTAGTCTAGTTAATACTCCCCAAAATACAAAGAAACACCACTGTGGCAAAGAGCAACAGAAAAATGTAACCTTCAGAACAAGTCTGACTGGGCTGAGTGTCCTTTTGCGTAATGCAATTGTAATCATTTTCTCTCGAGGTGTCCTTCAGCCATCAGGCATCTGGAGGTTTGGGAATGGAGTGAGTCAGCTGTCTCCACTTCGACCTGTCCTTGGCAATGGCGATCCACTCATCGAAATCCTTCGAAATGCCCTTACTTTTGACCAACGTCCTGCCCCAAGTCATCTGTGGACAACCAATCGGTCGAGAATGCGATACCCAACCAGTCAGTAACTGCCGTGGCGCCCGGCTCCCGGCTCATGGGCATACGTGCGACGTGGCCAGCCCAACGAAGAATCCGATTATGAAAGTAACTGCCGATGTCAAGAATGCCCAAGCGACGGAGAAGACTCGCGGAAGTGATGTGGTGGCGGAAGGTATGATGGAGGTCCTCATAGAAACGGATCTCTGTATAGTGGTTAAAAATTATCAACTTTTGTTGGTGGATTTCCGTTGAGAGAAGTAATTTACCTTCGGCTCTTCAGAAACACCAAGCGCCGCTTATTCTGCAAAGTACGTGCCGTGTAGTACAACAGGCTATCACCCACCACAGTATAGAGTACGACTTACGGCCCTAAGTTGGCAAGGGGGCATTGAACCTAAATCGATCCCTGTTTTACTTGTGAAATCGTTTCAGGTTTCACTCCGCGTCAAATAACACGATACAAGTCAATTGCACAATTCTCGATTCCAGATTCCAGATACGAGATCTGGCCGGAGGTAGAGCCGAATTCAGGACCAGAGGACTGGTCGTGGGGAGTAGATACTCTGCGCTCCACCATCTTTGCAGCATAAAAAGCAACTGTAACTGCGCTCTCATTCCAAAGAAAAATTGCTCGATAAAAAGACGCTTAAAGGTGAGAAACTTTAAAGCTATTTGTATTTTGGTACAGATACTATAGTGATAGTGATATCCTATCAGCTATCAGCTTGCCTCAGTATCCCGATATCTCGATATAATTCAATAGCAGATTTAAGATACAAGCGATGGTCAAACTGGTCGTCGGAAATCCCAGCGAGAAAAATTGTGAGCATTCCCTTCAGCTCTCAACTGCCAATTGATCTTCGGCAGAGTCATTAATCAAACAATGCTGCCTGGATAAATTTGTGGATCGAGTGATTAATTGCAACGCAAATTTCCTCTGAAAACTTCTGCAGTGAAAACATCTGAAAATGTTCGTCGTCCTTGAATGTAATAGAAGTGGACTGCTTGGAGTTTTGCGGCCTCGTGGGAATCATTTCACCAGATTCGTGTTGTTGTAGAATTCTGAACACTATGTTCTAACGACGACAAGATACACAACACAAACTCAGTTGTACCTCAAGCACCAGCGCTCGATGGGTCGAGAGATTCGTTATGACAATAACTAGTGAAGACGCCGCGTGCGTCGGAGCAGCAGTGCGATAATCGTGTGTGCTGGCCCATTTGTGGCATTCATAGGAGCGCAAAACGACCTCGACAACGACGACCTCAGCTCAGCATCCTCGTGATGCAATGATCACTAGACAGTGCAAGCGTCAGCGCTCGATGGGTCGAGAGATCCGTTAAGTATCAACCCATGCTAATGAAAAGATGTGCTCCAGATGCTAAGTAGATTATCATATCCGCATATATCCGCAACTCATGTTACTCCTACTCCAACTCCTACCCATAGTACTTCTGCTGCTGCTGCTGCTCCAACTTCCCCTGCTATTCCTGCTATTCCTCCTCCTCCTCCTGATCCTAATCTTTCTCTTACTATTACTCCTACTGCCCCTGCCAGTGGTGCTGCTCTTACTCCGCCTGCTCTTCCTCTTCCTCTTCCTCTTCCTCCTACTCTCACCTCTACTCCTGCTCCAACTCTGACTCTCACTATCACTCGCACTCTTACTCCTATTATTGAAACGACAATGACAACAACAACTAATACTACCATACTAATCAAATGAACACAACGTGAACTGTGCTGTAGAAGCACTTAGAAATTACGAATGGTGATGATTCGTTAACCTTGTGTAACTGCAGCCATTGAGACGCAACCAAGAAGGCACCACCAAATTCTTTTAGCACAGGCCCTGAAGCTCTGGATTATTACTTTTTTTAAATAAGGAGACGCCGACACCAGTATTTAAGTTATCAGTGGCTTTTAATCAAATCTAAGTACAGATACAGATACGCGCAAGAGCCCATGCGGGCAGACAGCCATTTAAGTGGTGATGGCGGTCTATGGTAGGAAGTCTGTAGAACTGATTATGAAGACAAGGAAAAACGGCCTAGCCGAGAGCAATGAAATGTCCCTGTTTGCGTGTCAGCTCCTATATTGATATAACTTCGTAGATTCTGAGGTCAATCTCTCGTAAACACTAGCGTTTTTATTGTATGTACAAGCCACATACCACTATGGGCTGGGCTCATAGCATGCATGTGAGGAATAGCTATCTTCGACAAACTTTGCCGCAGTACATCTTTCCTAGTGCAGTCTGATTCATGCTTTAAAGTTGAAAAATCCTGTGTGAAATAGACGCTTGATTATCCTCTTAAAGCTGCTTTCATTTTTGACTCTACCTGATAGCCTTCTTATTCCGGCCCCTCCGGGCCAGTCTCAAAAATGGTCGTTTCATGTCACATACATCACACAGGCCCCGAGGGGCCAGAATAAGAAGGTTAACAGGTAGAGTTAAAAAGGAAAGCAGCACAAATAAAACTAAGAAGCTTATCAGGCGCACATGCCCATTTGTTTAAGCTTCGATGTGCCCTTTCACGTTCGGAGGGCTTCATCTTATCATCAGAGAGAAGAAAAGGACGAAAAATAGAAGCTTGCACGCAAATGGGGTCACGCAATTGCTCGGGGATGGGCGACTCTTCTTCTGGATCGCCTGAGGGACTTCGTTGTAGTTCCCTCCTCTGCGGGCGGAAACTCTTCTTTTGAGCTGCACTCTCAGAGCATGGAGGAGCGTGCCACTTTGGACCGCTACCATCACTTCCATGGCCACTCGGGCATGTGCGCCTGATTAGCTTCTTAGGTCTTGTTTGCGCTGCTTTGCTTTTCTTCTCTACCTGTTAGTCTTCTAATTCCGGCCCTTCGGGGCCTGTCTCAAAAATAGAAGAAGAGAAAAAAAAAAAAGCATTGTGCGGAATCGAACTCAGGTCACCTGCTTGCTAAGCCCGTACCCAACCAAAAATTGAGTGCAAACGACAGAGCGAAACAAATTTAACATTATTATACCCTACGACATAGCGTTACCGTACTTCCGTCTTCCGTCTTCTGTTGCGTTGAAGAAGACGTGAACACAACGCATCTTTTGTGGTCGTGGTGAGCGTGGTGAGTGTTCTGACGATTCGAAGATTTTTCTCGTAATTTCTCGTCAGAGGTGTAGAACAGTTTGGGACCTTTACAATAACTCGCCTGAGGTCGAAGCTGTGTGCCTTTAGCAAACTTCATTTCCTTAAGTAGAAGTCCCGAAGCGGTACAATTTAATTTCTTTTGTACGACGTCGAAAGCGTCAATATCGTTTGATAGATTTCTGAGGAAACAAAAAATGCTTATTAAGCCAAAGGTAACCAACGCCACAACAGTGGTCGACACTGAAAACCTATCAATTGTCGAAATTCACGGCGCCGTTGCGAGTTCTGGCAACAGTAGCCTTTCAGCGTGTGTGGTTGAGGTGTACGGAGAAGCCCAAGAGAACTACTCCACGCCAGAATACGATACCTACATTGTCGTCTTGGAAGGGACTTGTGAAATCATAGCGCAGGTATGGGACTGATGGGACTTCGGTAAACGAAGACGCTGCACCAAATTTTATCATCCTAATTTTTAATGCTTCTTTTCTTGTTCAGGCTGCAGCAGGAAGGAGTGCTCCAAAGAGCATTACAATCGTTCGTGAAGGGGAAGGTTGCTTCATTCCGAAGGGGCTACGGTGCAAATGGAAGGTTCGCATTTACCGCGCGATTTAGCAAACTTAAGGTCAAAATCCACTATTCTTAAACGTCAAGTAACTTTGTATTTTTTCCCTTTTTTCCTCCATGGCAGTGGCCCGGTCCGTGCAGGTATGTTCCGATATGCATGCCTGCTTATTCTCCCGCGAGGAGCCATCGCGAAGAAGGAGAACAGTCTGCCATACCTCCAGAGGCCATGTCGATGCTGAGCAAATTGCACAGCGAATCGCCTGGTGCTGGCGCAGCTCCACTAGCAGTGCCTGTGCCTATCGTAGCCATCGCAGATGACCCCCTGGTGTTTGGAGAGCCCAGTGCAAGGTTAGACGACGACGATGAGACCGTAGCCGGGTACCACCGAGAGGAAATGCATCGTGGGGCCAGCGGGGAAGCAGTGCAAGAGAAAGATGAATGGACCAAGAAAAAATTGCTAGGCACACCCACGGTGCAGGATTCAAAGCTGCTGAGCCTCTCTGGGGGTGGACTCGTAGCAGCGCTTGGTGTGAGTGCACTCGCTGGAGCTTTTCTCAGCGCAGCATTGGTGCGACGATAGCCGAAGGCGAGAGGGCTCTTGTGAGTTCTATGTACATTCCACGAAATTCTTATACAGTAACAGAAGGACAGCAATGGCACTGCAGAGTTCTAGAACCTACCTTTTCAGGAAGCGGTATGAATCATAGCAAGGTTCTAAAAAGCCTTAGGCCAAGGTACGGCTTCTGTGGCTGTGGATCGTTGAATCGCCGACGATGGTACATAAAGTTCGAGATTTGAGAAAAGGAAGACATCACGTCACCAAACGAAAACCGAGGTGCTGTCTCGAATTCTACCAAGCAGGGCTTCCTTAGGGTGCTGTATTGAAAAGTGACTGGTTGTTGCTAGTTCCTAGTGGCGACGAAAAATTTCATGAAGTTCGAAACACGAGAACGAGAAGTCCGAAGTCGCGCGGTGCCGCGTTGAGGTGGGCGCTGGGACTCTGTACTCCCCTCCTCCGACTGAGACGAGAGGCGAGAAATGATAGAAGCTAGCCCTAGGGAATCGGAAGCAAGGCTGCGTTTCGCTTGCGCGCGTGCACAATTTACGCGTGAACCACCAACGACGTACCAAGTTTACGTCTAGGACACATTTAAGTGCGAACGTCCAAACTTGAATCGCTTCGGTATCGCCGAAGATCGTAATACGCGTGATTTACGTGGAATACCTTACCTAAGTAGATCGGGAGCAGAAGCGCGGACCACGGCCTTCCTGATCAAGAATCAAGAAAAGACCTGCGCAATGTTCGCTAATTCGACCTCTATTCCTACACAGAAAACAAGTGCACATGTCACATGGCCATCGAATTACAGACACCTGACACCTGACACCTGACAATTGCTCTAGCTCTTCGGTGGGTGAAAGCATCCTATCGGTGGAGTGGGTATGACTTTGGACTTGGAGGAGAGGAATTCGGTTCAGGATGAGGGTGAAAACCCCCCACCAAACTCGGATACATGTGAGTCTGAGCCTGAAC
>Ga0307931_1000836_pt1 | contig 20297 bp, 16 predicted proteins | sample OrgLakmetageno47_FD_201816 | JGI IMG/M metagenome (GOLD analysis project Ga0307931, IMG submission 201816) | Saline water microbial communities from Organic Lake, Antarctica - #47 | ecosystem: Environmental > Aquatic > Non-marine Saline and Alkaline > Saline | place: Antarctica: Organic Lake...
AAATTGTTTGCCAATCATAGCTTCTTTTAGTTACCAAATAAGAGATATATCCCTTTATTGTATGAGCAGCATTGTCTTTTATGTGCTGGTAACCAGGCAATCTATAGCTGTGCTTGTAATGCTTTAGGATTTGGTATAAATCGATGCCTTCATTTACTAATCTAGCCAGTGTATCAACCTTTTCTTCTATCCCTGTACTATTGAACTCATAAGAACCGTCATCAAGATAAGTTCTAAGAGGATAGCTTAGGTTAAGTTGTTTCGACAAAGGTTTGGTTTTTGAGAATCTCATAATTTATTTCGTTTAAAATTTAAATTCTTATAAAGCTAGTAACTGCATAAGTTTTCGATACTGGCGACCGAATAATAGAAATAATAAGAGTACTAATAACTTGAATCCAGCTAAGATTAAACGATAAAGTTTCATTTTTAACTACCTTTTTGAATCATTAAAATTTCCTGCTTAAGACAAGAAAATAACTATTAAATCCTCGACGGCTAAATTCATAAATAAAACCCATAACAATCGAATATGCCTTTCGATCGCTACAGACTTTAAGAAATAATTTAGTACGAACTTATCTTATAATTGGACTATAAGTAACAGATCTTGGTTGATTTTTACCGTATGCGACTCCTATTTCTCGAATCGCATTGATTCTGTTTGAGTAATTGTCTAAATTTCTATTTTTTATTGCGATTGCATCTTTATATTTTTCATATTCCAAATCCCATTCTCTTTGATCTTTTTCATCTAGATAAGAGGAAATCTCATTACTCAGATTTACACTTTCATTATAACAAGGCAAGCTTGCATTTATTTTTGCAAGTGAGGAAGCTGCTGATTTAGAGTCTCTATTAGACCAATACCCTTTAGCTTCACCTAAGTACTTAGAACATAAACCACCATTTATTTCACTAAGTAATGCCTCAATTTCAACAGAGCAAACCATATCTTTGTTATAGAATGTAAGTATTTTCGATGCCTCGATAAATTCCCCTGCAACAATTAAAGCTTTTGTCTCTGAAATCTTGCTTTGACATTCAAATTCGAACTTTTCTTCAGCTATTCTGGCAGCCAAATCCATCGATGTTTCAAAGCAATCCCTACAAACATTTGGAACTTGAGATAGTGTGTATATTGCTAAATCAAATTGCCTTAGTTCTTTTTGTGTATTTGCAGTCTTAGCGATAAAGTCACACTTTGAATTATAATATTCAATAATTTTCTTTTTCCCCTCCTCTACAAGTTGCTTAACCATTCTATGCCTTGGATTTACTTTCTTAATAGCAGAGAGAAAAGCTTTATCATCACTTCCTCCAATACCTTTAAATTCTATATATTCTGTAGCGAAAGCTTTGCCGTCTACACCATCTCCTATAGCTAAAGTAGTTTCTATTGTAACAAGGTACTTTGGTGGGGATGTTGGCATGATATCTTTTGTCAATACATTTAAATTACCTGAAATAATAAACCTACTATTGACATCTGATTTGGAACCCCCTACCCCATTTAAACTTGCGATTTGAGCTAATTTAGAATAAAAAAGCTTTCTTGCATGAGGTGCCTCTTTCAAGATATCATCTGGAATAAAAGTATTCAAAACTATTCTAGCTTCGTCATCGTTTTTTTTATTGAGTTTATTTTGGGCAGATAATCTTGGAAAAATCGCAATTAAAATTATAAAAATTATAAAGTGTTTCATGTTTTTATTTTTCACCGATAGTAATTCTTGCCTTACCTAAACCAAATGGAGTTATATTAGATGAATAATCAAAATTCTCTTTAATAAACCTTGAAATTTTCTTGGCAAAAGTTTGAGCATTTAGTGATTGAGAAACTATTCCTCCACCAAATAAATCTTCAACATCCTGAGTTAGTTCGATTCTTAAGTCCTTAACATCAATCCTATTTGCTGTAGATGAATAAGAGAAATTTCTATCTTTAGCAATAGATCCTAGATATCCTTGTAAAAGTGTTGAAAATTCCATTTCTCTGTTTTTATAGGAAACATCATCATTAAAATAATATTCAAAAGAATCAAATCTTCTTATTTCTAGCTGAATTTCTCTTCCATTCTCAACTATATTATCAAAATATTTCTGGTGTTTTGAAAGAAATGCGTCCATTTTATCTGTAACTGCTTGCCTGATGAGTTCTCCCTCACTTGCACTTAATGACCTTGGACCTGTTCCGCCTTCTACTCCTACAGATTTGTTTGTGTAAGAATCTAAAGCATCAATGCGATAATCTATCCAACTTTGTATTCCATCTGAATCCTTTGTCCAAGAAACTTTCCAGATGATATCAGCTTTCGCATAACTCAAAAGTTCTTCTAGTATATTAGTTTGTGAAGCACCGCCATTTCTCCCTTCTATAGCAACGTCGATAGCTGAACTTTGATTAATAGACTTTAATGTTTCTGAAAGTCTAACTGTCGGATATCCCCTTTCGGATATCATACCATCTAATGTACTTATAGCAATGTTAAGCTTATCATCTCTCAAAGCTGAATTATAATCTGGAACAAAGACATTAACACCCTGATTTTCTACATTTGTATAATAACTATTCCTCTCAAGCCAACCATCAGATGGGAAAATCATTATCGTAGGCTTTTGACCTTGAACACCTTCTACAAATCCAAGCGGTTTTATAATTTGATCATATTCTAGCTTTTTTCTTAATTCGTCAACATTTACCGAAATTATGTATTTAACCTTGTATAGTTTCCTTTCGAGTTTTTCTGCAAGTTCAGCTGAACCTGTTGGAGCAGTTGCAAATTGATTAAATTGAGATGTATTAAAAAAGAAATCTTCGAAATAATCGAAATAATCTTCATAGTTAGCATTTGTAATAATAGGATCTTTTTGTGAACACCCTAAATTATTGCCTACAATCCCTTTAAAGAGAGTTGCGTGAATTGCATTCTTTTTAGCCTGTGATAGCGATAGTTTCAGGTCAGCTACATAAGATGTCACTTCAATTAAATAAGAAGTATCAGAACCACCAGATTCCGCACAAATTGATTCGTATTGCCAAGCTCTAGTTCTTTCTTGGGTAATCCTATCTTCTCTTCTTGTTTGAGAATAAATAAAATTGGTGAAAAAAAGTATAGAAATAAATATGGCTTTTATAAAGGTTTTCATTTAACTAATTATTTAATTAATCTTACGTAATGAATACCTGGTATATATTTTTTACTTCCTTTTTTGAAGTAAGTAAGTCCTGGCTTTATGTCTTCACTATTCCAAGAATTATCCCATATTTTCTTTTCGTCAATCTTCATCTTTCCAATTCTATTATATTCACCGTCCTTTGTTTCAAGTACCTCAAATTTATCACCACCTTCTATACCCTCCTTTGTGCCTGCTGCTATTGCAAAACCTTCTTGAAGTGGAAAGATAGGCTTGAAAACATCATTGTTTTTTTGAAGCTTGACCAACACCTTATCCATATTTCTAATTGTTGCTAAATCAAATACATCTTGTTTAGTTCTGTCTTTGTCAGATTTTTTTAATGAGAAAGTAACAAGAGAAGTCACCTTCTCTTGATCTAAGTAGTTTAATTGAAAATTAATCTTATTAAATTTATTTAAATCAATCTTTTTGTTTTCACTTATTGTAGACACAAATTCCTTGTATAAAATTTTATCCCATTCCAGTTGATATAACCATGAAGTAGTCCAAACTGAATAGCCTTCTGAAGTCTTTTCATAAATTTTATCAGCAGCTTTTGTTGCAGATGATTGTGCGAACCCTGGAAGTTTCTGCAAAGTTTCGTATGCCACCTGGCGAATTGATTCTGCTACGATCTTGTTAGAAACATAATTTAGGCGGGTAAACACTAAAAAGGTATTACTTATTAAGCCATTAAATTGGTTTATAGAACCCGATCCTGAAACAGCCGCAAGCTTTTTAGTTTCTTCAGAAAGATTTTGAATGGAACGAAAATTGACTAGATCTGTGTTAAAACCTCCATCATTTTGAATATTCCACCATTTTTTTATGAGTTCGTGGGCTATTTTATTTTCTTTTATATATTTATCAAGTTGAAGTTTCACAAGAGAGTTGTTAGGTAATTCTATAACTCCAGATGTTGAATTTTCAACAACGCTAGTTGCCATATTTCCAAGGGCGTTATTTCCCTCTCCTGCAATATCCTTTTCAGCATCAGTGAGTTCGAAATCAGAAAGTTTAACTTTTCGAAAATCAATAGTATGGTCGTTATAATTCTCTGGAAATTCAAATTTCTCATAAGAATTGAGTACGTAATCCCCATTTTCATAGTCAAAATCATCAACTAAGTGAAGATGTAAGGAGCTCCTAGTGTAGTCATTTTTTTGCTGAGCTGATAAGTTAAAGGAAATAAATAATAGGATAATTGGTAAGAAGTTTTTCATTTTATTCATTTTTTTGGTTTTAAAAAGAGTAAAGTTTTTGTTATTTAATATAAATTAGAATTAAATAATTTTTAGAATTTTACATTTAGTATTTGAATTATTTTTAAACTTAATTATTAATCTCCTATAAAAAAACAAAATGAGTTGATTTTATTTTTTATCTATCCGATTATTGATGATTTAAATTTTCAGTTCTAAGCTTTTCCGAAAATAGACTACCATTGAAACGACAATTCTTCTTCTTCTTCTTCTTCTTCTTCTTCTTCTTCTTCTTCTTCTGCTTTATCGATTATCCAGTCGTTTTGTGGGTTTTCCTGAAAATTCATCAGATTGATGAAAAGGATATTAATTGTAAAATTAGACACAATACAATATCCGTTGAAAATGGCTTGAGAAATGATTTGGGAAAACCTCACGCAGCTGTTTTTGAAAATATGGGAAAAGTTATAGATTGTTTAGATGAGATAGAAACCGAAATAGGAAATGATTTTAAAACACATACATACTCAATTAGTCATAGCTTAATTGACAGAAGAATAGTCTTAACAGATTACATTAAAAATGTACCTATCAAAAAGTATAAAAATATAAGAAGAGAGGATTTTTGTTAGAAGACAGAAAACAGAGATTAGTTTGAATTAAGTGTTGAATACAATTTTTTAATTTTTGTAATAGTATTTTGATGAAGACCAGTGATTTTAGCAACTTCTACATTCTTGTAGCCCTTGTCAAGTAATTCAGTAGCTTTTTTATTCTTTTCTTTAGTCAAAAATTTAATCGGGTTTTCTTTAGTCCCTTTATTTCGTCCTCTATATACTCCCCTAGCCTTTGCAATAGAAATTCCTTCTAGCTGTCTTTCTCGAATTTGGTTTCTTTCCATTTCTCCAACAGTAGCTAAAATACTAATCATCATTTTTGAAATTGGATTTTCTTTTCCATCTTGACCTAAAGTCTTCAATCCTTGTTGAATAAAAAAAATTGGTATTTTCAAGCTATTGAATAGATGTATTGTGTTAATTATATCACGGAGGTCTCTGCCTAGTCTATCAATTTGATGTACATGCAATTCAAATTTTATCTCCTTGTCTATAAAAGTCATTACTTTTTTTCCACCGTTTCTTTCCGAAAATGGAATACTCCCCGAACAGCTATCTTCTATAAGCATATCATAGTCATTACTATTTACTTTTTGCCTATCTGAAGATTGGTCAAGACTCGATATTCTAGTATACAATATTTTCACATAAATAGATTAGTGGGGTTAACACCCTAATTTTGTGACAAAAATACTCTATTTTGATGATTAAAGGACCAATTTCACTGAATTAAAAATCACAATATCAAGTGTACTCTAATATTATGATTCTTAATTTAAATTAATTATATCCGAGATTTAACATTATATTATAATATTTTTTAAATTTTAAGACTTTTAAGCCAATAAAAACACTAAATTTATATTTGAAATAAAATTGAGATAATACAATTTAATGTGTTACCCCCACTTAGGTCAAGTTAAAAAGCTACCGTTCCGCTTGGACAACTTAACTGAAAGCAATTAGGATTAAGATGTAAAAAATATTTTAGAAAGTCACGAGATTTATCAATGTTTTATTTTGAGTGTTCTTGACTAACAAATAATTTATAATCTTGCGATTAAAAAGTAGATACCATCGACGAATAAAAAAAAAGCGACACAGTGAAGCCAAGCGAGTAGAACGAAATTTAAAATTTGAAAGATATCGGTTGCGGATTGTAGATGATAAATTAAAACTTTACATTAATTTTAATGAGCCCCATTCGATGAATTGTCAAGTATAGAATAATAACAGTTGAAAACTTCCCATAATAACAAATCGTATGGTGCGTCGTTAGACCAATACTAATTGAAGAGGTGTCGAGAAGTAGGAACCTCCAGTCAAAAGCCACGAAGTATGATACGGAGTGAAAAGTAATAGTAGTGATACTATTAATTGCAAAGATAACCTGTTTATTCTCTGTAAGGTTTGCGTCATTTAGACGGGAATAATTTTACTTGGGCTTAGTTACGGAACTTGAGAATCTGCTTATGAATGATAGACTTGTTTAAAACTACCATCCATAAATCAAAGGGAAATATACAATCGAGAGATAGTCCCGATATAAATCAGGGGAAGTTGTAAGCAGAAGTGGACTCATTCGTAGTAGTGTTGAAGGTTGTGTAATAGAAATTGAGCAAAGGGATGGGCTAATTTTTATTTACAATTTGCTAACTTACAAAAGGAAGAGCTTATTTTTGTAAATTAAATTAGAAGAGCCGTGTGAGGGGAGACTTTCAAGCAAGCTTTTGTGAGAGGCTTGAGGTGAAATCCCTTGGTCTACTCGACCACAATCACGTTTTATGCCATTTGATATTTTATTATAACTGTTAAAAAAATAATACCATGAAAATAAAATTATTTTTTCTTGTACTTTTTGTCTTTTTTCAGACACAAGGCCAAACTCCGAGCAATACTTGTGAAAATGCACCTATTTTACAAGTAGACATTGAATATACCATTAACAATCTAAATACGAATCAATTTGGCTATGGTGCACCGATTCAAGGCCATAGTGCTAATGGAAACAGTGTATTGGGGTTTTGGTTAAAGGTTCAAATACCAAATGGATATTATGCAGAGAATATTGAAATCTATGATGTAAGTAGCAATTTCAATCCAGTTATTGGTCTTAAATCAAACTGCTCTTTTAATTATTATCCAAACCTTAATAGTGGCAATTATTACGCTAATGAAAACGGATATGGTGGAAATGAAACATTTGGAACAGGAATAATTGGCCCAAGTACAGGTAATGACGGGATTTATCATATTAGAATGTATCATTACAACAATAATGAAACACCTCCAACCGTGGATTTTAAAATAAAAATTACTGATAATTCAACTTCTTCTCAAGCAGATCTTTCTGTTCATACTTTAAGTATTGACCCTTCAACTGCTGTTGTTGGTAACGATATTGATTTAGAAACAGAAATAATAAACCTTGGTGAATCTGATGTAACAGAAGAAGTAACCATTCACTACACAATTGATGGCGTTGAGATTGACGACGATGACATAAATGGTAATGATTTACCTTTATCACAAGGCGAAATAGACCAAGAACAAGAAAGTAATTATGTATTTACAAGTGCTGGTTCATATCAATATTGTGTAACAATAGATAATCATCCGCAAGAATCAAATTATAGTAATAACAGCATGTGTATAACTATTGTTGTTCAAGACGATACAAATTGTGAAGGAATTATAATAACACAACAGCCAAATAATCAAAATGTAGTTTCTGGAAATTCTGCTTCTTTTTCGGTTTCAGCTAGTGGTACATCTCCTATAACTTATCAATGGAAGAAAAACGGAAGTATTATAAATGGAGCAACAAATAACACCTACACTACTCCTATTTTAAACTCATCTGATAATGGTAATACTTATCAATGCGATTTAACTAATTGTGATGGTACTATTAGTTCTAATATAGCAACTGTTTCAGTAACTAACAGTTGTGATGCTGTAGGTATTACACAACAACCACAAAATCAAATTTCCAATGTTGGAAATACAGCTACTTTTTCAGTCACTACAACAGGAACATCACCATTCGTGTACCAATGGAGGAAAAATGGCAATAATATCTCTGGTGCTACAAATAGTTCCTACACTACTCCTACACTAAACATTTCAGATAATGGAAACTCTTATTCTAGTTATATAACCAATTGCAATGGCAATCAATTTGTTACAAGTAATACAGCTACATTAACTGTAAATGATAATACTCCATCTGAATTAACCGTTGAAACAATTAATAGTACTTTTCCAAATTCTAAAATCCTTTTTTCTGGTACTTCAAACCCTAATTACATAAAAGTATGTGCTGATGGGACTAAAAGTACTCGTTTGACTTTGACTAACAATTCTAATATTTCAAATGAGAATATTGGCTATAGAGTAATTCCTGATAATTCTGATGTTTCGGAATACGGAACATTTATAAATGAAGATATCGACCCAAATGGTGCTAACAATACTATTGTAGCTCTTTACACTCACGCTACAACATTTTCTAATTCTGCAGATTTTAATGACAGTAGAAGTATTGAAATTTATGATACTAATAACACAAGTAATGTTTTATTTACAATACCATTAAGGATATATAAAACACCAATTTTAATGGTTCACGGTTTATGGGGAAATGCTTCGGGATTTTTGGACATGGAAAATTTTTTACTTGATGCAGGATACAACACAACATTAACTTGGAAATTAGACTATTGCAACACAGCGGGCAATGGTTTCTATCAAAACAGAACAATTGTCCCAAATGAAATTTTAGGAACTCTGTCTATTGCAAGAAATAATGATTTTTCTGTCGGCAAGGTAGATATAATAGCACATAGCATGGGTGGTATACTGTCCAGAAATTATTTGCAATCTCAATCAATAGTTTATGCAGATAATATTAATAAATTAATCACTTTAAATAGCCCTCACTCTGGCTCTCCATTTGGCAACCTTATAACAAACGATTTAATTATTCCTTTGTATCCTGCCATCCAAGATGCCATTGATTATTTCGTTCTTTTTGGTTGTGATAGTAATCTCACGGATGGTGCTGTATATGATTTAGCTATCGATAGTGGCCCTATGATTCAACTCAATCAATCAAGTCTAAATAACAATGTTGTACCATCACACACAGTTACAACAACAATTAATACTGTATTAGCTGACCCTTTATTAAACATTATTGCTTCAATATGTGCACCCATATTAAATGTAAGTGCTAACGTTTTTGTAAATAACTTGTTTGATGGCACTTCTCACGATGGTGTTGTTTCTACGCTTTCTCAAAAAGGAGGTTTGACTAGTAATGCAACTCAAGCAATGAGTGGACAAATAAAACATATTGGTGCTCAAGAGAAAGCTGAAGTGATTAATTATGTTTCATTTTTATTACGACAAAATCCATCGTCAAGTTATTTTGAACAAAATGGATTTTCACCATCTGATATTAGTGCAAATTATAGAATAAACTCAGTAAAGAATAGAACGTCTGAAAATAATAGTGAATTAATACCAAATTCTATTTTTATAAATACACCAATTGAAAATAGTATTTTTGATGTTGGGGAAACTACTAATGTGAACATCACTTCCACAAATGGTATTAACAGAGTTTTATTTTACGCTATTGATAAAGTAAACGAGGACTTCTTTAAAGAAGAGTTTCAGGCCTCTCAAGTAGACACACAATACACAATTTCAAATGACACTTACGAAGATATAAGTTTTATTGCTTTTGGTTTTAATGATAGTGGTCTTGTAGATTACGAAATTAAAGCTATTGGTGTTAATTCTAACATTTCAATAACTGGAATAGAATTTTCAAATAGCGAGATTCATATTCAAAAAGATTTTATTGCCCCTATTTCAATTAACGTTGTATATAGTAATGGTGACAAAAAGCTATTAACTGATTTTTCAAATGTGCAACTAAATGTCAATAACACAAACATTGCAGAGCAATTTCAAACAAATATGCTTAAGGGAAATAATCTTGGGTCTACTTCATTGAGTGCATTATATTTAGGATATTCAATTGCGATTCCAGTCGTAGTTTATGAATCAAATGTCGAAATGCCAGATATTTCGACGCTTTCCAACATAGACATTGATACTTCAATTTTTGCTAATGATGATTTACTAATTTATCCAAATCCAAACAGTGGACATTTTACGATTAAATTAAATTCATTACCTAATGAAAAAATTAATATTATAATATATAATAGCCTTGGTCAGAAGATTTCAACTTTTGAAAATGAGTTTACAGATGGAAAAAGTGCGAAAAACATTATACTTAAAAACTTAAATTCTGGGATATATTTTGTGAAAGTAAATTACAGAGACAGCAGTAAAACAGGAAAAATAGTCATTAAATAGGATAAGAAAACGGCATAGAGCTGAGTAGGTAAAGGGGGATTTCACCCCTAAACCTCTCACAGAACCGTACGTGAACCTCTCGATTCATACGGCTCTTGTTATACAGTCAATAAAGTCTAAATAAATTTAGACCAGTTTGTACCCCAATTCCCAATGATAGAACAAATTTGGATAAGACTTTGTAATAAACCTAAGCCATTTTACAGCTTTGATTTTGCTTCCTTTGAAGCGTTTATAATTGTTCAATATCCACCTAATCATACGATTATGTAAGATATAGTTATTTATGATGTGGTGTATTTTCCACAAATTCACATTCATTTGTTCAATTTAATATTATTCCTAATTTGATTTCCTAAAAATTCAACATTAAATACCAAATCTTTTTTTTTCTCAGTATACTTTTTCTGATTTGTATATATTTTAAAGTGATAGAGTCACATACTTTTCTATATTAACAATGCTTTTTTTAATAATCTTACAGCAATTATCACTCGACGGACTACTAAGCAAAGTTTGTATTTATTTTTACAACATCTCCACGAGGACATAACTTTGGGCTATCCGTTCTTAACGGTTAAGTACCTTTAAATGATTAAAAAAGTAGTTTTTTAAAGTCTGTTTTAACTAATTTAGGTGACTAAGGCATAATTAATTTATGACTAAAAGTAACGAAAGCAACTAAAGATCAAAGTATGTATCGCAAAGCTTTAAAAGCACCAACAGTAAGCCTTGGAGCATCCCACACACTTTACGTCATAGTTTTTCCACACCCCTATGGAACGGGGAACAAGCTTAAGACATATCCAGGTTGCTTTAAGTCATAATAGCTCCAAAACAGCAGAAATTTACACTAGAGTTTTAGCGATGAATAACAAAACAATAAAAAATCCATTGGATACTATGTATGAAAGTGTTAGTTTAGATGAAAATAAAACAACGTCCTAAATAGATATATACCCTATACTAAAGAGTTGAATAGGGTTTATACGGATGTTGTAAGCAAGCTGAAAAGCCAGCCGCACAAACAGCACATTTGGTTTTTTGCCGACACATAAGCCAACGCTAAAAAAACCAAAAGAGCTGTTTTTTGCCAACGCTTGAAAAAAAAACGAACAAAATACGGAAAACCGTAATAGAAGAAATAGAATGAATTGTATTTTTAGGAATTTAAAACCAACTGAAAAAATATGGAGCTAATCCAAAATAACCCTTATCGAATTGCAGGAATTCTATCTAATGCAACTGAAAAGGAATTGAAAAGAAACAAAAGTAGATTTCTGAAATTTGCTGAAGTTGGAAAAGAAATTGAATCTGAATATGATTTCAATAGTTGCCTTCAATTAATAAACCGTAATAAGGAAAATTTAACCCAAGCTTTTTCTCACATTCAGCAAAATCAAGACAAAGTAAAATTTTCTCTATTTTGGTTTTTAAATGCAAATGCTTTTGACAATACTGCAATCGAATACTTGAAAAGTGGTGACGAAGAAAAAGCGATTGAAATTTGGGAAAAAGTAACTCATAATAAAGAGGTAAATTCTAAAAACTTTTCAGCTTTCAATAATTTGGGAACTTACAAACTATTAAGTCAAACCCAAGAAGAAATTAAAGAAGGAATTGAAGCCAAAATAAAACTTATAGAGTCCGAATACTTTGAAAGTTTTGTTCATTCTGTTGCAGATGAAACTTATAAGATTGAGAATGAAAAACAAATAGAAAAATTAGTTGATGAATTGCTGACGCAATTCAAAAACCAATATTCTAGTTCTGAAACTTTGCAATTATTTAGCAATTGTAACGGTTCGACACAAAAATATCTCTCAAAAAAATTCACGGAAGAACCAATACATAATATTGAAAGCCAAATTGAAAGTACCAAAAACAAAAGAAACAAAAATAAAGGCGAAGCATATAAATACGGATTAAATTTATCCACAAAATGTAAAACTGATTTAGTTCTTCTGCAATCTTTACTTGGAACAACTGACTTGAAATATAAAACAATTGCAGACCAGCTAGCAAACGAAATAATGCAATGCGGAATTGATTATTTCAACGATAGTCAAGAAAATGATTCAAGTGATAATTATTTAGAATCAGCACAGAAACTAACAAAAATTGCAGACAAAATTGCAGTTGGCAAGCTAACTAAAGACCGAGCAAAAGATAGTCTTATTTCACTTGAAGAAATGAAAGACAAGAGTCTTTCACAGACAGTTGAATTATTACAATCAGTAAAAGATGCTTATGAAACGAATAAAGCAACCATAAGAAGACAGGTTAGAGAGTTAGAGGAAACAGACGTTGAAATAAGATTAGGAATGAAATCTATAAATCAATCTGCTGTAGAGGACAATATTAAAAATTCAATAAATTGGAAAGAGGTAAATAATTTGCTAAATGCAGTTTTGGATGACAATAATTTAGAGAAGATTAAAGGCAGTTCCAATAATCAACTTAAAGCAGATTTTATTGAATTGACAAATTGGTTAAAAGAAAATTCTTCAAGTAATTCTTCCATAACTACCATAATTGCTAAATACAAAAAGATACCACCAAAATTATCTTTCGAGATTTTATCATCCGAGATTACAAATACAGACAACAATCCATTGTATACCAAATTTGTAAGATATATTGGGTTAAATGTCAATATAAAAGTTACAAGTGATACTTCTGTAACCTTTTATTTAAAGTATATAAATCCAAAAGGACGTGTAGACAGAAATTCGAAAAATTCGCCAAATGGTTATACGAGGTCTGACACAAAAACATTAAACACAAAATCAAATACAATTAATTTTTCAGGATGGGGAAATGCAGATAAATGTACTTTCGATATCGGAGAACATCGTATTGAAGTTTATGTAGATGAATATTTGATACATAGTAAAAAGTTTACAGTTGATTTAGCACCTTCTGAAAAATTAGCAAAGGAAATAACAAATGCAGAAAACAAATTAAAGCAAATAAATAAAACAGACTATTTTGCATCAGAAATTAAGACTGTTCGAAATGAAATGACTGAAATCCAAAAGTTTAAATTGTTTAGAGGAAGTTCAGATAAGCAGAGTCAAATTCAATCTCAACAAGAGAAAATTGATAAGTTAATACAGAAATCAAAAGACGAAAAGAAAAGAAACATAAGAACCGAAGAAGAAAAGATTTACAAATTAAAAATGGAACTTTCAGCAGCAAAATACTAACAATGAAAAAAACACTACTAATAATTGCTTTTTTAGGAGCAACCAATCTTTTTGCTCAAGAGCAACCAAATACTGAATTAATTGAGACAATTAAAAATTTACAAACTCAAGTAAACCAACAGCAAAACGATATTCAAAAACTTTATTCCGAATTGAATAAAGAATACAGAACATATCGTATTGTTAAAAAAGATTTGAACCAAACAATTATAGCCAATCAAGTAAAAATTGTCGATAGCTTGAATACTTTAATTGACAAAAGCAAGCAGGAATTGTCTACTATCAACAAGCAACTAAATACAAAAATTCAGCAAACAGATGAAAATGCAAATTCCAAAATTTCTGAATTGGATAGTAGTTTAGATAAAAACCGTTTGTATTGGATTATTGCCACTTTAGCAACGCTTTTATTAGGTGGTTTGGTCTATTGGCTTTTGGGCAAACGTATGCTTTCAGATAAAAATGAAGTTAAAAATCAAATTCAATCAAGCAAAACAGATGTTGAGACTCAAATCAAAAACACTAAAACTGCATTAGAAGAAGAAAGTGTGAAGTTGGATAGCCAGCTTTTGGAAATTATTAGCTCACAATTAAAAATCAAAGAATCAGAAGCAAAAACTTCAATCAACGAAGAAAAAGACCACTCATTAGTACTTAAAGTTGCAGATGAAGTTACGAGAATCTTAATGAATCTTGAAGTAATGGACAAGAGCATCAAAGGATATAAACATTTGAAAAAATATTCTGAATCCATTTTAGATAATCTTAAAGCTTATGGATATGAAATTCCTCAACTTATAGGGCAAAACTATAATTCAGGAATGAATATGGTAGCAACATTAGAATTTGATGACACCATAGAAAAAGGTAAACAAATAATAAAAAGGATTATAAAACCTCAAGTGAACTTTGATAAAAAGATGATACAAGCAGCTAAAGTAATTGTTTCATTTAACGAATAAAAAATAGATATGGCAAGATTAAAAATAGATTTTGGGATAGATTTAGGAACGACCAATTCCGCTATCGCTGTAATGGAAAATGGGAAAACCAAATTGTTTAGAACTGATATGAGAGCGGATACAATGCCTTCTTGTGTTATGGCTAAAGAAAATGGGTTTCTTTTGGGTGCAAAAGCCTATGGACTTATCACAAAAGATAAGCAAAGAACATTTAAGAATCAAAATTTTAAATCCAATATTTTTATTGAGTTTAAAAGGACAATGGGAAATTCAAGCAAATACAAAACCGATAAAGGGCTTGAATTATCTTCCGAGGAGTTATCTGCAGAAGTACTGAAAACCCTAAAAACGTATGTAGATGATGAAAATGTAAAAGCTGCTATAATTACAATTCCAGCTGCATTTGAAATGAATCAAATTAATGCAACAAAAAAAGCTGCTGAATTAGCAGGAATAGAATATGTAGAATTGGTTCAAGAACCTTATGCTGCTGCAATTGCCTATGGCGTTCAATCTTCTAGCAAAAACGGGTTTTGGTTAGTGTTCGACTTCGGTGGTGGAACTTTCGATTCTGCATTGGTAAAAGTATCTGACGGTATTATAAAAGTAATAGATACCGAAGGCGATAATTTTTTAGGTGGTAAAAATTTAGATGAAGCGATTGTAGATGAAATATTTATCCCATATTTAAAAGAGAACTTTTCAATAGATTCTATCATATCCAATTCTGAAAAGTTTAACGCATTTAAAGAAATGTGGAAGCCTTTAGCAGAAGATGCTAAAAACCAATTATCATATAAAGATGAATACTCTATACTTACCAATCTTTATGATGAATATGGAGAAGATGATGAAGGAGAAGAATTTGAAATAGATTTAACGATAACAAGAGAGCAACTTAAAAAAGTAATTACACCATTTATTCAGAAAGCAATTGACTATTCTAATACTCTTTTAAAGAGAAATACTTTAACAGGTCAAAAATTGGATGAATTAATATTGGTTGGTGGACCTACGCTTTCACCTGTGGTTAGGGAAATGCTAGAATCTCAAATCAGAAAACCCAATACTAGTGTTGACCCTATGACAGTTGTAGCTGAAGGTGCTGCTATATATGCTTCTACGATTAGCAATCCTGTTGAAAATGTAGACATAGATACATCAAAAGTTCAATTACATATCGATTATGATTCAATGGTTGTTGGTGAAAGTACTTTTATAACTATAAAAACGAAGGACGAAGACAAAATAGTTTTTGCAGAAATTGCAAGAGAAGATGAAGCCTTTAAAAGTGAAAAAGTAGAAGTAAATAATATTGGTGAAGTAATTGAATTACATTTAAAATCAGAAGATCGTAATGTGTTTTCTATTCTTGTTTATGATGAAAAAGGTAATAAATTAGAATGTGAACCTAATAACTTTTCAATTTCCGAGGGTACTGACGTTGGAAAAACTGTATTACCTCTTACTGTTTGTATTGAGGTTACAGATAAGGTTTCAAGAAAAAAAATACTTAAACCGTTAAAAGGTTTAGAAAAAGGAAAAACTCTTGCAGCGACAGGTGTTTTTAATGACCTGAAAAATAAAAAGCAAATTCGTCCAGGAATGGATGATTTTATTGATATTCCAATATACCAAGGAGAACCATTTACAAAAGCGGTTTTAAATAATCACGTTTCAACAATACGTATAACGGGGAATGAACTTCCAGCATTACTAGCGGAAGATAGTATCGCCAACCTAACGATTGAGATAGACAGGTCAAATATAATGACAGGTAAAGTAAATTTTATTGACATTGATTTCGAGATGCCTTTTGAAGTTAATACCAATGAATCAAGCCTAACGGAAGCTTGGTTAAAAGAACAGGTTGAAGAAACTGAAAATAGTATTGATAGTTTAGATTCAACTAGGAAAGAAGAATTAAAAGAAAAACTAAACAAGGTCAAAAATATTTTTGAAAGTAAAAAAACTGAATCAGGTAGATTAGAAGCTCGTTCCGAACTTCAAAAACTTGCAAAAGAGGTTGGACACATAGAAATTGAAAATGAATGGCCAAAATTAGAAGAAGTATTAAAGGAAGAGTTTTACAGATTAGAAGCGGTAAATAATGATTTAGGTAATGATAAAACTACACAAACTGTAAATCAATTTCGTTCGCAATTAGAAGAAGTTATAAAAGCTAAAGACGTGAAGCTTGGTAATGCGCTTTTGGAAGAAATTAACAACTTTTTTGTTCAATTAACATTAATATATCAATTAATAGGATTTGTAAGAGAACACAATGATAATTTCGATTCATACAATTGGAAAGATAGTAGTAGAGCAAGAACGCTTCTAAATAAAGGTTTACAAATTATAGGAGAAAATCCAGATGTAGAAGAATTACATCCTGTGGTTATCTCAATAATAGATTGTTTTGTTGATGAAGATAAACCAACTGATATTTTTGAAGGTTAAGCACAAAATTGAAAAGATGGAAAAAACAAAACAAATAGAAGTTCAAGGTTCAGTAATCAATCTATCACTTACAAAAGATTCTGATTATATCTGTATTACAAATATAGCAAATGCTAAAAATGGAAGTGGCAGAGCTTCGGATATTATTAAGAATTGGATAAGAACAACAACTACTCTTGAATTTTTAGGTACTTGGGAGCAATTATACAACCCAGATTTTAAAGTGATCGAATTTGACCACTTTAAAATGGAAGCAGGTTTAGAGAATGATCCGTTTAAGAAATTGGGCAATTAATGAATAAAACCAATTACATATTATCCAAAGGTCAAACGATTGACGATAAATACAAGGTAATGTTCTTCCTTAAAAAAGGAAGTTACGCAGAAACATATCGTGTAAAAGACCAAGAAGGAAAAACGAAACTCTTAAAACTTTTTACTTACTCAAAATTAGACAGAACACAATTTAATGATAAAGGAGATATTTTAGAAATTGAAATACTAAAGCAAATCACGCATCCAAATTTGGTGAAATATGGCAATAATGGAGAGTTACTATTAGAAAATCAAAAATATGCTTTTGTAATTCTCGATTATATTAGTGGTGAAACTTTGGCGGATAAAATGAAGCGTGAGCAAACTTTCAATACTTATGAGGCAAAGAGTATTATTTCAGGCGTTTTGAATGGCTTGAATTACTTGCATAATCTTGAAAACCCAATTATTCACAATGATATTACGAACCTGAATATTATGACAGATTTATCAGGTAAAGTAACAGTTCCCAAGATTATTGACTTTGGTTACGCTAGATATTTAAGCCAATCGAACAAGGACTTTTTAAAAGATGGATTAAATCCATTTTATCAAGCCAACGAAAATTTCAACAAAGTCTTTTCTGTACAAAGTGATGTGTTTTCGGTTGGAGCTTTGTATTATCATTTACTTTTTGGTTTGCCACCTTGGTTTGTAGAAATTTCAAAATACAAATCAGATAAAATAAAGTTAGAAGATGCTGTTTTGGAAGAACGTAAGAAACCGTTAAAGTTTGAAAAAAATATAGATGAACAAACACAAAACATCATAACCAAAGCTTTACAACCAAATTCAGAAAATCGTTTTAAGAGTATAAAAGAATTTATTCAAGCTATTAATGGCGAATTAGAAGTTCAACAACTTTCATCACCACAGGAAAAGCCTCAATCAAAACTCAAGGAAATAAAAAAAGGTCAAGGATTTTCAGCAATTGCAGGAATGCAAGAATTAAAAGACACTATCCAGCTTGATGTAATTGACGCTTTAAATGAAAAAGAAAGATATGCAGAATATGGATTAACGATTCCAAACGGAATGTTACTTTATGGTCCCCCAGGCTGTGGAAAAACATTTTTTGCAGAAAGAATGGCAGAAGAAATTGGATTTAATTTCTATCAAATAAAACCTTCTGACATTCAAAGCAAATTTGTAAACGCTTCACAAGAAAACATTAAAAATCTTTTTGATGAAGCTCGTGAAAATGCACCAAGCATTATTTTTATAGATGAATTAGATGCAATGGTTCCCAATCGGAATGATTCAAATGTAAATCATATGAATACGAGTGCTGTAAATGAATTTTTAGCACAAATGAATAATTGTGGAGATGATGGCGTTTTTATTATTGGTGCAACTAACAGACCAAATTCAATTGACCCAGCAATTTTGAGAGCAGGTCGTTTGGATAAAGTAATTTATTTGCCACCACCTGATTTTGCAGCTCGTGAGTTGATGTTTAAATTATATTTAGAAAAACGACCTAGAGAAGTTGGTTTAGATTATTCAGTTTTCGCAAAAGCAACAGAAAACTATGTTTCAAGTGATATAAAATTTCTTTGTGATGAAGCTTCAAGAAAAGCACTTAAAATGAAGTCGAGAATTTCAAAAGAAACCTTATTAGAAACTATTACTAATAATCGACCTTCAATTTCTCTTAAAGAATTAAACAGTTACATAGCAATAAAGGCAAAAATGGAAGGATTAGCAGAAAACACAAATGAACGACCAAGTATTGGTTTTAAAAACAATTAATATGGAAACAATAAACTTTGACCGATTATTATTAAAGACTGCGTTTTCCTGTATGGCTTGTGATGGTGATATTGATAAACGAGAAATAAAATTGATAAAGCGATTACACAAGGAAAAAAAGACTTTTGGTGAAATTGATATTAATTCAGAAATGGAAAATTTATTAATAGCCATAAATAGAGACGGTCAACAATTTTTAAAAGATTATTTTAATAAACTTACTAATTCTGTACTATCAGAAGCCAACGAACTAAAATTAATTGAAGTTGCAATTGAAACCATTAAAGCTGATAATAAAATTGAGTATAGTGAAATTAAGTTTTTCAAGGTTATTCGTTCAAAATTAAAAATTGAAAACAAACACATTTTAGAAAAAAATCCTGACTTCGAGGACTATTTAGAACAAGACATTATTAGCGATTCCTATTTAGCGAGACTTCAAGAAGACTTTTTTGACACACATATCTCAAATGAATTTGAACTTATAAGCGAAATTGATGCTGAAACACTCGACAGCTTTAAACAAAACAATGAAGAATAGCGAAACAATAATAAAAATTGTTTTAGTAATAGTACTGTTTTTATGTCTATTGAATATGCCATATGGATTTTATCAATTAGTCCGTTTTATGGCATTAATCGGATTTGGAATTTTGGCGTATAAAGCAAACGAACAGAATAAGAATACGGAAATGATTATTTACGGAGGACTTGCACTACTCTTTCAACCATTTTTTAAAATCGTACTTGGAAGAGAAATGTGGAATATTGTGGACGTGATTGTCGGAATTGGGCTTATAACAAGCTTGATAATGAATAGAAGAAAAAGCCAATGCTAAAGCCATACACATTTGCAATTCGCTTCAGCCACCACACAAGCCAAAAATTGCAAAAGAGTATGTCTTGCCAACGCTCAATCCGAACTAGCATTAAAACCTCGGAAAACCAAGCAGGACGTGGAAAGCCAGCTTACAACAATGTATAAAAATAATAGCGATTTTATCGCTAAAACAAAAGTATGTATATATAATAAAGGTCTGTGTTTAACCGTAAAGTTAGTGCATTTCAATCCGCTACTATTCTTAGTGTGCCAAGAATCAGCCATGGCATTAAACTGGCTGCATGCTGTAGATAAGATGATGGTAGATCCATCAGAGTCGTTGTATAGGCGATGGCTTTAAACCACCTAAAGGTGCTTTGATTAAT
>Ga0307931_1000837_pt1 | contig 20292 bp, 11 predicted proteins | sample OrgLakmetageno47_FD_201816 | JGI IMG/M metagenome (GOLD analysis project Ga0307931, IMG submission 201816) | Saline water microbial communities from Organic Lake, Antarctica - #47 | ecosystem: Environmental > Aquatic > Non-marine Saline and Alkaline > Saline | place: Antarctica: Organic Lake...
CCCCTCTCCCTCCTGAATCATTCCGCACTTGCTTTGTTTGCGCAACGCACGCGCATTCCCACTTCTGCCCGCAGCATTGGCTTCTGTGCCATTTGGGTTTGTATTAGTTCGAGTTCGAGTTCGAAGTCCAGATATATTTGGTTTGTGTTGCTGTGTTAACTGTGTCCAGTCAGCAAGTCACAAGTCACTCGCCGTTTCACATTACGCAGCCGCGCGATAATGAGTTCCGATATTCATATCAGCTGCGAACTCCATGCTACTACTTAGAAGAGGGCCAGGGAAGTTCATCCATAAACACGGACTTCCATTTCTGGTGCGTAAACGACCTCCAAGGCGGTTAGATCGGCAGCCGCATGTCCCGTTAAGATATCTGCTGGAAATGCAGCGTCCACACGAGCTGAAGAAGTTAACGCACCACTGTTATCTGTGGTCTGAGAATCGGCAGCTCCATCAATGGCTAGGTAAATGCGAGGCGTGTCAGAGGGCACTTGGATTACTGTAGGGTCACCTCCAACGATGGGACCTTTTGCCTCGCTAGTTGAGTCCTCACCAACTGCTACAGTTGTGGAATCAAGCTGCAGCGATGTAAGCCCGAGAGAGCGGCTGAGGTTTCGGGCCATGTGCACAGGAAATGCGCTCACTTGAAAGGGCGGCGCGTCCAGCCAGATGTTAACCACTAAGACCACGCGAGGTGAGTTCTTAGTAGCTGTACTATCAGGAGCGGGTCTAGTCTTTTCATTTGCAGCAGTTGCCTTCTTGGTAAAAGCCTTAGTGCTTGCAGCACTACACGGCATGGAGCGGCGCAGTTCGCTGGGCACGCCGTGCATGAAACGACCGTGGAAAGCGATATGCTGCCCAACCGAAGGCCAGGCCAACCACGCACGGCGGCCGCAGCCACTGACAGCCATACTTCCATTGGTGACGGGTATAGCACTTTGAGGTGCAGCACTGGTTTTATTCTGGTCTCGGAGTTGTTGTGCTGTCCAATCAAGCACCATGGTCGGGGATCCACTCAAGCACGACGAATTCACATCAGCTGCTACAGCACCACTGTTGCCAACTTTCTTTGTGTCGCCAGTGGAAAGGTAAGTTACAGTGGAAAGGTATGGGTGGCGATGCACATGTGCAACGCGGAGGAGAGTCGAGTCGGAGTCAAAATGAAAGCCACCATTCTTTTCGTTGGTCTGCATTCTTTTGCTTCTCCTCTTGATACCTTTACTATTCTTAATAGGGCGACCACTGTCGCTTAAAATACCATCTATCTTCACCCACCACTCTGCGCCTGCCAATTTACTCGTCGCGCTTCTTTCTCGCGTGTGCGCTTCGAATACTTGCGCCACCAGTGATTCCAGCCCAAAACGTCCAGGGGATCCTGCTGGTAGCCAAAACGTGCCAGTAGGAAGAGCAGCAGCTATATCATCTGAGCGCGCTGCGTTCGTCGTACCGAACTGCGCTGCTGCTGCAGCAGTAGCTGAAACAATAGCTTTGCCAACTTTGTCAACAGCATTGCAGTCAGCCAGCAGTTGCTTCAACGACAGTAGTTTGGCCTCTAGATCTGGTTCAAATGGCTCCCCATTGCATGCTGCAAGCTCCGGCACTGCACACGGCCAAGCACGAAATGGAGGCATCAGTGCACTTCTATTCCTTTCTTGCGATAGTAGTTTTGATGACGCGGTTGTACGGTTGCTTAGGTTTAACAATGCAGGAGCATCGTCGGCGGCTGCGGATTTCGATGAGTGAAAGCTTCGAGATAAATTTTCGGAAGAAAGAGAAGTTGAATTCAACGAATGGTCGTTCTGAAGTCCATTGTAAAACTGCGCGATAGCAGTGGAATTGGGGCCATCCCTCAAAGCTGGCGCTGAAGCAGATTGCTTCAAGGTCAATTCTTCAAAGTGGCTTACAACCGCGAGATACTTGGGCCGTACGGATGGCCGTACGGCACGTACGAGGGCAAATGCATCAACCAAGGTACGCTGCTCTAGGGCTATCAAGAGGGCCATGGCGACGGAAGGGGCACGATTGACCCCGCTTTGGCAGTGCACGTACACCAAGGGAAGTAGTGATGTTGCAGTACTGGTGTCGGAAATTGAGTGGCGAAGTGCAGACCGCACAAAGGCCACCACAGAAGGCAGTACCTGCAGCAACTTCTCGTCGTCGCCATCGTCGTTGAGGTAAAGCTGCAACATGCGCGTATCACCATTCATGCTTACGTCGTCATTGCTGCCCTTGTTGCCGCTAGTGTTGCTACTTCCTTGCTCAAAAGCGGCTGCTACAGCAGGATGTGATGCTGCCGACAAGCAATTGATTATGTGAGTAACTCGCCGCCCGCTACTGCTTTTAGCTGCATTCAAATCATCAGAGATGTTGTCGCTGCCAGTATTACGGAGACTCAAATCAGATCCTGCTGCAATTTTTGTAATTGGAGTGCGATAGTCAAGAAGGCCTTCGTCCGGTTTTCCGCCAATGGCGAGCCAGGGCACCAACAAGGAGACAGTCTTATCGAAAGAGTAGCCATGCATCTTTTTAGCTGCAATGCAGCTGGCTAAGTATGCTTCCACAGATGCCAAACAACATGCAGAGTCTGTGCCCTTACATGCATGTGGCGATGGAGCAGATATTGAAGATGATACAGTGTTACTTTCATTGCCATTGTTTGGATAATTTTTAGGCTCTGAACTTCCGATACACGAGGCAGTGATCACTCCGCTGTCGTCGACCGCAGTCGTCCACGGGCACGCTTCATTACTGCTTATCAAGTGGATCTTCTTTGAACTAAACTCGTCGCCACCATTACTGTCGCAATTCATGTATTTCTTCTTCTCAACTTCCTCGTCCTTTTTCTCAGAGTTCTGAGCCTGATCTGCTTGCGGAGGTGCTAGATAACGGCAGCAAGGAAGTTCTGCCGCCTGTTGCGCGAGATAGGGCAAGCTCGCGAGGAGCGCGACGGCTTCCAAATCGCTTGCAGCAGATGGTGACAGGGATAAGATCGGTGCAGCAGCAGTATACTCTGCCATCCCTGGGTCACCAGCCTCCTTGTGACCGTCGTCGGATATTTCACTATGCGAATTGACTTCAACACTTTTCCTATCATCTCCTTGACTTTCTGCAACTTTTTCCGCATTTGCAGAGGCCTTCTGATCTGATTCCTTTCCTCTGTGTAATTTGCTGTCGTTGTCTCCTTTCCTGCTAACTTGCGCTTCGCTTGAATGCATGTTACTCCGATGAGATAATGGAGGTGGCGCAAAGAGGGGATGCAAAGCAGCGTTGGCCGCGGAGAGCAAAGCACGGCGATGGTTCGTTGCATCCACAAAATTGCGCCCAAGAAATACCGCTCCACCATTGTTGTTGCTGCTGCTGGGCTTCTTATCGCCGACAACTCGAAAAGCATGGACACACCCCGCAGGCAGGAGCAAAGTGTCTCCAGGTTGCAGCACAAAGCGCCAAGGCTTCGTGCCGCGCATCCGTTGAAAAGCCCATGCCTCGAGGCCTCCAACTTTTGCTGTGCTTTTCGACTTTTTAGTACGCTTTAAGCTGCGCCGTTTCGCTGGCGCTGACCCTGCCTTGGATGCTGCTAATGCCTCGTCTACGTCTTCGTGACCTTTTACTCCTTCCTCGTGTTTGGCATCTGCGAGGGGTATAGGCAGAGCCAAGGCTGCTGCGCCGAGAACTGAGGCAGCTGCGGCACTGTCAACTGGATACTGAGGCTGTTGTTGCAAATGCTCTTTGCGACTTCCGCTTCCCGGTTGGCTCCTCTCCTCATTTTCGGCAACCCGTTCCTCGCCAGGGAAAGCTGGGAGAAAGCCACCAGCGAAAGGATGAAGCCCCAAAAGGTCACTGTCTGATTCTGGGAAAACCACATATTCCTGTGAAGAAGACGAAGACAGAGAAGATATAAGAAGAAGAAAATGAAGCAAGAATAAAACATGCACGCTCATGTATTCTAAAAGATACAATGCTCTTATATAGTGAATTATGCCTTTCGCACATGAAAGAAGATATGAACCTCTTCCTCCCTCAGTATTGTCTCTAGGTTTTTTTCTACCTTTGTTCCCGACAGCATGGTTACAGCATGATGAGACGCTAACGCATCCACATGCAAGCGAGCACTTCCTGATAACAATGAAGATGGTGTCTCCGATGAAGCGGTATTAGTAGCAGAATCTTCGTCATTTATACTATTCACCCACAATTGCCACGCGCTGTCGCCGCTGCTATCGATGATTGCATAATCACCAGCAGCCGCTGAGGAATACGTCCCATCTGCGCCATGAATACTTGTGGCCTGGTTAAAAGAAAAGTCCGGCATGAAGGTAGAGGCTGCGATGCTTAATGCGCCCATAGGGCTCACTGGAGCACACCCGCCGCCGAGTGAGTGTGGTAAATCAGCACTGTCGACATCCGGTATATTTCTGTTCCCGCTGGTCGATGTCTCTAAGTGGTCGTCAGAAGACGATGCAGAAGTATTGCCCTCGGCAACGGCAGCTGGCCAACACACGCCTCCAACGCGAAGTGCAAACGCAGCCACCGGTGGGACCTGCCACGCATGGGTAGCGTCTAGAGGGGAGCCTTTGGGGGCACGAAGGTGGCGTAGGGCATGGACGGCGGAGGAGTTGGTGGACTGCAAAGAGGGCAACAAGCGTGGACACGCCGACGACGCTTGCCATCGCGCCCATTGCACTTGTGACACCGGCGACGATGATCGCGGCGGGGAGCGGGTACTTGAGCTGTGATCAGAGTCATCCCTGTCGTGACTTCGCGGAGAATTACCCAACGCTGCAAGCACTGCTCCTAAAGTAACGGGTGGTGCGGGGGGTGCGCTGGGGTCGGTGGCAGCCGGAAATGTCTGGCCGTTTGTTTGTGAAAAGCCACCGTCAGCAGTGCCAGCATAACCTCGACCACGAAGCCCGAAGTCGTCAGCTACTGCACCGCTGCATGCTGCTCTCAGCCAAGCAACTGTCGCTGCTTCTTTTGTCGATTGGAGAGAAGACAAGTTCACGGTATCAGCATCGTCGTCCGCGTTGGCATTAGAAGCACCAGAATTGCTTGGTGCGCTCCTTTCTGTGAGCACGAGTGGCGCTCCTTGAGCTGCAGCTAGGCGCCACGCAGCATCAAGGGTGACAGTGAGATTTGCCCCTGGATTGTACTCTAGGCGCCGCACCGCACGCACCTGTGCTGGTTCCTTCTGGCTATCAACACAGGTACTGCCGTCGTTTTCATTGTCCTTTGAGGCACTAATCCTACTCGAACTACTACCGTCTTCAGACCTCTGAGTATTGCTACTCTTTTTCCTGATATCACTGTTGCTACTACCATCGCTGAGATGAGAAGTGCACTGCGTTGTTTGTGCCTCCAAAACATTGGCGCGGCGCTCAAAACTTGCCAGCCAGTAACGGCACTCGATAAGCCCCTGCCGTGCGTCGAGCGCGCCTAATGCCACCGCAACCTCAAAATCACTGCATAGATGGTCAGGTGACATGCTAGTATGCGAACCTGGTATCGCTGCACCGGCTGAAATTGCATCGAGGGTGGCGTGCCCACGCCATAAACGCACTAGCCCACGTGAGTAGTTTCCAAAGGCTGCCACTGATGCAGCATCTTTCTGAGGGGTCTTATTCTTGCTCGAAGCCTTTTTCGGTTTATTCTTTCTCCACAATCCTTTGGGGGGCGCACTGGTGTGCCCAACCGCGACTTTGCATGCTGCGTACTGTGAAGAAGGGTCTGAATGTGGAGCGAGCAGTCCTATGCAGGCCAGTACTGATTGACGCGCTGGCGATCCTGCCACCAGCTGCTGCATGTGTTGCTGCGCACGTTCAAGTATGGCTGCAGTCTCAGGTGCTGCCCCTCCTGAATCGCTATTGCTATGCACAGCTTCATCGGCAACGCCAATCCAAAAAGTAGCCAACCAGTGCTCGAATTGTTGAGCAGGGCTTTGCTTGAATTGCGGAGCGCGAATAGCTCGCGTCCACACATCTTCAAGATGAGCAAGGGCACGCTTGTGTTCTTGTCGGGCCACCCAAGCGTGCACGCGTCGCCAGTCCGCACCGCCGCCACTAGGATCGTCAGTTGAGAATGAAGCAGCGGTCGTCGAAGGAGGCAGCACCGCACGCTCATGCAGTCCTTGAGTGAAGATGATGTCTCTTGAGGCACGAGCCTCAGAAGCTGCACCCTCCCAACGATCAAAATCGTGATTCACTGGGAAATCCGCCAAGCAGATTCTCGCCAACAAGCACACAGCTATCGCGATACCTGTTGCACTGCTCATGTGGAACATGATCTAGCGTGTTTAGGAGGCCGGCAATAGTTTCTCTAGGAGGAATATTTGTGATTACTCTTGAACTACGCAGCTCCTCGCTAGAAGCTAGCGTGACTTAGACCTAGAGTATCTATAGCTAGTAGCACACGTTCTCTAGGAAACATTCATCGCATCTATCGGTGCCTCTTTAGTTTCTAGCTAAACCAAGCCTGTCAGTAGCGTCAATTGCTGCACAAAATGTTTTGGCATTGTCACTCACATTGTCACGGTAATATTGGCAGGATTCCGTGAATTGAGCATTGAACACAGAAAAAAACAGAAGAAACGCAGAAACGCATGAAAAAAACCCCGCACACATCACTCGGTACAGTGCAGTAGCTTGGCACTCTTGGGGGAAAGCATTACGTCGTAAAGCGCCCTAGTGGTGCTTAATGCTGCTTGGTCTGTGCAGTCGATAAGAATGGACGACGCATATCTATCGTTGCTCTAATCCCATTTCACTATAACTGAAGCTGCGGCGCGGGCACCTCGGAGTCCCGGAGGCCTAGGTTCGGTTTCCCGCGGGAAATTCCGCGGAATTCCCGCGGAAAGGGAAATTTTTACCAATTGGACGTGATTTCCGCGACGGGAATTTAGCAGTGCCTTTATGACCACGGCACGGAAATACCGCGGAAAACCCGCGGAAATCCCGCGTGAAGTGAAATTTTTAGCCATCGCTCGGAAATTCCGCGGAAACGGGAATCCCAACCCTGCCGGAGGCCGAAGAACCAAAATGAATGTCAAGAATTTATATCGATCGCATCTAATTCCGCAAATTTAATTGACCCACTTGAATACGCACCATAAGCGCTCTTGGATTTCTAAGATGGATCAATATCTCTATTCCATTGAGATATCTCGAAGTATACGCCGTGAGAAAGCGCGTGGCTGACTATATCGAAATTGGTTCTGAGGTCGCCTGTAGTTCGATGTGAACGATTTGGACCTCGGTCTCATCTCGCTATTTGAATTACAGTGGAAAAAGAGCGCACCCCGGCATACTTCTCTGACAATAGCGCCGAATTACTGCACGACATCAGCTTCAGTGAAGGCATCAGCAAGTGCATCCGTATCAGCACCACCAAAGGCATCCAGCAGCGCATCGTACAGTGGCTGCGCTTCTTCTGGCTGTGGTTCCGTACCGCTCAGCGCTGCAGTGGCCCATCCTCCAGGAGGTGGAGCACGGCCGCTACTCCGTCGCTGCCGACGAGCTGAAGATGACCCAGACTCTCTTGCGGTTGAGGCAAAAGCATTAGCAGACGCTGAATTGCTAGAATTGAGAGTAGTAGCAGCATTGAATGAAATAGAGGTGTTGGTAGTGGCGCCAACAGAAGCTGTTCTTGTCCTCGCTGGCGAACCGTAAAAGCTTTGATTCGTGTCTTGCCGAGGCACGATTACGGCACCCTCCAGAGTGAGGAGCCCAAGAAAGAGACCCTGGCAGAGAGGATTGGTTAAGAAGACATAAGATGAGCAGAGAAGCATACTAGTTAAATGAAAGAGGCAACAAAAGAAGAGGAAACATTCACTAGGTCTCATCATGAACCAACATTGGGAGTAAAATTATCCAGCGCAGACAGCAATCGAACCTGTTGGTGCGCGTACGCAAAAATAGCTGCTCCGCTGCCTGCTGCATTGTGTGCCACTTCCTGTTCCTTCGTACCGCCACCTTGAACAGTCTCTTTAGGCTCTGCTCTCGCTGTTTGTACTGCTTCAACTGTATCCATGCTAGCAGCAGTTGGAGCTTGCTGCTCGCTTTCAGACTCCTTGCCATCCTGCTCAGAAGAAGCTCTTCTCAAGTCTCCTCTTTTGCCCTCATTGTTGCTGGTGCTCCTACCTATACTGGTGTCGTTCTCATGGCCTACTGCTCTTCCGCCATGATTGCTATGGCCCATAATGACGCTACTGCTCGGACCACAATCAATGCTGGTAACCTCCTCGCTACCATGGCCACTCTCATCTTCGGAACCACTCCCACCAGTCATATTGCTGCTGCTCTTGCTATCTTGAGCTTCAATTAATTTTGATTCCACCGCTTTCGTGATGGTAGGAGCAGCGAGCCTTGCCTTGATCGAAGGTGCTTGAGGAGATGATGATAGTGATGACGATGGTTTGTCCAAACGGCCTGACGACAAACTCACCGAGGCTGCGCGCCCCACGGGGCCCAAGGCCACGCCAATGTCCGCACCTAAGGTGACTTGGCTGCCGGAGAAAGCAGCGACAGCAGCGTCCGTCCACAGCACGAGCAAAAGTGCACCCACTTCAGCGCCGATTTGCAAACCGCCGCCGAGGCCCATCAACAATATGGCCGACGGTGCTGACCAATCACAGCCGTTCTCGTCGTCGTCGTCGTCGTTGTCATCATTCTCGTTGCCGGTTTTGTCATTTTTTATATCGCAGGTGCTGCTCCTGCTGGCTCGATGGCCCACGCTACTACTGTATTCCAAACCTTGGCTATTTCTCCTTCTTTGCCTCGGTTTACGCTTGGCGACGACCACTCCAGTGCCGACGCGCCCCCCGAAGCCCATGCCTACTTTCGCGAACTGGAGCACCGCCACCCCTTTGCAGCGCCGCAGGAGCTCCACGGGCACGCGCTCGCGGTTCGAGGCACCATTGCGAGTGGTCATGGCACGCACTACTGCCGCTGCGCGCACCAGCTCCCTTTCCATGGAGAACCTTTTCATAGTGTTCACGCGATCATCGATTGCAAGCCAGGAAAAGACGCGAAGTCAGCATGGAAAAAAAAAACATTGCACTTAATCAAGTATGATTTTGAGCTATGTGGTACACGCAACGAAACTTACCAAACTGACGGTTGAAACCATTTTGGACTTAGAATATTCTGCTTAGCTTTCGCCTTTGCTACCACTTTGTCTCGGCGTGTCTTCTCCAGAGCTGCAGCAGCCTTGAGCCATTCTTCCACGTCTACTTCAAACTCGCAATGGTTAGCACCTTCCATGCGAGCTTCTGCATCGGTACTCCTGTCATCACCGCTGCTATTGCAATCAACCACCACTAGAGTCGCTGCTCCTTGGTCGCTGCTACTTTTCTTGTTGTCGCTGCTCTCGTTGCCATTGTCCACCTTGTGTCGAAGCATCAGGAGAGCTTCAGCCAGCGATGCTCCACCGTACGGATACTTAGACCTTTCATTGAGCTTCTCAACCCCACTTCCAAGTCCTGCTCGCTCCGAACCGTTGGTCGTTGCGGCATCAGTAGCAGTGTTTGCCGCTAGAGTGCTGGCCTCAGTTGATGCCTGGCGCTTGAGGCGCGCGAACGTCTCAGCGAGGGAGACCCGCACGCGAGCCCGGGACCATAAGCGGCACCGCACGAAATGCCGTGAGCGCCCCAAGTCGACAGGGCTCATGCTTCGCACGCGAGCGACGCGGTCATCGGTGCCGGGAAAGTGCGTGCCGTACCTGAAGGCGCGTGTGCGGTAGCGAGCAAATGACGACGAAATGGAAGGGCAGGAACAACAAGCAAGCCACGTGGAACTACTCATACCTACGATGAAGATAAAAAAGGATATGCACTTTCCCCCCTTTGAAGCGTGCGCTCAGCTGTATAACAATACTGAGGAACATAATGAGCACGCACCACCACCCAGCGTTTGCAGCCAAATGGTCAGGGTCATCGGCAGAAGGCATCCACGTCGGGTCCGCCCAGTCCCAGAGCAAAGGGTCTGGCAACGGCGACTCCGACGCCCACACGGCACCTCGCGACGCCAAGTGCTGACATAACGAGAGCGGCACATGATGAGCACACAATGAGCTAACCATATAATATATATTCAATGGTGTGCTTAAATGAAAGGGCAGCATGTCAGCACATAAGCTGCAACAAATAATGCACGACCGAACTACTGTAAGTAACCAGGCATAGTAAAGAGTTTAACCTGCGCGAGTTCGGGGGACTGCGCTGAGCTGGCACCTTCAAATGGCTTCCAATCAACGGCCCACAAGTGCTTGCGACTCCAATGGTCTTCGTCCTTGGCTGGCACAGGCACCCACCGCTCGGACTCCACCACGTAATCCACCACACGCTCATTGGTCTTCAAGCTCGAACAGCACCGCTGCACCAAGTTCGTGAGCATCACCCAGGTGGCGGAACCATCCGCATAGAGCGGGTTATGAATGTCGCCATCAAGCTCACTATCTGAGGTGTCACTTGCAACGCCCAAGTGTAGACCACTAAAGGAGGCTAGTCGCCCATTGGATTCGGTCAATGGAGCAAGGGTTGGCCCTAGTTGATCGTCATCAGAATTTGATTTTTCGTCATCACTGAAGTCGTAAGCTGCAATGCGGCACAATAAGCCTGACATTGCACGTCTATGAACTCTTACTACAGTTCGAGACTAGCACTTAGCACATGCTTCATTTTTTGACAGGGGCATTCATTATTGTGTCTCGTTCACCGCACCAGTCGTTCTGTCCGTCAAGTCATCGTATAGTAGTCATGTTCTGAAATGATTGAAAGATCGAACATCAGACATACGACGACACCAAAAAGTGGAATTTGCCCGGATTTATCCGTAATTTGTTTGTTTCGTCGGTAATTAAAATTCTTGCGTTTCTGCATTTTTGTGAGTGTTTATTGGTTCTTGGTCGTTTGGGTTGTTTTGTTTCGTTGGGTGTTGTTTCGTCGTCGTCGTGAAATTTTTATTTCCATGGCACATGGCACTCGCACTCACTCGGCACAAACAAGCAGCGTAGATGAGCAGAAGATAGGAGGTTTATACATGCAGCGCCGAAAACAACTGAAGAGTATAACATGGCTTAACTTAGTGATTACATTCTAGCACCGCGTGCTAACCTCTAGAAATTCGCTCAGTGAAAAGGAATTATCATCTCGCGCATATTTTGCTTTCAACGCTGGTGTCAGAAGTATGCCGACTTTTTACCGAGACAGCAGCACGAAAAGCGAGCCAACCACACGGCGAACTGGAAGACTCTTCCACGGACGGTCCTCGTCTACGGATTCTGTACCTGATCTTCGTGATGGTCAATCGTCTCAATCAACTGGGCAGAAGCTGCTCCGTGCAACTCACTCAAATGTTTCAGACGCCAGGAAGAAAGAGATCCTCGAACTTCGTCGAGCGAATTTACGGCAGAGAAAACGTGCATTTGACCAGCTTTTAATGCTCGATGTTACGGGCAAAGTTGACGGGGTGCGCGCCAAGGGGCGTGGGCCGCCGCCGGTGAAGGCGTCCTATTGGCCGAGACAGACTACCCTCAAGAGGGCCACGCCGCCAGTGTTGCCGCTAGAGCATTTTTTTAGAACACAGTCGTCGTCGCCTTTCGATGTGAACATTTTCGACCCAGCCATTGCTGAAGATACGTCAGCGCACGGTAGGAAACAAGCAGGGCCTCATCTAGAAGACTCAACCAATTTGCATACTGATGCTCGAGACCTGGAGCAGTCAGCAAAGGTGCTTGAGGACTCCGGTACTCAGCGAGAGAGGAGGTTTTATCGGCTGGACGAAACCGCTGATCCATCCACTGCGAGCGTGTCAGATGACTCAGATCGAGCATTAGAGCTGTCCTTAGACCGTCCACCTCCAGCGCCGCCGTACCAATTTCCTACACCGTCATCATCAGCGCCGAAGGGCAAAGCTCCGGGCACCAGCTTAGACGGCCCCAAAACACCGGCAACTGCCACCAGCGCAGCCTCTGGCTCGAGCAGTGGAAAGCCTGCAAAGTCTAGCGCCTGCAGAGGGAGCGCCAACAAAAGCAGCACCAAAGTGAATGGCAGCATTGGCAGTAGAGTTACCTCTGGTTCCAATGCGCCCACAGCTTTGCCTCCAAGAGCTTCTTTGTCTCGCATTGACAGCGCCTCCTCGGTAGCTGCAAGCCCACATCCTCCGCCTCCTCCTAGTGGGCGTCGACTCGCCCAAAGATCGAACTCGCAAGCGAGTACATCCAGATTTCCCGCCAAAAGCACGGGGGGGTCGAAAGCTTCAGCGCCTACGAAGAACGGCTTCTTAGCGCCAACGAAGAACGGCTAGCTCAATGGAGCTCGGACCTCGATCTACTTACTAATTAAAATTGAAATCCAAGCAGCAATCAGCATTTCACCATTCACAACCCATTGTGCTCTAGCTATTAGTGTAACCTCAACCTCGCAACCAAAACCAAACCAATATAATTTCGATAGGCTCCAATTTTATTGGAGTATGCAATACAAACTTATTCTTTTGGCTTCTAGCTCTTGCTCTTGGAAATTAGAAGGACTGGAAGTTCTGTTCCTTTTCACGGACGCCGCGGACTGAAGGACAGGGGTTTAAAGGGCTCATAATTGGAACGGCAACTCCGACTAAATTCTTTATCTAGGAGTAAGATGGGAGTTCATGTACGAGTCTCGGGAGTAATTGTCGAACTGGGCACGCGGCCTGACGAGGCGGAGTGGTTCTCTTTATTTCTCCGAGTAAATTTGCGCGGCTCCCAAGACACTTTTTGACTTAAAGCCCTGAACCAGCAATGCAGACCAAATCCATGCAGTATCGCGGCGTGCCGTCGGCATCAGGCTCCAAGGTTCCGAGCTTGGTGCCACACGCGCTCATGAGGGTAGTGCCGTCGGAAGAAGTAATAACATTCTCGCTGATCACCTCTGGAGTGCGAAAACTCGGCCAACCGTGCTCTTGTGTTTCAGACTGCGAATGATTGAGGAGTGTCACAAAGGGGCGTAGAGGTAAAATACGGTTGCGTGGATATCTTCACAACATAAAGGAAGATAAGGCTATCAGTAAATGATGAAAGGAGCTCAATATTATTGAGGTAATAAGAAAGTAAATGATCTAATGAGGCAATTGATGGCGCGTTCATTGATATGATACGCATTTGCAAAGCGAACATTTTCTTTACCTCCCACTCGGCAAATGTGCGGTTCACGGGCGCACGAAAAAGAGGAATGCCGCAGACGGAGTCGTAGAAAGTAGTGATCCCGGTTTGGTTTACCTATAGCGATCACGGCAGGCGCAATTTGCTTCAAGAGTGAAACGATTTCATCACCAAATATCAACATACTTTGCGCAAATTTAAACCGTCTCCTTTCCTGCTTTTGTTATCCTCACCTTACGAAAGAGGGCTACGTCGGGCTGAGCGTAGAGGCCGCGCGGCTCCGCGTACCTAGTTCCAAAGAATGCACAGTTATGCTCCTCACCGTCGACCTGTTTTTGTCTCCACACCTATCAACTGAGGAGTGAAAGTCCCCCCCTAACTAGCCCCAAGCTAGCTTCTCTAATCAAACTCGGTAGCGTAGAGACTAAATGGCACTAAGAGTTACCCGTAATATTTCTGGTCGCAGCAAATGGCATCAGAAAGTGACTCGTCAGCAGGTGGGTCCAGAGGCAAGCCCACAGTCTGCGCTGTATAGTCATCCACGCCATATTTGAGCGGGCTCTGCGAAGGTCCACTACATGTGCTGCACCAATTGGAAAGACGCAAAATTGGAAACCGAGTTTGAATGATTGGGCTAGGCGATTAGGTTGGTACACGGCCCAAAAGCGGTCCTTACCTATTCCAATCAGCTGCGGAGGTTGCCGCTGCTTTAGGAGCCGTATAAAGAGCTGCGTCGACAAACACTGGATCATTACTAGTATATTCCGTAAAACCAAGTGCAGGGCAACTAAGCCCAATGCTCGTTTCATGCTTGTCATTGAGCGGGTCTTTCTCAGCTACGCACGCAGCATACTCGGGCGAGGGGCACTGGTAGCAATATTGGTTTAGGTCCGTTGGACTGCTCGGAATGAGTGAAGTGGTGTTAGACGGAGTTGAAAATTCAGCGCATGGGTCAGCAACTGCAGCTGGCAGAGAAATTATTGCTGCCGTGGACACGAGTAGTGCGGAGCGCTTCATGAATTTCGCTTTATTTTATTTGTGATTCAACTACGACTTCGACTACGTGTGCCAGCTCTGAAGAAGTACTTCAGTTCTGCGTCTAACTTATCAACCAGTGCTGCTGCTTAAATCCTCAAATAGCCCTTAAGCTCTCAAGGTCGAGAGATCTCTTATTAAAGCCTTCCTTCTTCTTGCCTTTCCTCTTGGCTAAATTTGTGTTCTTGTCTTGCTTGTTGTGCTTGTTCTTGTCCTTGTTCTTGTTGATTGTTTGTTGGGACTACTACACGCCATGGGTACGTACGCGTACACGTATCTTGCAATGATCACATTCGTCATATTAGAGCAATATCTAGCCAATCACCATCATTCATCACGTCCTCTTCTTTTGTCTCCGTTGGTTGTGTCTCTTCGTCTCTTTTCCCACTTCCTTCGTCCTGTCCATTTTTTTGTCAGACAAATCATGCTACTGAACCCCAAGAGCCCATAAGGCTGTGTATTTGTGCCACTTGTTATCGCCTTGCGGTGTCGCCGTGTGTCCGTAAATCATGGCGGACGCTCTGAGCGCAATGGGGTTTCCCGTGGAGCTTTGTCAGAGTGCTCTTCGGGTGCGGCACACAAATCAATTACGAGAAGATATCTGGCCGTCATCATGGCTTCATGATTTCATACTCTCCTTGAAATTTGGCCCTTTCATCATACCTTCGTGGGCTCCCCATATTATTATCTTTCTGACGATATTAGCTTTATATTCATATCTAAATTTGAGGCCGTGCACGAAAGCTTCTTGCCTCACATTGTATTCCCAACGTTGGCGCTCATCTTGTCTGCTTTACAGCAAGCCCATGGCAACTTCGACTCTGCGCTCGAAATGCTCCTGTCTGGATCCGTAGACGACGGCCCACCTCAGCCTGCGCCTACGGCAGCGCCACCTGTAGCTCGCGTGGAGGCAGTAGCAGTTGTGGCGCCGAAGCCTGCGTCACCTCCTCCGGCGAGCGGCGGGGATGACTCGGATATCCCGGAGCACTTCGTCTGCGCTATCACTTGCGTAAGGAAACTCATCTTCTGGCTGATCCATGCAATGATGTATCATACGTGCATGCTTTGATCTATTTCTGGTCGCTGTTTCACTCTATGTAATTCCTTTTTCTCCTCGCTTTCTGTCGTTTTCTATCATTCACGTGGCATTCAATGCTTTGCCAATGCTCGTTTTGATCTCCTTCATCCTTTTAAGCCTTTTCTTCTTTATAGCAAAATATCCTGGCAATTACCTTTTTAATTCGTTCTTATGAACAGGAACTGATGGATGACCCTGTCGTCACTTGCGACGGCCACACTTACGAGCGGACCGCTGTCGAAGACTGGCTGCAGTCGCATGACACTTCGCCCATTACCAACGAGCAGCTGGACTCCAAGGCGCTCATCCCGAACATCCTGCTGCGGTCTCAGATTCAGGCGTTTAAGGACGCCAATCCTCAGCACAAGAGCGGCGGCAGCAGTGCCGGCGGCGGTGCCGCTGCGGCGGCGGCGAACGTGCCGGTGTCCCGCCGCCGTTCCGTGAACCTTGGCGCGCACGCCCCAATTTCCGTGGCCACTCCTTCTCCACGCCCAGCGGCGCCTGCTGCTGCCGCTGCGGCAGCGTCGGCTTCTACTGATGAGAATTATGCAAGCTCCCGCCAGCCTCGGGAAGTGTCGTTCATCAAGGGGCGGCCGATTGGTCTGGACCTCGACGACTTTCTGTGCGTGCGGTCAGTGCATTTGGACTCGCAAGGACACGCCAACCACATTGCTCGCTTCGAAGCCATCACTCAAATCAACGGGTTTCCGGTGTTGTCGGTGCCTGAGCTGCGCCAAGCGATGTCCAGGATCCCGAACGCAGCCCAGATGCGCATGACGCTAGTGCCCCCCTACGTGAAAGTGTTGCGGAAGGGCATTCCCTTTGGCATGTCCCTGACCGAGAACATGGTGGTGCAAGCGGTGCTGCCTGGGACCCAGGCGGCGGCGAAAGGAATCCTCATCCATTCGCGGCTAGTGGCCGTGGACGACGTCAGCGTTACTTTCAGCGAGCTCGCGGGTGCGCTCGGGCAGAAAGCGGGGGGTGCCGACATTGACTTCACCTTCGTGCCCCCCATGGGCCCTTCATCTTCAGCGGGAGCGTCGTACGCCCCCGCGGCTTCTCCCACTTCGTCGTCGTCGAACCAACCCCCGCCGCCGCCTAGCCAGCCCACCATGCGACTTTCTCCTCCATCGACGAGCAGCAGCAGCAGCATGGTCAGCCGTTCGGGCAGCCGCGGCGCGTCGGGCGCTTCCTCGGCTCCGCGGGTGCAGCTGACGCATGGAGAAGGGCACGACGTGGTGTTGGTGCACCGGCAGCTCGGGTTTTCCGTGCTGCAAGACCCCGGCGACGAAGGGTTCTTGCGCATTTCCGACGTGCGGCCGGGCGCCAAGTCTGTCGGGGTGCACGACGGGAGCTTGGTGCTGTTTTGCGCGGGCAAGCCGGTGCCCCGCCAGATCGGCGCCGATGGCATCGATGCGTTCGCGAGCTTGGTGGAGGAAGCGGACCGCCCGCTGACGCTCAAGCTGTTCCGCTGCAACAACTTCACGGGCGCGCCGCGGGTTCCGGTAAGCATGCTGTTGTCGGGCTACTTGCTTAAGAAGTCCCGCACCGGGTCCACGTTTCGCCCTTGGGGGGAGCGGCTGGTGGAAATCAAGGGCGAAGGATTTTTGACCTACAAGGCGGAAAAGAAGTCCAAACAGCATGCCGCGCTGCGGTCGTCCGAAAGTCCCGGAGGCAGTGGCGACGGCGTGGACGGAGACGCCCCCGACGAGGCTACTTCGGTGTCCCTGCTCAACTGCACCGTGCTCCCCCTGACCCGCAGCCGCGCGGGCCGGGACTTTGCGTTTGAAGTGATGCCGGCCACCAAGCCGGGGGCCATGGGCTCCCCTAACACGCAAAGCAAGCGCGGCGAGAAAGGGCCGGAATCGCTGACGCTTGCTGCCAACTCTGCGGGGGAAGGAGCGCAGTGGATCAAAGCCATTCAGTCCGCGGCGACTTTCTATACCGAAGCCGTAGGGAAGCGGGCCAAGACGCAAGAAGGCGAAGTGGCGGACGCCATTCAGTTGCAGACCGTGCTCACCAACGCGGCGTCGCAAGAAGAAAACGAGCGCGTCGAAGAAGAAAAGTTGGCGGCGGCCGCCAAGGCAGCGTCGCTGGTCCAAGAAAACGAGGCCAAAGCCCGCAAGGAAGCCGCCGAAAAGGAAGAGCTGCAGCGGGCGATGCAAGAGTCGTGCACTTCCTTCTCGGCGCACCAGTCGCGCGTCCTGGAAGACGAAGCCACGGACCGCAAGTCGATGCTGCAAGCGCTGCTCCTGTCCTCGGACATGTACGCGCAAGAGCTGCATGGAACAGCCGAAGAGCAGCGCACCCGGTCGCAGTGGCGCTTGGCGTACGACTCCTACAAGCTGGCGGTGTCGTTTTACCTCAAGGCCACGGCTATTGCTGACGAGCTGGAGCAAGACCCAACCTACGTGGATGGCGCCACTTTGAGCCGCATTGGCTCGGACACGGAAGCCGCCATGCAGGCCGCGGACGAGTGCTTCCTCAAGTCCCACACCGACAAGAAAAAGAAGCGCAAGACCGTGCGGGGCTCCAAGAAGATCAAGGCGGCTGCAGCGGGCGCCGAGGCCGCAGCAGCAGCAGCAGAAGGCGAAGAGAACCCTTCCACTCCGAAACCAACTACCAAGAACCGCACGGACTCGGCTGGCTCCGAAGGTGGGCCCGATTGGTACCAGGCCGTCGACACGGGCCCTCAGCTGGGCGCCAACGGTTTGCCTGTTGGGTGGGAAGTCTTCGAGACCGACGACGGGGTCCCGTACTACCACAACGAAGCGAGCGGCGAAACGGTGTGGGAAGAGCCCACGTTGGCGGGGGTAGGGGGCGACGCCGGCGTGAACTTGGACGCGCTCGCGGACATGCCCGCCAAAAAGGGCAAAAAGGGCGGCGACGACAGCGACAGCAGCTCTAGCAGCTCAAGCAGCGACGACGACGACGAAGACAACAGCGGGCGGCCGCAACGCCGCAAGACGGTCAAGCCCACCAAAGAAGAAGACGACGCGTTTTCGAGCTTGCGCGGCATGGTGGCGTCGGCTCTGCCCACCTTCGACGACGACAAGGACAAAAAGAAGAAGAAAGGAAAAGCCAAGAAACGCGAAAGCACAGGTTTTTCGGACTTTATTTCCGGCGTGCTGGACCAGGACAAGGAGCTCGCTGGGGGCAGCTCCGACGACGACTCGTCCTCGAGCGGGTCCGAGTCCTCGTTCGACGAAGACGACATGGACAGCGACGCGCGCCGCTCGTCGTCGAGCGCTGCGTTGTCGCCGTCTCCATCGGGAGACCCGCGCCGCCCCTCGATGAACAAGCAAGGCTCGGCCATGGCGCTGCGTGCGTCGGAAGGCGAAACCAAAGGGCGCGTCCTGATGGAGCTGATCGAGTCGGAGCGCCGCTACGAAGTGATTTTGGCGAAAATTTGCCACGTGTCGACCTGGCTTCAGGGGGAGCAGAAGGCGGTGAAGCCGAAAGACCACGATGTGATTTTCGCAGGCGCCAACCAACTCCTGGACTTGTCGCAGGGCTTCTTGAAGGACATTGACGAAGAGCTCAATTCGGTGGGGGGCAGCGAGACCGTGTACCTGGAAGACGTGCAAATTGGGAAAGTGCTCAATAAGTACATGCCGTTCTTCAAGATCTACACCATGTACTCCGATTCCTATGACGAAAAGCAGGCTAAGCTCAAGGAGCTTGTGGGGGACGGATCCACGGACTTCGCGAAGTACTTGCGCGCGGCCATGGAAGACAAGGAAGTGAGCGGGGACTTCCAGTCCCTCCTGATCCAGCCCATTCAGCGCCTGCCGCGCTACAAAATGCTCCTGGAGCGCATGGTGCAAAACATCGAGAAGTCCACCCCCAACGACCCGGACTTGCCGCTCCTCAAGAAGGCGTTCGAGACGGTGAGTGGGGTGGCCACCCACATCAACCAGTCGCTGCGGCGCCAGGTCGACCAGCTCAAGCTCCTCGAGCTGCAGTCGTGCTTTTTCCCGCCGGTGACCTTCGTCTCGCCCGGCCGGCGCCTCATCAAGAAAGGCGAGCTGGACAAAATCGCGGACAAGAACAACTCGAAGCAAAAGTACGTGTTTTTCTTGTTCAACGACGCCTTGGCGTACGGCGCCAAGCTGTTTGGGGGCTACTACCGCTTCCACCGCATGATTAAAATGACGGGCTTCGACGAGCTGTCCATGACGGACCACACCACCAACCGGTTCCGGATTACGGCCGAAGAGCGGAACTTAACGCTGCAAGCCAAGAACTACGACGAGAAGCAAGCGTGGGTCAAGGCCATCACCGAGAAAATGCAGGGCAAAAACGAGGCCGAAGCTACCTTTGTGCGCGCACGGTCGGCGTCTCAGGAGTACGTGCCAGCGGTCGAGGCGGCTGGCGCTACCACCGCTGGCTTCGACTGGCAGTCAACGTCGGCGGCCGAGAGGCGGAACGCCGAGTCGCCGGAACGCGCGGAAGAGTCCATCCGGGAGCGGATGAAGAAGCGCGGCTCTGCCAAGGGAAGCGCTGCGGTCTCCACCAACACTTTTTAATGCCCCCAGAAGCGTCACCGGGCACACGCGCGGGAGGTATAGAAATCGCCACTTTATGAGTTACGAGAGAAATAATGAGCATTTTCGCAACGAAAAGGGGGAGGTGATTGTGAAAGAGCTGTGCGGCCACGAAATCGAACCATTTTTTCGTTTGTTCGCCCTTAAAGAACGCAACTCTCAACTCAGAAGAGGCCCATGCTGGATCGGGATATCTGAATTGAAACCTAGGTACTTGGGTTGACGTGTTGATTACAAGGTTTTTGAATGTGGTTAAGTCTCTGAATTGCCTTGCAAGTATAAGCTCAATCGATTCAAGGATGCACGGAAGCGCGTTTCGCGTTTTTTTTCTCTATAGTGATAGCTCCGCCGGATAGGGAGGTTTTTTGGGTCTGTTTTCGTTTAAGTACTTTTGTAGCTCGCACGATTTTGAAAAAAATAAAAAATCACAGCCCAAAATGTAGCTTTCGGGGCAGTGCCTTTGATGCGCGAATAAATCTCGGGTAGACGCCAAGCGCCGCTTTAAGATGT
>Ga0307931_1000839_pt1 | contig 20283 bp, 17 predicted proteins | sample OrgLakmetageno47_FD_201816 | JGI IMG/M metagenome (GOLD analysis project Ga0307931, IMG submission 201816) | Saline water microbial communities from Organic Lake, Antarctica - #47 | ecosystem: Environmental > Aquatic > Non-marine Saline and Alkaline > Saline | place: Antarctica: Organic Lake...
AGGACAGCGACTCGAAGCAACAACGACGAAGAGATGTTCGTCCGCGGGGGAGTGTCGGAATGCGATTCCTAATTGCGGCCGACATCGTCAACCAACCACTGAGCAACACGCTCGCACGGCGAGCTGGATGCGAACAGACCGAGCCACGGGCTCGAACAAGGGAACTTCGGAAAGTTCCAAGAGAATGATTACTCTACACAAAAGAGAGTGCTGCCAGAGAGAGCACCAATATATACACAATAGAGTTTATTTACCGAAAAGACAAAGCACCAAAAGCCACAACCACGGGGTTGTCACAAAAATGCGCTGACGTTGCACCAAACGGGCCGCCAAGTAGTCGAACCGGTGCTGCACTTGTAATAAACTATCACTAAGAACTCTAAATCAGGCAAGTATGGGTATTTGGGGGAAATGCATGCATGTTGGAAGCTTGCTCCCTGCCTCGAGACTCGAGGCTGGGGCGTGAACCCCCCTCCCGAAGGGTACACAAAAGAAAAAAAATTTTGATGGGACGTGAACCAGCCAGAGCAACCGAAGTAGCGCACATTCTTGCTCGGGAGCAAGAGCTTCACAACTAACAAAACAAGTTGTAAGATCGCTTTTCACTTAGGGTATTATAATAACTACAGTATCGTAAGCGGTCTCTTCGTCGTAGCCGCTGTGAGCACGGGGATATTTTGATAGGTCGGAGCGGGAGATGGCGGCCTTGCCCCAAAACTTATGCCTTCTCCAGAGGACTCATCCTGAATTTGTTGTTATGGCTTGAGAAAGGAAGAATCAACAGATTTCCACATTCCACAGGGTTTACGAGCGCATAACGTAAGTATTGTACCACTCTCAAGGACGCTCAGCCAAGTCGCCTAGTCAGAGAAGTGCCTGGGGAATAAGCTTGGTGTTAACACGCCCAACTATGTGTTGATCTGGAGAGACTAGAAGTGACCGAGTATCGCTAACGAGGTAAGAGCAAAGCATCGCCTATACAGGGAGGGTTCCTGTTGTTGGCGGTGCTTTGCTCTTACCTCGTTAGCGATACTTGGTCACTTCCCAGTCTCTCCAGATCAACACTATGTGCCCTTTGTTTATATTTCTTTGCAGTTGGGGAGTAAATTTAAATCCAGTCTTATGCTTCAGCAAACAGCAAAAGAAAAATGTAACCATGGAAAGGAGCCACTTCGAACTGATACTATCACTTCCAAGGCTGCTTGGGCATGCGTTCTTACTGAAAAAAAAAGCAGGGAAAGCTCGTCGTAAGTTAGATTCCCAGTCACACACTTGCACTCATGATTGGAAAGTGTAATCTTTTCCTTCTCGTAATCATTTGACTTCAAAAACAAAACTCCTTAGTACTACAGATCAAATGGTAGGCTTTTTAATATCCAGCGCCTGAAGTGCATTGAGTAGTCTTCTAGCGTGCCCAAGCTTCAGGCCAGCTTGTTGGAGATCTTCCACAACAGCATCCTCGCGCAACGCCTGCAGATCTTCGTAACCGATTGAAGCGAGTGATGTAGCATCTGACCGAATCGCAAGAAGCAAAAAGACAATCAAAAACTTTTAGACCTACGAGCTCAAAAAGAATTTTTGAAGCGAACTTGATTCTTACGCAACAATGCAACTCTTACTCAGAACCCGAAGGCACTTACAAGAATGTACAACAGCAGGTTCGAGCCGGAGAGTCTCCAAAATTTTGATGACTGTGCTATCTGCGCTAGCACCGTCGCCTTTGCTATAGCTTCCTCTTGATTGTTGAGGTGATGTGCTAGTGCTAGATTCAATGGAAGCGCGGTCACTGCTCCTGCTAGTGCTTACGCTGCTGCCACCAATGCCATCGCCACTGCCACCGCTGCTACTGCTGCTGCTGCTGCTGCTGCTGCTGCTATTACTGTTGCTATTGCCACTACGACTACTGCTGCTACAATTTTCAATGCTGATATCACCAGAATTATTGACTAAGGAGGTGTCGTTACTCTCAGAGGATTCGAGCGCTGGTAGAAGTCCTTTGGCTCGCTGAAAATATTCCATGCGCTCGACCTGTTCAAGGGCTTCGCGAAGCCCAGCTTGGATGTGGCTTGAGTCAGTGAAGCCAACTTGTCCCGCATAACCCTCGCGGAAGCGATGGCGCGTGTAATGGCGCCACATTTCCTGGTGCTCGTAGCCAGGACAGCGCGCTGCAGCACGCAAGCAGCGCCTGTAAACAGCAAGTACTTCGCGGCTACGATCCAGTCGAGAGACTCTCATGCTGGAATTGACGAGTAGCTTGCTAGTGAGCGAAGTTAAAGAGGATATTCAGGCTCCCTCCAGATCTGTAGGTATAAGAAAGAGTGTCAAAACTATTCTTGCTATTAGCTTGCTCAGATGCTTGTTGTTGGAAAAGTAACAAGTAAGGCTAATTAATTGTGAAGCTAATAAGCTAATATAAGTACTGTAGTATGGAACGGAGAAGTCTTCGATATGGAAGCCATTTCGGTGGAAGAAAAAGCGTGGAAGCTGAGACCTTCTCTGTAATTTTCTTCGAATTTTGAAGAAATTCATTAAACGTAGTCTCCCGATTAGCTCAGTTGGTTAGAGCGTGGGTCTAATAAACCCAAGGTCAACAGTTCGAGCCTGTTATTGGGAACCGATTTTTAATTTTGTCGGTGTATAGTGGCGTTGGGCGTCTTTATTGAGATTTGAAGGTCCGTCGCCTTGTTGATTCTTCCCTAGCTAGGCCAGCTCGGAAGCCAGTGAGGTCCAGTGAGGTTCATGGAATTGCGTTACATAGATCAGTCGTACTTTTCCTTTTCTCCGGAACTCCTATGGAGCCGCCGTAATGGCGCCACCCCGCCCTCTCAATAACACTAGCTAGGAGTTAACCCCTAGAGGAGCTCGGGGAGGCGCGGGTGGTAACTTTTTTCGATCTTATTTCATGAATCAACTAAGATAGGGCAAGACCTCAAGCACTTCATTGCTTTGTGTTTCTGCCTGTTAGCAAATTACTCGTCTATTCAATCTTTCATCTTACTTCTTAAATAGTCAATCCGTCTTCTTCTTCGTCTTCTTCTTATTCTTTCTGAAGCAGATGCTACTCAAGAACCGGGAAATGCCTCTCCGGGTAGCGAGGTTGACGACAGTCAACCATCAGGCGGAGACGGCAGCCAACCATCAAGCGAAGACGAAGGCAAGTATGAGTATTATTGCTACGGTGTTTCAACTAAGAAGGTCATTATGGTTGCGGGCGGTGGTCTATCCAACGGGAATGCTTGTGCAACCATTGAGATTGACCTTGATGCGGACGGGGAGGAGAAAGGGAAAATTCATTATTGTGAGTATGGAAAGAACGCTTATAGTCGTCACGTTGGCTCTAAAGTTGTGTGGGGTTCTGACGGGAACTCTTTCAATGTCGTGTAAAGGGAATGATTTTTATGAACTTTTGTCATTCCACTTCAAGCTATTTCACACGGCCCTTAAACTTTTGACGCCCTAACCGGCTTTTATTTTAAAGGAAGATGAAGCATAAGGGCATCAAAAAGGTAGGCTTGAAGTTGAACAAAAAGTTCTATTTGATTGATAGCCGTGTTGATTTCAAGTAAAACACCCACCCCATACTTTGCTAGCCCCAAAGGAGATATATCTCCGCCGTCTAAGAGACCTTAATCTGTTGCGAAATAACCCGGAATTCACTAGTCCTAGTTAAGCCAAATTCTCAACAAATCCCCGTTATCTCTCTAGTTCTCGATAGGGTTATGTCGCAACACCTCTGATTTCGGCCCTTTGGGGCCAGTGTCAAACAAATACCAACCTAATTTGCCTACAGTACTGAGCCAATGCTATTCTAGTCTCTGGGCAGTCTGCGAGGTCTAGCACGTTTCACCCATGCCGAATAGTAATCGAAAAGTCAACTTCATAACACGTCGGTGTACTGTGTTCCTTACTCGGAGTGGCATATTCAGTAAATTCATTTCTGATGACACCATTCTTGCGCCTTGATCCTTTTCTCTGCTTAGTTTTCCGCGTGGCCTCCCTTCTTTTGATGCATACTTGAACATTTATGAGCGTTTTAAACAGATGAACTGAGAACAATTTTCACTCAAATATGGGGTAATGCATAACAAGTACTTCGTCTAACAAACACAATGAACATCTTCGTTGCGCTGGCCATGTCGCAATCTCTACCCACGAGATAGTCTCATGAAGCTTAACGGTAGAAGGAACGCTCAACAGTAAATGCATGGTACAAAAATTGCTCTATGTAAGAGGATTGTCAGCCCTATCAGCCATTTCTTGTTAGAGTTAAGAATGCTATCAACACTACCCTTCTGCAACACACAGCAGCTGTAGAACGTTTTAATCGTCTGGCTGGAGTGAGTGCCTGCTGGCTCCTTGGCTCGCGAAAAAAGGGAAGTGAGGATTGCGGCTCCCACATTTGAAGTAAACGTGATCGTGGGCATCGAATCGACCAACATAATCATAATAAGTTATTGATGACTTCAGACATTGCCATGGGTCACTCTTGCGTCCTTTAGGGTGCATTTGGGTGGCTTGTGCATTTTGATCTCTGAGAGAAAGTTGACATCAAATGCATGCAGAAATGACAACGAAGGCTTCTTCACAGGCGCGCGCGAGACATGAGGGCTTTTATTACACATTGGCCGGATTCATTGGAGCGCAATTGGTCCTCAAGGCAAGCGTGGGTGCGGAGGAGAATGCCCATAGCACGACGTCCAGACTTTAAGTAGCACTGCTTTTGCCGGTTCTTGTCGAACACTTCTACACATACTACACCAGCGGGCGTAAAAATGGGCAGCTTGATAGAAGCGTAACATTCTCAAGTTCTTCTTTCTCAACTGGGACTTGTCCCTGACAGTGTGCACTGTAGGCTAAACAAGATTGAGCCCGATGGGAAATGCGTTTAGATAGGATATTTTTGTAAGCTTAGCTATGGGGGATCTGCTATAATACGTAAACTGAGTCAGCTTCATCAATGCTCCCCTCGCTGGAGTGAAAGCCAGACTCAGGGTCACATTTGATGCAGATCCCGAAGGACTGAAGTAGAAAGTAATTATTAGTGCCATGCTTTTCTGTGCTACCATTCTATCTAATTCTGCTTTATGATTTGGAGAAAGCAGATTCACCAAGGACAGGCCGAAGTGGAGAAAGAAGACTCGCTTCAATCCCTAACATCCACCTAACATCCACCTAAATCTCAATAGCTGAAGGACCGCTCAAGAGTCAATGCATACAAATCATTTGATGCGTGTATTTAAGAGGGCATTCAGACAGCCAGAATAATGCGATTTAAGGTATAAGACTTATCTGCTCAGGCGTGGTGGTTCTTTGTCTTTGAAATGTAGTAGTAAAAGCAATAATCACGATTTGATTTTCCGTTCGGGAAGTCACGTTAACTTGTATTTAAGTCCAAATTAGTCCCGTACAAGTGTCAAGGAATAAGGCGCTCTTCCAGTCAGTGTGGAGAGCCGCACTTACCGTCGCAACTTACTTCTAGTCTAGCTAGTCTAAGCTTAGCTACTCTGCACAGTAGTTGAATCGCCCCTGAAACATACCCCATGGCAAGAGAAAAGTGTAACAGCCAGAACAAGTCTGACTGGGCTTGAGTGTCCTTTTGCATAAAAAAATGACTAATCATTTACTCTCGAGGTCGTTCAGCCGTCCTGGTCGGCATCACGAGGTTTGGTAATGGAGGAAGTCTGTTGTCTCCACTTCGACCTGTCCTTGGCAATGGCGATTCACTCATCGAACTCTTTGGTAATGCCCTTACTTTTGAGCGCATTCACCAATAATCTACCCAAAGACATCTGTGGACAATCAGTCAGTCGAGAGTTTGATACCCAACAAGTCAGCAAGTACATTGGCGCCCGGCTCATGGGCATATGCGCGACGTCGCAAGCCCAACGAAGAATCCCCCCTGATACTGGTATACTGATACTTGAATATTGAACGGTTGGGCCAAGCGAATGAAAAATAAAAATACAGTTGATGCAAGTGAACACTTATAGCCTGCATGAATCAAACAATGGTTTCTTTATAAATAAAAGCGAGCTAGATTTATGTAAATTCCGCTGAAAAAAAAGTGGAGAAGTTGGGCATCGATCCCAATACCTCGCGCATGCTAAGCGCGCGCTCTACCATCTGAGCTACATCCCCTCCGTATTCGAAGTGGTCTCTGTAGAAACTTAAATACATTTTATTAATTTTTCATCGCACGACATAAGAATTTCGTTCGTGCTTCGTGGTGGTCGTGGTCGTCGTTTTTTATGTACCTACCGTATTGTAGTACAGATTTGTTGTACATGTGCAGATGTGCAGTAAAAAACAAAGCACCAGGCGGACCACGGGCACAAGAAGGGACACGCACCACGGGCAATACAAGGGCACTCACCCACGGGCATCTCAAGGCCGTGCACTGAGGTGCTAAGAACACGCACCTACGCCTCCGCAGCAAACACATTGCTCCGAATCCGCGCATCGCGCGGGCATCTGAACTTGTATAAGTATAAGTCCTTCCATGCAGTCGTCGTTACAGATACAGTAATAGGACATTTCTGACCTACATGTATAGGCCATTTCTGAAACCCCTACAAGGTGTGCATTTTAAAAGTTTAGTCGCGGAATTTTTTTTCTCAGCATTTTCACCACAAAATGGTCGTAGCTCCGCTGCAGCGTTACAGCCTACGAACGTATTCATTTTATTATATATCAGCCTAAGTACTTCACAATCGTTGCATCATGGTGTTTGCGAGCTTATTGCGAACCCGCCCAAGCTTTTCAATGCCCCTGAGACCCACGCCAAGTGCCACAAAGGTCGCGCACGCAACCAAGGCATCTTCACCTTCCTGGAGCTCATAAGTGACAGAAAGGCTAAGCTTACTTAAAATTTCAAAGTTTTATCTAAGCTGAGTTTCTTGTTTTGTCTTGTAAATATTAGAGCAAGAATGTCGCTGGCCGAACGAACGTGGTAGAACAGCACATCCATCCGGAGAAGCTAGCTTACTCAGTAACGGAAGAGGCTCCCACTAGTGCTTAACTAGGCTATGCGGAACCTTCTTCTATCAACTACGTGGTTGATTCTTTTGCTTGGTTTCGCTGGGCTAGCTGTGGCCGACTATTACGATGATCTTGGCGTGAACCGAGCAGCTTCAGAGCAAGATTTGAAGACCAAATATCGACAGCTTGCGAAAGAGCTACATCCAGATAAGAATAAGAGCCCAGACGCGGCCGAGCAATTCGCTAAAGTTAGTGCTGCATACGAAGTGCTATCAGACAAGGAAAAGCGAGAAATCTATGATAAACATGGCGAAGATGGTTTGAAACGCAACGAGCGGCGTGGGGGTGGCGGCGGGGGCGCGTCTTCCATTTTCGAGGCCTTCGGATTCGGCCGTCGTCAAAAAGAAGAGGCCCGAACTGCCAACTTGAAAATTCCACTGCGCGTGTCGCTCCGGCAGCTCTACGAAGGAGACTCGTTTGAGGTCGAGTACAGTCGAAAGGTCCTGTGCTCGCGCCACAAAGAATGCGAGCGGTCGTGCCCTGAGTGCCATGGGCCTGGAGTCCGTGCCGCTCAACGGCAATTGGCTCCTGGCTTCGTTCAAAATGTGCAAGTCAGCGACGAGCGCTGCGCAGCGCGCGGCAAGTGTTTTGAGGCGAACCGCTGCCGCCGCGAGTGCCCCAACGGGCTTTTAGAGCCAGAGAAAGCGACTGTAACGGTTGAGGTCGAGAAAGGGATGCAAGACGGCGACAAAATCGAGCACGAAGAAGCCACCGACGAAGCATTAGGGGATGATGCTCGCCCTGGAAATGTAATGGTAGAGCTCAGAGTGCTGCGGCACGAATTTTTCGAACGTGAAGGCGACGACTTGAAAATGGGCCTTCGCATTCCTCTCGTAGATGCGCTCGTGGGTTTCAAGACCTCGTTTGAGCACCTTGACGGCCGTACAGTACCCGTTGAAAAGACTTCAGTGACGAGCTGTGGAAGTACGATGCGGCTCAGCGGCCAGGGCATGCCGCGACGAAAGGGAAACAGCTTTGGCGATTTGATTATTACGTTTTCTGTTGACTTTCCAGAGCAACTTGCCGGGGGAGATATGCAAAGAGCAGACATTAGGAACGCTCTGCGCATGTAGTATCTGTAAAGCAGGATTCGAATCACATGAATTATACATCAAAACTATGCGCATTGCTCCGATACGCCGTCAAGCTTTGCCAATAAGGGAAGCCCGCACATTTTTCTTGTAATCCGTGTTCGTGAATATGCCGGAATTTTTGATAATGCTCCCGTGCCATATGGCCTAGAGTGATCGCGGACGTACTCAGAACCCTTCCGAGAATTGATCCTACAGGGTTCATGTGAGTAAAGATGTACATTGCATTACGCGAAAGGACACTCAGCCCAGTCAGACATTTCCTGGAGGATTCATCAAATCGCAGCTTTATGCTGCTTGTTGTTGTTGTTGTTGTTGTTTCTTTGCAATTGGGGAGTATAATCTCTAATCTAATCTCTAATTAGATTCCCGCGGGAAATTAAGGGGAATTTTCACCACTCAAACGTGATTTCCGTAACGGGGATTTAGCAGTGCCTTTATGATTACGGCACGGAAATCCCGCGGAAATACCACGTAAAGTTATTTTTTAAGCCCTCGCGCGGGAATTCCGCGGAAACGGGAATCACAACCCTGCATATGTCGTCGAGGTATACCAAGCACTTTGCACGCTTCTGAAGCCTAACACAATCTAGGCCTTAGGTTTTATAGATCTAGTTCCATCGAAGTGTCTTATCTAATTCAGTTGATGTTCCGTTTTCTTTATGAGGATATTTCTAGATGAGCCCAAGCCCTTGGAGCAACAAATATCTTCCGAAGTTCTGGCTCTTACTCCCATGCGTGCCTTAAGCATAGCCATGAGAGCCACAGCGCTTCCTGCAGCTAATCTTATTCCTTCAGTGGCACTGCGGGCACCTTGGCATTCGCAGACAGCACAGAGCTCCTGGATGGGTTGAGCACGCCATGGGTTGAATACTTCCGGCGCACGTAAAACAAAATGTAAGCGCTGCCTGAGGCTTTATCGCCGGGCACAGCGTAAGGGCCATTTGCGACGTTGTTAGCTCCTCTACCAGTGGATTGTGTTGGTGCTGGCGCTAGTGCGGTTGTATTCGCTCCTGCTACTCCGGCAGCTGTGGCAATGCAGGCATCATCACCATTGGCACTACTACGCGCAGCTGCAGTAGCAAGGGTGTCGTCAGTGTCACTTTCTGTAGGAGCAGCATTGTGCTCGCTAGCAGCAGCAGCGGCAGGTGCTTCAACAACAATCGGCTCGACGCTTGCATCGTCGCAGGCCCACCACCCACCCAGGGGGGACGCCACGGTTGCAGTGTAGTGGCCTTTGCCCAGGTTCCCCGTGTGGTGCACCACCGCGCTCAAGTCATAAAGTAACTCGCACGACGACGAGGGCAAGCCCCGCGCAGTGCCTGAATTTGCCAATAGATTGATGACTTGTGAAGCAGCACTATTGTCTTCCTGCGCCTCTTGCAAAACACTGGTGTCTGTACCTACAGCCGACGCAGCTCCTTCTCCTGTCGGCAGTGTGTCGTCGCCATGCACACTCCCATTTGAAGTCGCAATGCTGTTTCCCAGGGACCCACGGCGCGCAACCGAGCGTTGCGCCACAGCACCCGCCGCCGCTGCCTTGCCCGCTGCGGCCATGGCGGCAAACTCTTCCCGAGCAGTGAGCTTGCGCTGGAGCTGCGGTGGTGGCGGTAGTGCACCTTCTGCAGATGCTACTGGTGATGGTTCAAAGGTAGCCGTTCCCTCGTTCGTCGCGTCTCCCATACCATAGTCTTTACTCGATGCTCCCTTATCCTCCATTGCGGCTGGTATAGTGGACGTCGATGCCGATAATGTCGGTGACGAGGTCTGCTCAAGTGAGGAAGTACCAGATTCGGAGATCACAGCCTCCACAATTGAGTTGCTTGCTGTTTCTGGCGGCTGTGAATTGATTTTCGTGGTATCAGCACCCGAAGCGTTCGGTACCTCTTGAGGCTGCTTCTCGGGTGAATTCTCTGGCAGATGGCCGCTTTCTTCTTTTGAAGATGATGAGCTGCACGAAGGCGCAGTGGTGAAGGGTGCCAAATCAAGGCTTAAAGTGGGAAAAGTAACAGGGTCGGCACGTTTGCTGTCTGAAACGCCATCGAAGCGCTTGAGATGAATCACGAGAGCATTGGGCAACCTGAAAGACGAACCATACAAGTCGAGGAGACAAACACGGTCGTAATACAATGAACGTTCATTGTAGTATTTTTTATTTCCCAAGGGCATAGATGTGTAATAGTGATGACATTTCAAAGTGAACTTCATTCTCCAAAATACGATTGTTTCATTCTTCGATAAATTCAATCGTCTTCTCACCTCGAGAGAGTCAGCTGTTTGGAAGCAGAGCGACGACAATTGCAAGCGTCACACCAAAAGCCCGCGCTTTCGTTCAAGTACTCCGGAGCTGTGAATTGCGCCAAGCAAGCTTGCAAAGAAGTGGCACTAGGATGCGGTTGGGCTGAGGTAGCTCCAGCCGCAGCACCAGCCGGAGCAGTTGCAGCAGCTGCAGCAGCACTTGAAACATTTGATTTCGCATCAGAAGCAGCCGCAGCACCAGCACCCTCCGTACCACCGTCCGCTGCTTGATCTGTAGCACTTCCATTTTGAGTACCTGCGTCAGGTCTGTCTTGACCGTCCCTCATCTCCCCGTCATTGCGACTATCGTCAAAGCTGTTATTCCTTTCCTCTTCTTTCCTCACTTCTTGCATGCCATCAACACTACCACACTCATTACCCTCATCGAACGACGTACCGCTAGCATTGTTCTCCTCTGTATTGTCCATGCCATTTTGATCGTCGTTCTCAGCATTCTTTCCTGCTATCTCAGTCTCCTCGTTCTCGTGATCGTCATTCACGACTTCATCGTTGTTGTCGGCATCATCCTTTTTCATACCACTGTCATCATTCGCCATCTGATCATTCGTTGCAGCTGCGTCGTCAACAGAATTGTCCATTGATGTCTCCCCTGGACCGTCACCTGCAATTCCACCATCCTTCGTCTCAGCTGCTGTCTTTTCATCAATAGCTCCTACTGCTTTCGTGTGACACCCTAAGCACAAGTCGTAATTGCAAATCCGGCACCCAAAAAACGAACTGCCTTCGTTGAAGCCTTGACCACAGCTGTCACAACCCACGGGCCCTTCAGAAACAAAAGCTCTCAAGCTCTTGGCTCCACTAGGGAGATTGCAGGTGCCACTGCAGCCAGCTGCAGCTGCCGCAGCTGCCTCCGCTTCGGCTTGTAAGCGCTTCTTGCGCTCCCGCAGCAATGCCCGCTTTTTGTTTTTGTCGCGCCCAGTCCCTGTGTTACCAGGTCCACTGGCATTAGTGGTGCCACCAGTGCCATTCGTGCTGTTGCTCCGTTGGCCACCACTCTTAGTGTTCAACGAAACCGCCTGTTTGCCATCTTGGTTCACGTACACTTCGCAGTGGGGGTGCGTTTGCAAGTACTCTTCGAGCCGCCCTCGCCTCGGCGCTGACATCCCACGCATGCAAACTCGCTTCATGCGGTTCCACAGTGGGACTCGCTCCATGGAAGGGTCTTCCTTCCACTCCGGCTCGTAGTAGCCACTGCCATTGCCACTACCGTCGTGTTCCCGTGCTCGGCTACGGCCGCTGCTCTTGCTGTTCTTGGGCCCACCGCTCCCACTGCGACTGCCCCCTGCAAAGCCATCTCCTGGCAGCGGCAGCGACAGGTCCACAAATGGCTCGCGCTTTTGAGAGGAGTTGCCGCAATGGCCGCAAGTCACCGTGCTGCACAGCTCCCCAGAAAACACTTGGTCTAATGGGTTCGGCAAATTTTCGGCTACTCTTGCTGTTGCTGTTGCTGTTGCTGTTGTTGTTGCTGTTGCTGTTGTTGCTGTTGTTGCTGTTGATGCTGGTTCGGCTGCTCTTGCACTGCAAAGTTGCTCATCACTGCTTTCATGCGCAGACGGTGGGCCGTTGGAGAGTGCGTCAGCAGTTTTGAGGTCCTCGCCTGCGACCTACCGTAGGAATAATCGTATAGTTCACACATACACACACGTCCAGAACAGAGGTTAGCAAATCTAATGATCTGAACTTCACATTGAAGGGCACTCGACCAAATATGGAAAAATTCGTTGGATTTTCACGAAGTAATTATTTCATATTCTGATTCCTACTCGTACCTCAAGAAGGGCCACCAGAAATTCATGCGCGTCGTGCTGGGCGTAACTGGTCCATAAAGAAGAGAGGACAGCGAGTGCAGTGGCGACTCAATGAAGTGGTACATTAGCAATGATAGCTAAGGGAACATTAATAACGAGAATCTTAAAAACGCACGAACGGTAAAAAGAGAAGCAGCCTGGGTACAGCGCAGTTATCGCACCTCGCAAGCCGGCTCACGCGGCACCAAAGAGCGTGAAGGAGAGCATGCGGCGCTATAGGTGGGCAGGGCTTGTTCATACAGGACTTCTGATTCTCGTCTTTGTATCTACTAGCATCAAAGGCCTTCATTTCAGCTCCTGCTGCCCTTGGCTCGTCCTCCTCCTTGTCCACCATCGCAGAGGAATGTGGTGGTTCTGGTGGTGGCAGTGGAAGCGGCAACGGTGGCGGCGAGAACATGGCGTCGAAGAAGCTTACCAAAGCGCAAGCCAAGCACGGCGAAGGGTCCACATGAGCACCTATTCCACTGCGCTTGGCCACGGGGCACCGGTCAGCGCGATGGAGTTTTCGCACGCGCGGCGACCGGAGCAGCCCCTGCAGCAGCGGGCACTGCACCAGGCCTTGGAGCACGCAGCTCATGAAGCAAGTGTTGCCCATGTTGTACAAGCCCCGCAGCCCTACACTGGCGCGCACGCTAGCGCTCAACTGCATGGCCGCTGCTGGTGTTGGTGCTGGTAGTGCCGCTGGTGGTATAACGAAACCTGTTGGCCGCAGCGCTGGCACTAAACCGGCTTGCATTAGAGTCGCCGACTGCTGTGGCTCCAGAAACGAGGCTTCTTCTTCTCCTGTCGCACCGCTCTCCCTAGGACTTGCATTATAGGACACCAGAGATCTTGGGTGTATTTTCTGGGCTGTTGCTGCTGCACTTCTGCCGCCTGTTGCTAGCGTCCATACACCACTACTACTACTGCCGGCATCACCACTGGCTGAAAAAATAGTGTCGTACACGTAGTCACCACAGCGGCTGCACCACACACACGCTTCATAAAATTCACTTGCAGTAGCCACCCGCACAGCGTAGACATGGCCCGTAGCAATGAGGTGCCGCTGCAGCGGTCGGCCGTGTACTGCTCGCCTAGTGCCCGCGTAGGAGCAGTGCAAACACACGTGCAAGTCTTCGTCTGCAACGCTAGCTCTCAGTCCTCCACCTCCTCCTGCTGCTACGCTGCGAGGAGAAGGAATGTCGCCGCCGCTGGCTTTAGTGTTGCATCGGCCGTCCGTGGCCAAAGGTGAATCTAAGCGGTGTGCATAGTGAACCATACGATGAAACACATGGGAGCTCAAGCGATGCTGCTGCACCAAGAAGCGCAGCTCGGCCTGGCCGTCAGCCGTAGCTCGCATAGCACGCAGATGTGGGCACGTTGAGCCTTGCAGCTGCGGCGCCCATGCCATTTTTTCGTTCGGAATACTGTGCCTGCAAATATACAAGATACAGTATGAAGCTCTGGTGCTATATTATACTGTGAGTCAATTCAAAGTATATAGACTTCAAACATGAATATAATCTCACGTAGTAACAATTCAGCTGTGAGTTAGTTAATCGCTACATATATGCCAATGGATACCTGGCTTCTTGGGCTGGTAGCTTCTCAAATGATATGGGACTTGCTACAGCGCAGTAATTAATAATTAGTAGTAGTGTGTAGAGCTCAACAGTTCAGCAGTTCAGCAGCAGCTCATCAGCGGATTATCAGCGCACAGCTTCACAGCTCATCAGTTGTCAGCTCAACTCTCAGAACTCAGAACTTCTTCAGAAATCACTGTGACTCACTCATTGAAGCTCAATACGAGTACGTAGATCAAGAGTCAAAATTGTGCCGAGCATTTAAAAAATAGACTTCTCATCTTCAGAGGAAGACATCAAGGCTCCAAACCAAACAATTCTTGAGTAAACGATGTCTGCCAAAAAGTTTATCAACGGTGCGTGCCTCTGTGAACTCCCTCTGTGTTTTTTTTTTCAATGAGGACTGGTTCATGTTTGGATACCTAAGAAGAGTACGAGATCAGTGTGGGAAGGCTTTAAGTAAAGGATACCTCTCAAAGAACAGTTAACATGCCCGTCTATACTATGGTGGGTGTCTTATGCATGTGCAGATCCAGTCGATGTGGTCGAAGAGATGGTGGCTGGGCTCGCTGCTGTGCACGCAGATGCGCTCGTACGCCTCGAAGGCTACACGGTGCTGCTGCATCGCAACATCGAGGTACAAAACGCCAAGGCTGCTTAGATTACAATGCGGCTGCTATTCATGCAACTATGCTCACAGGATTTTTTATTACGAAACAAACAATTTGCTGGTCCTAGTTATCGTTCTATTATTTCTTCTTTCCCAAGGTGGTGCGGGAGCAGCAGGTGACGCTGCTTTCAGGGGGCGGCTCGGGCCACGAACCAGCACACGCAGGCTTCATTGGCGATGGGATGTTGAGCGGTATGTAGAGGCTGAGTGAAATTAATTAAGTTTATCGGAAAAAGATATCGTGAAGTGGGCTTTGGAGGGGCGTTTGTTTGATTAGTGTCGAATGGTGTATTAGGAAGGTGAATGCCTTCACACCTGTGGTTCTTACATTTTTCATTTCTCCTACGGTATTTGTGTTACTACCATCTGTCTCTACTAGGTGCTGTGCTCGGCGGTGTGTTTGCGTCGCCGTCAACGTCATCCGTGTTGGCTGCTATTCGAGCCTCCGCTGGCCCTGCGGGTTGCTTGCTGATTGTGAAAAACTACACGGGCGACCGCATTAATTTTGGCCAGGTGATATACGTAGCTGTTGTTGACCTTTCTCTTTTCTTGTAGAAATTGACTTGGAGAACGAGGAATCAAGAGAGTCATTTATCGGAGCGAAACAATTGCTCACTTCAAACTCAAAATCCAATCTCCTCGGTGATTTAGGCTGCCCTGATGGCGCAAGCAGAGGGATTCAAAGTGGAAATGGTGGTGGTGGCCGACGATTGTGCGCTGCCGGAAGGAAAAGGGGTCACTGGCGGCCGCGGGGTGGCAGGCACGGTGTTCGTGCACAAGGTTTGACCTACCTAGATAATGTGCGCACGGTTTGCTTTGGAAGAAAATAACAGGAGAAAGATGCGCGAGCGGTGTTGCTGCTGTGACAGCTGCATCTTGACGCGTGCTTTGTTTGATCACATTCACACATATGCACACCCGCTCACATGCCACCCTACGACCAACCCATGACACTAAACGAACAAAAACACAACAGGTCGCAGGTGCCGCGGCTGCGAGCGGTGCTTCTCTCAGTGAGGTAGTGGCAGCCGCGACAGAAGCAGCATCCTTGGTGAAGAGCTTGGGGACGGCGTTTACCACTTGCACTGTGCCGGGCACGGTGAGTGAATGAAGGCTCAAGAGATAGTGATGCATTGCAGGGAAGGGGATGGATGAATGCACCTCCTACTTTTAATCCTCTAATCATTGTTTTTAACCTGCTCTTTTGCCCTCTCCATCCCTCATCTTTGTCTTATCCCTATACTCTATACTCTGTCTCTCCCTCTCCCACTCTCTCGCTTTTCTATGTTTGTGTGTGTGTATGTTGTTGGCAGGCGCCCTCGACTCGTTTGTCGGACCCCTCGACCATTGAAGTGGGGCTCGGGATTCACGGCGAACCCGGCCTGAAACAAGCGCAGTGGCAGCCGGCGCAGGCCCTCGTAAAAGACATGCTCGACGTGATTGTGCCGCGGTTGCCGACTTCTGCCAACCCTGGTGCCAATCCTGGTGCCACTACTCCTACTGCTGCGAAAGAAAATGAAGACTTGCGTCCGGTGAGTGATTGCGCCATTGAAAGGTTGTAGGTGGAGGTATAAAGGGGGAAATACAATCGAGAATAATGCGTGTCGTAAGTTGCTTTCGAGCTGTAGTTGCATCGGTTGCTTTCCTCTTCTGATGTTGAGTCAAGTACATCAACACTGGGACTCTCTATATATACCTGAGTTTCTTGAAAGGTGGCGCTGCTGGTGAACAATCTTGGTGGAACTCCCCTGATGGAGCTTTACATTGTGGCTCACAACGCTGTACAAGCTCTGCGCACTCACCATAGCCTCAATGCAACTCGCGTTATGGTAAGTTTGTTGCACCAACGCTGACACCAAATCGCGTTTATGTAAATGTATTCCTATCACGAGTGCCTACTATAGTATGTATAATCAGATGATACTTACTTCCAATTCCCCTTGTCTCAATTTCCTCTTTTTCTACTCAAAACAGGTGGGATCTTACATGACGTCGCTGGAAATGCAAGGCGTGTCCCTCTCGGTGCTCCCACTCAACGACAACAACACTTCATCATCATCATCGTCGTCGTCGTCGTCGTCGTCGTCCCTCCTTCTGGCCCGCCTCGACGCCCCCACGTCAGCTCCCGCCTGGCACCCGCCTTCCCCCTTACCGCCCCGCCCACCGCTGTCGCCTTCAGTTCCATCTTCTTCTATGCTTCCTGATGGTTCCACAGCAGCAGCAGCAGCAGCAGCAGCATCGGATGGCAGCAAAGAAGGAGAAGCATCTTCCACTTCTTCACTTCCAGCGGTGTTTGTGGCGGCTGTGCTAGCAGCTTGCCAAGCGCTGGATGCCTCCGAAGCTGAACTCACCAAATGGGATCAGGTGATATTTTGCTCTTTTTTGGCATTTATCTTTCCTGCCTTACACCCTTGAAGATATTTTGTTTCGCGCATGCTTTTCACATTAATATATCGAAGTTCTTGAAAGTATATTTTGCGTAGTCTTCATATTTATTATCCTCATTGTCGACTTCATCGTTCTCTTCTTCATCGCTTCGTCTTTTATCATGCCTGTGTATGGGCGTCTTTCCTTCATTGCGTACATGTATACACAGGTCGCAGGCGACGGGGATTGCGGCGTCACCTTTCAGCGAGGCGCCAAAGCCGTGGCGCAGCTCTGCCAAGACCAAGAAGGAGAAGCTAAGATTTCTCTACGCAATTGCCCCAATGCTGCCAGTGCGTTTGGTCTGCTTGCCGACGCCATTGCCAATAGCATGGGGGGCACCAGTGGGGCCTTGCTTGAAATTTTCTTCCGCGCTGGCCGTGTGCACCTTCTCCAGGTATTGACTTGCAAAATGAATTCATGGGTTTATTGGAGACTTTGATGTATATTCCTTCTGACTACTTGTAGTTGAAATTGTACACCTCTATGCTTTTGTTTGGAAAGAATCTTGCCCTTCTATGTCATCGTCTCTGTTGCATCCATTCTGCTTTTTCTTCCTCCACAGGCCTCGCGCGGTTCAAGCAGCTCCTCTTCCTCTCCTTCGTCAGACTTGGCCGGCGCGTTTGTGGCAGGCTCTCAGGCAGTGAAAAACGTAGGCGGGGCTGAAGCGGGCATGCGCACGATGCTTGACGCTCTCCTGCCGGCTGCGGCCGTACTCGAGGTAAATGAGAGGAAGAGAGAGAGAATTTAGAAGGAGACAGCAGAGATATAATAGTACTTAGAGGTTGCCCAGATATATTGATGTTCTATAGTTGGGTTTTCTTCTTGACACAGATTGATGAAGGTTCTAACAAATGTGGTCTTTTTTTACGTCCACTTGATTTGTACCATGTGCGCATGCCTTCGAATTTTGGCCAGGCGCTACCTCCTACAGCAAGCACTTCCGACTGCACCGAGGCTTGGGCATCTGCCGTTGCCGCTGCTGAAAGCGGTGCAGAGGCCACCAAGACCATGGAAGCGCTCGCGGGGCGGTCCAATTATATTAGTGCAGAACTGGTGGCGACAGTGCCGGACCCAGGCGCAAAAGCCGTTGCGTTTGCCATGCGCGCAGCTTTTAACGCCGATTCTACTGCCTAGGCTAGGTCAAAGAAGGCGCAAATAGTAGAGAAGCACCTGACGCCGCTTTAATGGAACCATGAGCAACGAAGTCAAGGCACATAATAGGAGGCAATGATATTCGTAGTTCAAAGAGGGCACAATATTGGTCAATTTTGGGTCGAAAGCGGGAGTTCGACGTATGGGTTGATCCATTGATTGGCATACATATGCGCCATTGGTTAATTGAGATAACCCATTCCTGGAATGACCGCATTCGAATTACCTAGCGAGCTATACGGCAGTATGAATGATGAATGTTCTCAACAAGGAATAAGAATTACAACGCGCACTATTACTCTCGGAGCTCAAATGTAAAGAAGCCAGTGCGGGCTATAGAGCATGCCACAAAAAAAAACCAAAATTACTACCCGCACATTACCAAAAAATTTCCATATATTTTTTATAGAGATGCCACTGAAAAATTTAGGGTTGTTCTGCAACAGAGTAAGGTACGGATATGACATACCGACGCTTCTGCTAGAGGGCAGCAATACACCGAGATGTCATAAGAAGCATCACAGGGATAGGCCAGCTGGTGACAGCTGGTGTTCCGTGTTCGGATGTTGAACCAGCAACGTCAGTGTGTTGCTCTGTGTTTGAATATCTCTGTGTACAGCTCTAACCAACTGACTAAAACTAGTACGGCCTTTCGCCCTGCTTAGAACACACGCCCCGTCTTATGGATGCCTGTGTGCCTGGGTGGCTAGGGTTTCCACCTTCACCATAAGTGAGTCTTTGCAAGCCAGATGCCGCACTCTATTCTAGGCTACGGGCTATGAGAAATATGGCCATAGCCATAGTTCAACGCAAAACTAGTCCATCTAAAACAGTTCATTTTCCCCTGTGGCCTCCAGGCCTTAATTTCGCTGGCCTCGTGGTAAACTGTGTATGAAACGAGAGGCGCCTCGTCCTTTCGTTTATATGCTGCATTTCTAACTTATAAACCGCAGCATCTGAAGTGCATTTCTACTTATAAACCGCAGCGCTCCCTGGGCACCTACATGGGCGAGGTCATCGGCAGAGTGGGGAACAAAGAGGCGCCAATGCTCTGTACCGACACGTCACTCACCTTAAGTATGTTCTGATTGGCAGAGGAAAGAGCAGAATGCCCTCTTCCAACGGACAATAATGCGATGCCGCGATCCGTTCGGACAGACAGTCGGACGACCGGACGACCGACAGCTCGTTTGGGTATCAAAACATCCAAACCCCTTCTGTATAATAATTCCCGAATTCTCAACCAGCTCCGAGGAAATCTGCACTTCATTTCACCAGTATTTTCAATAGTCACCACCATGTCCACGTTGCCCATGATGCAGATGTACATCCTTTGCTTGAGCCTCAGCGCGCGCGCGGTGTTGGGATGCGTAGAATTCTTCCAAGGCGACGGTGCGCAACGAGCCCTGTAAACTTCCTCTAAATGCATGAGGACCTCCCTTTCCCAACACACGGATCCCATTTGATAAGTAACTCGGGCACTCTCTATCTCTCCCCTCCCCCCCCAACACATAATGGCTGCTTCGAAAGCAGTTGAAGAGCCGCGCCAAAAGATATAAAAACCTTCTCACGCTTTCACATGTAACAAATATCAGTATCGTCTCGATCTCGTCGACTGAAGTTCTACTACACTGGCTGCGAAAGGCATACCTATACCTTCATCCATTTCGCTGAATGAGAAGATCTCAGAGTGTTGCCCCTGCCTCCATTCCCCTCCCTGATAATACCTTAACCCCCTTCCCACGCATATGTTTATCTATTGATCCCTCGTTTCCCTCTTTTGCCTGCCCTTTGTCATTCCTACCGCGTGAGGTAGGCATTTGTCTAGGCCACTGTAAAATGAAGCTGTTCAACGGCACTTCCCTTGCCGGCAACGCAATTGTAAGCTCAAGGTCGTGGGGTGCTTTCGAATTTCTTATGGACTTCGACAACATGCTAGGACCACGCAGTGATTACTCATTTTTGTATGGTAGTTGTTTTGCTGTGCACTCCTTCAGGGCAAACAAAACATTTCAAGAAGTGAGTTGCCCGCAAATGCAAATGGAATCGAGCAGCATAGAAGACTTGATCTGCTGCGTCAATTACGAACACAAATGCATTGCAAGCATGGATGATTCGAGACGTCAGGTCGACGACCAGCTCGCAGCATGCTCCAAAGGCTACACGAGCGAGACTTCGGGGCCCGAAATATTCAAGGAGAGCGTGAAAAAGCTTTA
>Ga0307931_1000842_pt1 | contig 20258 bp, 11 predicted proteins | sample OrgLakmetageno47_FD_201816 | JGI IMG/M metagenome (GOLD analysis project Ga0307931, IMG submission 201816) | Saline water microbial communities from Organic Lake, Antarctica - #47 | ecosystem: Environmental > Aquatic > Non-marine Saline and Alkaline > Saline | place: Antarctica: Organic Lake...
CTTTTCAGCGCGCAAGGCGCCTATTGTTCTGCCCCTGAGCCATAAAAGGCTTTGACGGGACAGGAACTCCTTCCTCGTTCGCGGAGTGGCAGTGAATAGAAAAGCCCCCCCTCAAAAATGCAAACAACAACATGCAAGCGGGCCGCTTGTGGCCTAGCGGTCCCTCCCTATCAAAGAGCTAAACCCATATATCTTCCATCAAACGCCACGGACGCTAGTCGTGGTCGTCCTCCAGCGTTTATTTTCAGAGCAACAAGAGTAGAGAGGCTGCGCAAAAAGTTCGTGAGTAAGCTTTTTCTGTTGCTGCCAACCCCCTTCGAAACCTCATCATATGGGTCGGCGCCTCGGCGCCCTCGCACACGAAGGCGCCCACTCAGGTCGAAGAAATTTCAAAACAAAAATCCGAAGTTTTCTTTTCTTCTCTACCTGTTAGTCTTCTAATTCCGGCCCTTCGGGGCCTGTCTGGAAAGCAAAGACAATTACTTGAGGGCATTTAGCGGGAAATCTAGCGCAAGGACCGGGCAGGCCACTGGGGAGGACGTAAAAATCTTGGGTTTTCGGGTCTATGGTCTGGATGGGGCAACAAAAAGCACCGAGAAGAAAAAAAGACCGAGCTATATTTTCCCTAATGCCTAATGCAGTATATATGGTACAAATGCAGTCGTATAGCGTATTTAGTGCGAAACGTTTACTTATTTTATGATTTTCTGTGAGCAAAGAGAAGAGTACGAGCGAGCAAACTCAACTGTCGTTTATCAATTCAGTCTACTGCAGTTTTAAAAAATGGAGCCACCCTTTACGTCACCGACTTCTGTGGACTCTTCAATTCGTACTCTCCTATCGTGGAAGTGCGAATCCCAACTGACAGTCTCGAATGGTTAGTTGCTTTGCATCTTTGTAGCTTCTAGCAATGAGTCTACATCATTAAGCGAGCAGTCTAAACTTTTATTTTTTGACACCTCCTTTTTCACCTGCCCGTTCTTAAATTAGAAGGCAAGTGTTGACGCACCCCCCATACTTATGCGATTTTCCTTCATTTGCTTTAACGTTGCGCAGTGGTAACTTCCTTGGTTTCGGCTGGCTATTCTTCGAAAGGACGAGGCGCGGAAGTTGAAGCCGAACCTAAGGTGGAAATTTCCTTCAATGGTTTGCGCCTACTGTGCCGAGAAGATGGTGCTGCAATCTTGTTAGGCGCAGCTGGAGGAAATAAATTAAAGAAAACCCGAGCTCCTGTAAAATGGCGCGACGTTGCACTCCGAGCTCGTTTGGAAGCGCCACTCCAGGTCACGGCAGCTCCGGCGAAGGATGCTGTGACCTCCTCATGTGCGAATGAATTCGCAGCACAGGTCAATCTCGACGTTCAGGTGAACAGCGGCCAGTATGAGCGAGCAAAAGAGGAAGGCAGTACCAGTGCTCCGACTGTGGCAGCACGCGGGCTGTTACGCTCTGGCGAACTTAGGAGTGGTACTTGCGAGCAAGCAGACGGCAAGAGTGATGGTCACGGCGCATCGGAAGTGAAGTTTTCCGTTGGACTGCAGCAGCTCGCACGCTTCCACGCTCAGCTTTTCAATACTGCTGCTCGTGCTTCGGAAGTCTCCGCAAACAAGCGGCTCGAATCCTTTGCTCAAATAGATGACGACTGCGGGAGCAGTAGGGCCAGTAGCAAGAGCAGCAGCCATCATGCCGCACGCAGTCAAGACCGGAAACAGGGAGTGGGCACCAATAGGGAGCAAACTCCGAAGCCTTCACGCGGCGGAGCAGCTGGAGATTTTTTTTCTAGTTGGAGTTTAGATGCAGCCTTGGTTGTGGAGTTGGTGGGGTGGCCCGTAGATGAACAGCACAGCCAAGGTCTAGCGTCTCCTGTGGTGCTGGCGGCTGTGCGCGTGCCGTGTGCGGCTCCATCGCCGCTTCTCTCGCCGCTGTATGCAGCCACATTGGAACGCCCTTCTTTCGGGTCTACTTCTACAACTCATTTGCTTTCTGCTGCACTTCGTGATGCCATTGATTGTTCAGCGGAGGATGATCCGGAGGATGGCGAGCATGACGAGACTGCCGCAGCTGATCACCCACCTCTGCGTTGGCACCACAGTCTCAACGCAGCACTTTCTTACGCGTGGAAATCCGGGAGCGCTGCTACAATGTGGGCAGCAGCTCCGCTCGTGGTTGGTTGGCGTGGTGGCGCTTGGAGCAACGAAGCGCGATTCGTGGTGTTGCCCCGTGCTGCGACTGCTTGGCGGCTCGGGCCCGTTCTCGTAGACCCTGCTGCGCTCGATTTCAAGGACCTCGCCAACCCATTTCCAACCTCATCATCGGCTGACTCCATAGTCAATAATACTGCAATTGCATCGAAATGTTCAGCGTGGGGCATGCCTGATTTGGTGATTGACGTGTGGGCTCTAGCTCTCGTTGCTGGAGTGCCTACCCGCTCCGCTTCGAAAATCTCGGCTCCTTCTCTCGAAACCACCCATGGTGCACACTCCAGCAACGAAACGTCCTCGTCAGAGGCACCAGCGGTGGAAATGGTACGTGCTCTGTGGTGGAGTGCCCTCGACAGTGTGTTGCCTTCACATGCGGCTGCTCTTGCTCGCCAGCAAGCGCAGCAAGAAGCGCCACAACCAGGTCGAGGGTCGCGCAGCAAATTGATGGCTCTGACAGCTTCGCCCGAAAGCGCCGATCAGGCAGACGCCGGTTTCAGTGTAAGCGCTCGGCTCCAGGCTCTCAAGCAAGAGCGTGCCCCAGGCAATACAGGAAATGGGCCTGCTTCTTTGCCTCTTATGCTACACCTTTTTGCTCCTGGTGGTGGCTCTGGGAACAATGCCTCAGGCAGCCTCCGCGCCCTCGAGCTCATCACGGGAGCCTTTGATGGCTCCAATCATGACAACAACAGCAATCTCAACCACGCCCGCGGTCTTCTTGCGCTGCTCAATCGAGTGCTGCCACCAATTTCATCAGCATCTACACCATTAGGACAAGGCTTGCAGCTTGAGCCTTGGGCCTGGAACTCTTCAAGGGCATCCTCCCCCAATTGCTGCCCACAATTGATTGGGGCAGTGGCTGGCGCGGGGGTTGCCCTCTTTGACACCAGTTGCTGTGGTGCCGAATCTGAAAACATCGACCCAGCAGAGAATACCTACGCGTGGCTTCAATTTCATGCACAAGGAATAGACTTGAACAGTAAGGATCGGAGCAGCAACGGCTGTGAGGCAAGCCTCTTTCTCGCTGTGGGAGCGTGGGCTGGCCCGCCATCGCTTCGACGCATTCAGCAAGCGCGCGACAACAGCAGCGATGAGGAAGAAGAGGAGAGTGAAGATGAGAACGATGAGAACGCGTTCGGTGCCGAGGAATCAAACTTCAACTTCGGCCTCGAATCAAGGGGCAGCGCAGGCCGAGACTTTAACGATGCTGACGAGGATGACGACGAATCGGCTCACGATCAGACAGACGACTCTGATGCAGCTTCAACGTACAGTGAAGGTACTTCTAGCCGGCGCTCGCGCAACGAGCTACCATTTCTCTTCGTGCCTGTCACCGTTGTCCGGCGCACTTACCTTGAAAGTGCGAGTGGCGCAAAAGGCGGCGAATCGAATGATTTAGTGGTTCGAGCCTGTGGTGCACCCTTCGTAAACCCCATCCTGGTAGCGGACGTGCCGTCAGTCGCTGCGCGTGCATGGGGCCACTGCACTGCTCCAGCTGCCAGGTCAGAGGTGAACCCACCCAGCTCAGACCTGTCTTGCAGCTCGACGGCAGGCGCAGCTGCAATGGCAGCATTGACGCACTACCTGGCTGCTGGCTTCGTAACACCACAGGCTACTCTTGTAGGAGCACCTCTACCCCCCCCTTCGAGTGCTTCGGACTCGACTCCAGCACCTCTCCCCCGTCCGCCTTGTCCGCTGACTATGCCGCTTGCTGCCATGGCGATCATTGCAAGCGCTGCAGACTCAGCCAGTGCAGTGCCACCGCCGGGAATCACTTTGGCAGAGCTTTGCGTGGCAAGTCCCAATGTCGCTGCCTGGCTTTCTCGCGCAGTTGGCAGCAAGGAAGGTGCTCATAACGGAGACGCTATCTCTAGCAAGAGCAGCAGCACCTCAAGTTCCTCTAATATTCATCACATGAACCGGGCGCATCACGTCAACTTGAGCGCGAAAGTAGCCACACATGTGCTTGGTCTCAACAGCGACCAACGCGCACTACTCAACGCTACGCAGCCACTGTCAAGCACCCCGGAGGATAACAGTGGCGGAAGCTTGAGCAGCAACGGAACAAGTGACGCAGCTCTAGTAGTTTTGACTGGTTCTCCAGGTAGTGGTCGCACGCAGGCTCTCCTCGGGAAGTGCCTCACTCATGCTTTGAGCCAAGACCACCAAAGCACTATGGCTAGCACCTCTACTGCACTCATGGTGGGGCCTTCACACGAAGCACTCGTTGCCGCCGCGGCTACTCTTGACCGCTGCTTGATGCATGGGCCAGACGGCAACAGTGGCAGTGGCAGCAGCAGTGGTGGTGGCTCCTCCAGCAATGGTGGCGACGAGTCCGTGTGTTTGGTGCTGTCTCATGACGACGATGCCCAAGTAGTGGCGCAGCTGGCAGACCTCACGGCCAGCCTCGCGCTGGCATCACCAATCGCCACCACTACCGTAGACGGAGGCGAAAGTGATATGACTGGCGACCAGGAGGAGGAAACAGTCCGCATGAAACCATCAATGATATCTCCGGCTATGGCTCGCTTTGCTCGTGCGTCAACGAACTTGAGCGATGCTTCCACCGCTCTTGCTGCTGCCCGCGCCAGGGAACATTCGAGCAGCAATAGCGTTGTGTCTTCCCGAGCTCTCAAACCAAAAGACGTAAACGCTACTACCACCACCACCACCACCCAAGACAGCCTCAGCAATAGCGACGGTGCTTCTAGTGGTGCGGGGCTGCTGTTGCTGAGTCGCCTCGAAGAAGCGCACGCTGCCGCTGGGACCGCTGCACGGCAAGCCGCCAAGTCTGTTGTGGCGGAGCGGCGCCGGCAACTTTACGGGGCAGCTGCGGCAGCTGGACAGCAGCAGCCAACCCGCGCTTCTTCAAATAGGTTAAGGAGCAATCGTACTGCCGGAGGCAGCGCAGAAGCTTTACGTCGTGCGCAGCAGCAAGAGGAAGCAGTTCAGTTAGGGGCAGCCCTTGATGCGTTGCGTGATTTTGGAAAACGTCACGGCAACGTGGCTCTTACTCCGACGGCCATAGCTGCTGCTTTTGCACGTTCACCGCATGCGTCGGCTACTTCAGTCGCAGCCTTTGAAGCTGAAGCAGCTGCAAGGTTAGGATCAGGAGGCAGCAACGGCCAAGCCCCTCAGCCAGCCGCGGCTGCAGTCCGTGCGGCGGTGTCAGCACTCGAGGCCATGAAGCGTCTGCCAGGCTGGCGACTGCTCATTGGCCTGTTTCCAGTGGTGCTGGCTACTCCGCGCGCTCTGACTCGCTGGCTGCCCATGCCATCAAACGACCAGAACATCAATCACCATTATCATCGTAATCACGTGTCTAGTCCATCAACCTTGCCGAGCTTTGGGCTGGTGGTGGTAGACGATGCTTCGGGTCTTGCCTGGGGCAGTGTCACTGCAGCTCTGGCTCGAGTCAGCGTTAGCTCCACCGACGACAGTAAAAGTGGTACTCTTGTGCTTGCTGGTGGATTTGACGACTTTGCTCTAGGCCATCGTGATCGTGCTGCCTTGGCCTTCGAGTCAAATCGCGGAGGAGCATTGGAAACAGCTGCTTCCTTCGTAGACGGCGCACCTGACAATGCTGCTGCAATTCTTGCTCAAAGGAGTGCGTTTGGGGTCGCCTTTGAGGCATCGAATCATTCAAGATCAGTGGTGCATCTGCCAGGGAGCTTCCGGGCTGCAGCACCACCTACTAGTTGCACGCTTCGCGAACAAGGCAACAAAAAGTCTCGAGGAGCTACCCATGATTCTGCTCCTCGTGCTGGCAACACCAATGCAGTTTCAAGCCAAGACTTCCAGGCGCCTTCCCTGCCGGAGTTCCTGGAACAGCTTGGCCTTGAGCAGTTTGAAGCGTCTTGCTTGGCCAATGGAATATCGGAGATTGCAGACCTTGTGAGAGACTTCATATGATTGATGCTTTGTTGCACGCCTACTGACACTATTTATGTAGTATTGGCTTTTTCTTCGTCGTAATCTATTTACTGTACATGTGTATTTCATCTCTTCCTTGTTTTCTTGTACCACTCTTGTCATTGTGGTGTGTGTGTGTGTGTGTATTGTCAGGATGAGCTCGACGATGCTGATTTGATGGCTGAGATTGGTTTGAATAAGATTCAGTGCCGAAAGGTGCGCGCTATGCTCAAAGCGTCTGCCGATGAGACTTCAAAGAAAAGTCGCAATCGCACAAAATCAGGGAAAACGACTACATCTTCAAGTGCTTCCATTGGTGGCCCATTCAGCTCCTCATCAACCCTTGAAGAAGTTGATAGTGCGAATAAACTCTTGCCATTGCCCAATGTCTGGGCTCGTTCGTTGGCCGCTCGTTCTTCCGATGATCCGCTGTTGCCCGAATCCATGCATCCTTCGAGTCGCGAAAAGGCGAAGAAGAAAGGCGCGACAAGGGCAATAGAATCAAGGTCAACCACTGAAACGGCGACTGAGAACGACGAGAACGAAGACCCTCTAGCAATAACAACGGCGTCAGACAAGGTGGCTGTTCACATCAACTCCTCCTTTGAGTCGGCCAGGTCTGTGCTGCCACCGCCACCGCGCGTGCGCGTCACGTCTCGCAGCGGTTGGAGTGAACAGCGCCTCGGCCAGCGCATTGACGCACCTCTCGATTGTGTCTTGGCTGTGGCCCGCGCTATCGCTCTTGCAGAAGCTTCCGGCAACGGCAGCAGCGGGCGTAGCAGTGGTGGTAAGGCCGCGACTCACCGGCGTGAGAAGGATTCATCTCGAGTAAAAGGAGGCGCATCACCGCTGGCTGGGTCTCTGCTCGAGGACCGCGCAGGAGCTTTTGGCGCTGTGCAGCACGCAGTCCGCAAGTTGCGCACTTGTTGGGTGAACGCGGGCGAAGCCGCAGCGCTCGGGCTGGAGCTGAGGCGCCTGCAGAAAGTCTTGCCGAGCACTGCTTCGCTGGCGTGCTGTGCCACCTCAGCTGCGCAAGCCATCTTGCTGGAAGCCACGCTGCAACTCTTGGCGGCGAACGATGCAGGCAGTGGAAGCTCCTCTTCCTCCTCGCAACCAGTACTGGCAGCCGTGCCCATTCGAGTAATACCAAGGGACATGGCTGCGCTGGGTGTGAGCCCTGACGTGCTTTTGGTCTCGTTCACGCACACGGCGCCGAGTCAAAGCAGCGGTGGCCAGAGTCGTCGGGGAGGTGGTGGTGGTCGCACCGGTGGGAGCAGCCGCGCTGCTGTGGCGAGAAGCGTAGAAGCAGTGAGTGGCCATTTTACATGTTCAAGTACTGTTGCGATATATGTGCACATTCGTTTATTGAATGGCCAGACATGAAGATTCCACCCTTTTTAACCTCTGCTGCATACATTTTGTCTTCTGCACAGGTTCGCCATTTGGTGAAATGGGGCGCCAACCATCAGGTGCATGTGTTCGCATCTCCGGGCACCGCCAAAACCTCTCTTCACCAATGGGCCTGCGATGGCAACAAGAAGAAACACCTCAGCACAATCTCTTCTACTTCTACGGGACCCTCCTTCACGCAGCTTGGTCGCTTGCTTCTCACTTCTGGCAACTCCACTGCCAAGAATATAGGTGGTATTAGCAGCAGCGGAAGCAGCACATCGATTGTGCGTGGCTCTGCCTTGGGTGATTCTACAATTTCATTGGCTCAAGCGCCTCTGAAAGATTGGGTGAACACTCTTGTGGCGAACCTGAAGAGCTTCGGAGACCGCAGCAAAGATCAACCTGCTGACTTGCTGTCAACATCTTCATCGTCGCTGGACGCTCGACTTTGGCAGGGGACTTGGCGTGGGCGCAGCGTCCGCGGCATTGCCAACTACGACGCCATCGTTCTGTGCCATGACCAAGCTTGTCTAAGCACAAAGGAGCAAAGTACAGAAGCTCGCTGGGCGAACGAAATTTTGTTGGAGTTGCCACGCGCGCTTCGAGCTCGAGGCTGGTCCAAAGTGGTACATGTGTTTGAAGCCGACTTGCAAGCGCTCGATGAGAAAGGCAGCAAAGAGAAGTAAGCTGCTTAGGCATCTTCTTATCTTCAAGGACGTTAATTCTCAAATGTCATATCTTGACGATCAATTCCTTGTTTTTCAATGTGAATTTTATTGATGTTTTTAGGACGTCGTCGAATTTTTCTTCCATCATTTTGAACTTTTTTTTTGGCGACAGGCCAATGTCAGCCATGTCGGGTGGCGTGCACGTGGATGCAGTCGTCGTTTCTGCGCTGGCTCGGGACTTGTGCAGCTGGGTGCAAGTTTTGGGCAATCTTTTGGTTCCGCCCATGGACAATGATCACGGTGCATTTGTCGCTGCTGCTTCCAATGCAGGACCATCTGTCGTCGAGGAGAAGCGCTCTGGGATGCTGCCACGCACAGACGTCAATGTTAGCACCAAGAACAAAGGTGCCACGGTTCAGCGCATTGCGGTGCAGTGGCCTGCAGGTGTAACCTCTGGCCGAGTGCCTCGATCAGTGCTGGAATCTTTAGAAGTGGCCGTGCGTTGCAGTGACAAGGACACTAGTAGCGGTGTAGCTCCAGCGCTTGGCAAGGGCAAAGGTGGCAGCCGTGCCAGTGACGAAAAGACTCCGTACGTGCGAACGGGGCCTTTAAGTGTTAAGCAACGCGATCGTCTTGCTGCTACGCAATTGGCGCGCACGGCTGCATGGGTTGAAGCTCGTTGCTTGGCACCGGGCCGCTCGTACACGGTGAAACTTGAAGAAGTCAAACGTATACTTTTTCTAGTTGCCGTTTCAATCTACGCATGCTACTGTTTAAAACGATTTTTGTCATTACCTCTTAATTTCAATTCTTGCGCAATCTTTTGACGTGCATGCATTTCGCTCAAATTGCGCGATACCAGGTTGAAGTGCGCGTGCGAACTACCACTGGCGGCTTCGTGTCTCTCCAGGAGTTCGCTTTCACCACACCTGCCATGCGCCCATCTCCACCAAAAGTGCTGCACGCTGCTGTAGTTTTAGCGCCCAACACGGATAGCAACAACATCCACAACAGTCGCCGTAGTCGTAAGGCAAAATATGACGAACAAGAATGTGACGGATCTGTCACGGGTCTATGCGTAGTGAAAGCGTGTGTTGCAGGGCCGTTGAATGACTTGGTTGCCACACTGCACGCGTCAGCGAAACGGTGGAAGGCTCCACCAGGAAACTCGGCCTCCTATGAAGAGGATGGCTTGTGTGATGGATTTGAGAGCGCACTTGATGACGCAGAAACATTATGCGACGAAGTGGTGTCGGAAGCGTCAGCAGAAGTGCAGCACAACGGCGAATCAGTGGACTTGCTGCTCCATAACTTGCCTCCTGGCCATGCTTACCTTATTGAGGTAAGTTCTCTCACTGAACGCTCATACAAATCACAATCCCTTCAAAATTATTTCCGTCTATACTGCATAACTTTGATACTGCAGCGTGTTCTTTGATAACCCAGTCTTGTCGATCAATGAATTTATGACGACCTCTTCAGGTGAAAGCCGAGAATAGCGTGGGCTTTTGTGACTCAGTGGCTTCTGCTCGAGTCGACGTACCTGCGCCCCCTGCGCCGCCATCTCCACCGACATCACCGCTTCTTTCCACTGCTTCGCCGTTGCGTGACTCCCCAGTTGCTGACCACAACGATGATGGCGATGGCTTGGTTGATTCACTGCTTGCGTCGTCCTCGGTCGATGATCTGGTTGCTACGTCCCCCGGTTTGGAAGGCAGTCCACTGCCTTTGCAACTTGTCTCAGATGACGATGATGGTGACAACGACGGCGATGAAGATGCCAACAACACTCAACTCGATTGCAGTGATGACGACAATAGTGCTTTTGGCGATGATGGCAACGATGGCAACGACAGCCTAGGAAATGCCGATGACGAGGCTTTAGGCGATGGAAGCGGCGAAGGAATGTTTGGAGACCTGCTTGGAGGCCTTGAGCCTGAAGAGGGGTCATCTTTGGAAGACCGTCACAACGGCAGTAGTGACGAAGAGAATGGCGGAGAGGACGATGATGAAGCTGCGCGACCTACTCTGTTGCTTCTCCCTGGTGCTCAAATGCAGGAACTCGATGGAGATGAAACTTCTAGTGATGTCAATACCAATGATGACGACAACAGCAATCACCAAAAGAATCTCGCTACCTTGTGCGTGATTAGTCCATATTCATTGGCGGGTCGTGACGCCGGCTCTGGCTCATGTAAATGCATATCGTCGGCATTGGATGTTGATTGCCGTGCGTGGGACCCAGCATGTGCTGCACACAGTTGGGTGCGCGTTGTGAGCGCCAAGGAAAGCTTCGCTAACGCTGGTGCAGAAACTGCTACCTACACAACTACAGAATCCGCAGCCGCTGCTGCTGCTGCTGTAGACTATGGGAGTGAAGGCAGTGGCGCAGACACAAATTCTTGCCAGGAGACAGCACCGCAATCATTCTCCCTGTTTGATCTTCTGAGCCCGCCGACAGCACACGTGGCATCGACCGTTGCTGCTGCATCTGCTGCCGACGGCAGTTCTGTGAATGAGGCTGGCGTAATTATTGCCGCGGAGGCCGCCATTGCACCTCCATTTTACCAAATTCGAGTGCGCAACGTAAGCCGAATTCAAGTGCAGCCGAAAGTGGTAACATCAACGAGTGACTCGACACCGAGACTTCGAAAGGATGTAGGGCCTTGGCGGCTGATTGCTTTGCCTCGAAATGCGTTAGCGACTAGCGTGCTGCAATGCATATCGACGCAAGCGCGTTCTGCTGCGCAAGCAGCGGCAATGCCATTTTTACGTGCAGACAAAGATGGCGTTCGGTTCGATGCGCGGCTGCCGTCACCTGCTGACTTTTTGGCAGTACGCAAGGTTCGCCTGCGCCCCAAGCGCGCCGCTGCCTGGGTGACCTGGGAACTCCTGCACGGCAGCAGCAGCAGCAGCAGCAGCAGTAGTAGTAATGGTGGCGGTGCCACAGCTGTCGAACTGCAGCTGGAAGAAGAGCTCTCAGCCATGATCAATGGTGCGACTGTTTCTTCGGGGCACACAACATCGTCAGGAGTTCGGCCATCGGATGAAGTGGAGCTGCAAATTCGCGCATTTGTGTGCCTCTCTGGCCCTCCCACCAACCATGGCAGCGATGCATGGACATTAGAAGTGCCGCTGGTGCTGGCTACTTCACACCATCGCGAAACTCAACGTATCTTCATTCCAGCGATGCGCGAATTTGATGAAGATCGCGAGGAAGTCAAGAAGGGCGGCTCGGATCACCGCCCCCCTGTGGTCGTTTCACTCCAGCTGCCACCTTCGGAGAACCAACCTACTGGGCTACGCTTTGCCATTGCTGGCGCCCTTGCTGCTGCTCAGAAAGCATGGGGCGAAAGCAGTAATAGTGCTACTAATGATGACACAGCAACGCCCAGCGAAGCGAAGCTCTTCTGTGAAGTGTCTGGACGGCTCCTTCGAGGCCGCCGTGAAAACAGCAAGAGCAGCGGTAGTAGTGGTAAAGGCAGCAGCAGGAATAGCTCAGGAGTAGCTGGCCCTTGGTGCGTGCTGGGAGCGCATGCGTTGCGCTTACCTCCTCAGGCCATTGCGCCGCCTCCTCAGAATGTGGCAGATGCAATCCAAGCCTCGGAGGCAGCTACCACACCTGGCGCCACGGGAGTAGCATCATCGCCAACTGCTACAACAATGAGTGGTGCCAGTGTGTCGTCACCATTTGCAACAGCTGCTGCCAAATGGTTGATTAATCGATGTGCAGGCCGCGTGGCAGGCAGCCAAGAACACGTCACGTCCAGCGGCAGTGCTCGTAACAGTTCGCCTTCCATCATTGACGAACACCGGCACACTGCCATAGGGGAGCTGCTACCTGGCGCTCTGCAGAGGTACCCGAGCACTTGTGGCGAATTGCAGCGCTTGCTGATGGGTTGCGCTGGGGCTATGGTCGAAGCGGAAGCCCATGCTGCTGCGCATGCATTAAGCTTGTTGTCAAAGCCACCTTCAATGGAGGATGATCATGCGGGCCACAGTGACATGATAGACGGCGCCGGGTTCACGAATGAAGATAGCCAGACAGCATTGGAAAGGGTGCACAATGCGCCATCACCAATGGTGCTAGGCCCTGCACTCGAGACCGGCCTTAGGCGCCGCGGACTTTTGCTTCAACCGTGTTCTGCCCCCAGCGATTCCAATGATGATTCATGCAGTCTCTTGGATGCATCAACTGAGAGGGCAGCCATGGAGGCGGGCCCTCTAGGGAAAGGTGCAGCTCCAGACAACGCTTCGGCTGAGGCTCTGGCGGCTCTAGTAGCAGCCTTGGCTGCAATCGCGGAGGAGCCGTTGTCAAAAAAGAATACGTCTCTCAGCGAACTTGCCACTCTTGCGCAACGACTGCAGATGCCTATTGCCTACACGTTATATGCAGCCAATCGAGATGCGCACGGTGAATTCGCGGCAAACGCAGCTGCAGCGCTGGCATTGCCTGCGCTTGCTGAACAGGGCACCGCCAAAGCAGATGAAGTAGGCCAGATCAAAGGTGGAAGTAGCAATGGCTTTGGGAAGCACAAAGCAGCTAATATTCGTGGAAGCCGTAGAGGTGGTGCTCCTCATTTTGGTGAACTCCCTGCGTCGGTGTCTGCGGGGCTCACACAATGGGGGAAAGGATGGCTGCGGCAACTGCAGCCGTGTGCTACCGTTGACCTTGGTGCTGAGTCAAATGAGGTCGAACGCGAAGATGACAGTGAAAATTCATCTCAGGAAAGTGCGTGGTTGCTTACCGAGCTTCTTGGAGGAGCCTTGTGCGAAGGGTCGGGAAAATCTTGCATGACTCTAAGCATGAGCACCGGGAAAAGCAGCGGCAGCAGTAGTAAGTGGGCTAACAATAACATCGATCAAGTTGCCGAAGAAGATGACAACGAAGCCCAAATGGACGATGAGGCGAACGACGAGCTGAACGGATCAATGAGCGATATGGACAAAGAAAACTCTCAACCGTCACGGATGTCCTCTGAGACACCAGTGAAAAACAAGAAGACCACGAAAAGTGACGTCACAGCTTCAAGCACTGGAAGCGTTGACTCCTCCTCTGTCGATAATGGCGAAGGATCGCTCATATTTGCACTTGCTGAAAGCGTTTACGACCACTCAACTGGACCGCTTCTGTCCTCGACGGGCGGGGGTGGTGTCTTTTACCTCGGACTTGGAGAGGTACGCTGTGCGTCTTCCATGTCATCTCTTGACGATCCAGGCGATTGCGACTTAGTTTCAGTGTGCACGTTTGAATGCTGCCTATGCGCATTTGCCCTCTTATACACTTCGTTGTCTTAATTCCCTGCCGTACTCTGCACATTATGCTCGCCTCCAGGTGTCCCTCGAGTTGGTGAATGGTCAGTCGAATACGAATCAGCCAGGAGACGTTGACACTACTCCACTTATCTTCGTGCCGGTATACCGTGTAGGCAATTAAATTCTTTCGAATACTTTGATAACCAGTTCGATTTCTTACGTTTAAATTAATGAATCAATTTCTTCCCTTGGCTTTATGCAATTCTGGTTCTTTGCTTCCACCTCTTCTTTTCCCTATTTGTGCAGGTTCGAGCCAAGCCTTCACAAAATCACTCTGCTACCAGCTCTGGTGTGCGCAACTTTTGCCTAATGCCTGAACCCGGTGCCTCTCCATTCTTCAACCCGCTGCTTGCTGACGTAGCTTGCCCTGGCCTCGACAACCTTGATGGCAGCGAAGAATCCAACGTGTGGGCTCCTTTACCGCTTCGCGAGTGGGCTTCACACCTGCTGGCTCCTCTCTTCAGGAAACGTGCTCGCAATGCAGCCGCTCGCAATGCGCGTGCGACCAAGCGTACGAACAACCGCCATCCATCGAATACGACGATTAGTGCTAAGGCGACGGCAAGAGCAGCAGCACCTTCGGGGTTGCGGTTGTCGGGGGTCGCTGCCCTCATGCAGTCGGGCCTGGTGCGGGCATCGGCAGTGCTGTTCACGTCCCCACCTTCGGCATGGCCACTGGCGCCAAGACTCAGCGTGCTCATGTACCACTCAACTTGGCTTCACTCTTCGCCTGCGTATGCTCTGGTAACGGGCTGCTCTAGCAGTCTAAGTACCGTCATTGCTCGTACAGCACAGGAAGGCAATGAAGATTTGCAGACACCACAGAGCTGTGAAGGTTCATCAAGGACTACCTCTGCCAGTGCTCCTCATCGTCGCAGTGCTAGCCTAGCTGCGTGGCAAAAGAATCACCCTGTACAAATCGGCCCATGTGACGCGTCCCAGCGGCGAGCGGTTGCCCTGGCGCTACAGGGTGAAAGTTTCGTACTGCGCGGGCCTCCAGGCTGTGGCAAAACCAACACGCTTGCCGCCATGGTGCGATGATTAGAAAAGGACCATTCCCTTACTGGCATTTGCTCTATTCTGTTTTGATTGACTTTCTGGTGTCTTTGCATTGATGTGTCCGCTCATTCAGTCGATTGCACAACATTAGTTTGTTTCAATTTTGTTTAAACTCCTCACTCCCTGCGTTGTTCACTTTTATCAGGCGGGGGCTCTAGCAGCTGCCGGCAAGCGAGTATTAGTCGTAGCCAAAATGCCCATTGCATTGTCATGTTTCGAAGACAAAGTGCGCCGGATGACCACCGTAACTCAATCAACGGGAGACGGCACCCCCGCGCTTGCCTGCCTCACCACCGCTGGTTTCTTGCGGCGAGGGGGGAACACGTTCCGATCGTCCGCGGACCCGGCGCAGTGTGTGACCTCAGAGCCTCGCCTGGCGGTGTGGCGGCGACGGCGAGCAATGGAATGCTTTTGGGTGGACAGGCAACCTTCTTCTCCTACTGCAGAATGTAGCACTTGTTCTTTGCCAGAAGATGCAGCACGCGAGAGCTGCGCGGATGCAAATGATGTAGACGATGATGCAAAGGCGGATGTACCTGTGGGTGATCTCGATTCGCCTCATAAGATTATGGCTCGCACAGAGGAGGTTGTCAGCGCTACTTTGATACTCCCACAGACGCCGCAGGTTGAACCTTCCGCCTCCTCTGTCAGCCCGGCAACCAAGAAGCAAGGACGCCACGAGAGTGACAGTGCTCCTTCTTCGTCACCACCATCCGAGTGCCGAGTGCGGAGCATGCTGCGAAGTGGCGACTGGAAATTGCTCGAGCCTCAGCCAGAGGTTTGCCTCAACGCTGTGGTGCAGCCTCACGCGAAGCTCAGCCCGGGAGCTGCCGCTGCTCACAAATGGCTCCCCTGTGCTTACCTCGTTCGCACGGGTTCTGCTTCTGCTGCTGCGTCAGAATCTGCTGTAGATGCCCTTGGCGCAAGTACTCCTGCTAAAAGCCGTGCCTTTGCTGCTGTTACTGACGGCACTGAGTCCTCCACTGGAAATGTGCCTTTAGCGCGCAAAGCGACCTTCGTGTGTGGCGTGTGCGGCGCGGACAACGCTACAGAAGCCCCTTTCCTGAAACACTTGGAGAGGCACTGCGACGGCCGCTTGTGGGAGACCGGGGTGTACGATGCCCGTGTGCTTCGGTCGCGCCGTCCCGGTAATGACCACACAATTGCACCTACGGCAGATAATTGTGCTCAAAGCGAAGATGCTGCTTCTTCTGAGGTCGTTCCCGACGCTGGAATAGAAGGAGGCAGCACTGCAGAAGAGGCGGCTTCTGCAGGCATTCCTTCAGTCAACGACGAAGAGAGCTCGCCTCACTTGTCAGCGTGGCTTGGAGCGCAAGCTGCGGAACGAGAATATGCTGCTGAAACCAAAGCTGCTTTGCTGGACGAGCAGATGCAAGCGCTGGAGTCCCGCATTCGCCACGCGTGGGCTCTGCTTCGTGCGCCAGCAGTAGTAAGCAAACCCCAGTCCTCAAGTCATAGCTCTTGTGTAGTGTCGCGGAAACAGTCCCTGCTTGCGGTGGTGGCGTCGGCAGTGCACGGGGCACATGGGTGGGAAAAGCACGAAGAGAAGTCTCGCAGGCAGGTTGATGGACTACCTCTCCCAGAGCAACATCACCAAGAAGACGGCGGGCAGCCTGAAGATCACAGCCAGCATTCTGCTGAGAATCAATCAGCAAGCCGTTTCTTTTCAGACATGTGTGCACCACTCGCTGACTGCCCGCACTGTTTTGCTCGTCACGGCCCCACGATTTCAGAAACCTTGCGCCTTCTCACGGCTGAGCCCTCGGGTTCGTCCTCTTTCGATGGCAGTATGAACACTGGCCTTGCTTCCGGGCCGAGTCATGCGACTGCCGCTACACTCCTGCTGCGTCTCCAACGGGATTTGCGCCTGACTTCGGGTACTGCTGCTGCTACCTCTGGCACGGAATTCAGTGATGGAGAATATCCTGCGAGCGCTGCTGATGCATCGGAGGGTACTGATATAGCCCCTGCTAGTTGTGGGTGCGCAGACAAGTTAGTAGCGGCGCTTGTGTCGATTTTGCCTCGTGAAGACAATGAGAGCAGTAGCAGCTGTGAGGACGGCAACAACAGTGATGGCTTCAGCCAACGGCAATTGTTGATAGCGCGTTGCCAACAAGCACTTCTTGCGTTAGAGGTAAATAAATTGAATTATTTTTAAATTGCCATTCGTAAACTAGATTTTTTTCTTACTGCTTTTCTTGCATCCCATTTGTACAAAATCTGTGTACAGCCCTCAAATATAAGTTTTCTCACTAGGTTCGCTGGTTACTTGGAGAGGCTGCACACAGTAACAGTGATTGCTCTGCTGACAGCAGTGGTGTCGATACTGAGATGCCTCTGCCTCAGGGAAGGCTTGAGGTTACGGCAGCTCTTCGGAGTTGGATGTCTGAGGTGAGCGATTTACTTTATGGTTGCTTATGTGGAAAGGCCTTTGCATACTCTGGTATTGGCAACGTTCATGGCAAAGCCACTCAAGCATTCTCACCTTTTGCATGCCAGGTGCGAGACCTAGAAGTGGAGCGGCAGGCGGTCTCCATTGAGCTCTTGCGCGCCAAAAACGACTGCCGCCTGTACAGCTACCTCGCGAACCCTCAAGGAGGCAGCGCTTCTAAGAGCACTTCCACCTACAGCCGAACTTCCATGCCACCTCAAAATGGAGGCGAAGCTGCTGTCGCAGCGCTGGAGGCTGCGATGAACCCTGCTTTGTTGATGCCTCGACAAGCGGCCCTTACTGCAGCCGCTGCTGCCATTAAACCTACAGGCAAGAAGAGTGCCGGTAGCGGCGGTGGTGGCTGCACCAGTTCAGGCAGTACGGCGGGCTCAGCAAAGTTAGCAGCTCAACAGGGGCTGTGGCGATTATTGGAGACTGAAGCTGAGGCTCGTAATATGGCTACACATGCGACCAAAACTGCTGTTGCCCGATCAGCAGCCACCAATTCAACGGCCGAAGCGGCGGCCACAAGCTTAGGGTTACTTCAACGGCTCTTTCCTGTCATGTGCATGACGCCCGAAGAAGCAGCGCACCATTTGCCGGCCATGCTGTCTTCTTCTTCTCGTTCCCAGTCTTCGCAGACGAACGATGCTGCTACCGCTGTTGAAAGCCCGCCTAATACTGCAACGCCAGGAGTAGACTGCCCCTTTGACGTGGTCCTTTTCGATGAAGCGTCTCAGCTCCCCACTCTTGAAGCACTCCCCTGCGTTGGCCGCGCGCTGCAGTGTGTGGTAGTAGGCGACGACAAGCAACTGCCGCCAAGAGACCCTTCCGTGACCGGCCTCTTAGAAGACGCTCTTCGAGGTGCAGATAACAGCAACAAAGGCAACAATAGTTCTGTGAATCACTCGGGTGATGACAGCATTCAAGGGGATACTGCAGCATGGAGTGATTCTGATGACCGTGAAGAGAGAGACGTTAGCCGAAGCGTCACCGTCAGTGGTCGTGGCGTGCGGCGCCGGCTGCCCCTTGTGCCGTTAACCGTGCATTACCGGAGCGGCCATCAGTCGCTTCTCGCGGTTTCCAACGAGCTTTTCTACGGTGGCACATTGACGAGTTTCCCGAGCGCACACGATCTGAAACCTCCACGAATTCGACCTGCCCTCTTGAAGATTGCAGACAAGCCTACGGGTGTGAGCTCTCCAAGTGACATCAATGCTGATGTTGGTGTCAGTCAAATATCCCTTGATATTGCACAGTCATCAATGATGCCAGATGAGCTTCATTGTCCACTAGCATTGAAGGATGAGAATGTGCTGCCGACGGTGGAAGCGCATGGCCTAGTGCGAGTGGTGGTGCACACAGGGCGCATGGAGTCGAACGCGGGGCGAAAAGATCGAGTAGAAAACGCCATTGCAGAGGTGCGGGCCATTATTAGACGCCACGCATACCTTGCCTTTACCTCTCTGTACGACTACATGCATTCTCGACTTCGGCGTTGTTTTGACCTGCTTCTGTTGTACGCAATTGTCACTCTAACAGTTTTGCTCCTTGGCATTTTGTATTGTTTGTGAATTCAGGCGGTGGAGCGCTACTGCCCTCGTAACTTGCACAGCATGCAGAGCCTCGACCGTGGTGTCTCCTCTAATGAAGCTGGCTATGGCGGTGCCGATGATGCATGGGGAAGCAGCAGCCATCATTCTCAGATTCGAGTACCCGTGCAGTATTCATCGTCACCACAGGTAAAGGAACTGCAGTCGTAGTCGATGCCATGCTATCTGTTTCATCTGGCATTCCCAGCGCGTTTCTCATATTGATAAATTTGCATGAAATGTAACAGGGTTACATTAATGTGGCACAAGCAGAAGCAGTCTTTCGTGACGTGGTGTCTTACATGTGCCGCATCAACGGAATGAATGGCAGTGGCAATGAAAGAAGATCGATGTCGAAGTTGTCTTTGGGTGTGATCACGTTGAATCGGCCGCAGCGAGCTTTGCTTTATGCCTTTGTGCTGGCAGCAAGGCACCGCTTGGGCCTAATCCCTCTCAGCCAGGCCAACAGCAAAACAGCTACTGCTTCCGCCAGTCAGAGCAATGCATCTAGTGCATCAGCCACGCCCCGTGCTCCAGCACCTGCGAATGGAGGAGGTGGTGGCAGCGGCGGTGGAAGTTCGTCGTCTTCGCTCAACGGATTTGTGCGGCATCCAATACTCCAACAACCCGGCGACGAAGTGCTGTTCATTCAATCAATCGACCAGATCCAGGGCGAAGAACGCGACGTGATCTTGTTCTCCACTTTGTTGGCTCCCAAGACCGCCACCAAGGAAACGGTGGTGGAAGCTTCCAAGGGAAGCAACGGCAGCGACGACAGCGATGCAGGCGAAGATGACGAAGACGACGAGGATTTGTTAGATAAACTTGAAGAGTCTGGCGAAACCAGCGAGGAAGAAGAAGAAGAAGCTAGCGACGAAGACGATTTCGACGATGACTCTTCAAGAAGTAGCAACGAGAAAGGAAGCAAGACGAGTTCAGGGCTAGGCAGTGTGTCTGGACGGCGAACAGCCATTCCAGCATCAGCTGCGAAAGCCAAAAAGAGCAAGAAAAAGAACCTGATTAACCAGCGGCCTAGATCCCGGTCCCGTTCTCGGTCCCCGCAGCAGTCTTCGGGTGGCACTCGGTCTTTGGGGCTGAGTTATTCTACCTTGGCACACGCCCACGGCGAACGACTGCTGAACGTTGGCCTCACACGAGCGGTAAAGATGGAGGGTTAAGGACGAGCCTACTTGATCCATTAAACTATTCAATCTTCTTGTTTTGATAATTACTTCTTAAAATCTTTAGTTTGCCTCGATTCTCTGTGCTCATCATGCCCCCTCATTGCATGGCAATACTACAAAAGGTACGTCGCATGTCGGTGTACTTTCATCCCCGCATGCCGGCACCGCCCGAGCATGACCCCAAGCCGGGCAAGCGCGCCTTTGGGTGGCTCGTACGGTATTTGCAGTACCGCCCACCCCTGTGCCCCTGCGCCACCTGTGCTGCGCGCTTCAAGCGCCTCGTGCCTTGGACCGAGCCTCCTTCTTCTAGGGGGCAGGATGGTGAGCGTGATAGCCGCGGTAACGGCCACGGCTTGAGTGATGGTCTGCCAGACCAAGAAGAGTTAGGAATTGGTAGCAGCGACAACAGCAACGGCCTCACAAGCGCACGCCTGGCCGTGAGTGCATGGGCGAAAGATCGAGTCACGACTGCACTAGAGCAGAAAACT
>Ga0307931_1000843_pt1 | contig 20220 bp, 22 predicted proteins | sample OrgLakmetageno47_FD_201816 | JGI IMG/M metagenome (GOLD analysis project Ga0307931, IMG submission 201816) | Saline water microbial communities from Organic Lake, Antarctica - #47 | ecosystem: Environmental > Aquatic > Non-marine Saline and Alkaline > Saline | place: Antarctica: Organic Lake...
CAAGGGCCAGTTCGCGCCAAAAAGAGAGCTCATACAGGGTGACGAATTATTCTTGGATGCAACGAGGCAAAAATCTTGCCTTTCATATATCTGATTTGGTTTTTCTTGCCTTTCATATTTCCCTCGTCGCTCTGTCCTCCGCCGGGCCAAAATCTCATCAAAGTAAAGCGGCTTGACACTCACGACATTGGCGCTGAAGAATAGGAGAGTGCTTTCTCGTCTAAATTTTGTCCTACCTGCTTCGGCATTACGGCACAGTTCAGCTATTATCATTTCTGTACTGTAATAAGTCGTCTCTAGCTAGCTAGTCAAGGCTCCTAACTTAATTAAAACAAGACCTTTCTCAACTACTTCCTAAGGTAGCTTGTAATATAACATATACAGCATAAGCCCTGAGCTCTATATTCGTACCGGAAAGAGCCTTCAAATGTACCTAAGATTGGTATTTTTCGCTGCGGTTGTCGCCTTCGTGGCAATGATCGACTGCAACCCCTCTCTTTGGGTCTACGCCAAGCTTTTCCCCTCGCTAGATTCCTACCAAGGCAAAGCCATTTGGATCACCGGGGCAAGCAGCGGTATTGGCGAAGAGCTTGCCGTTCAATTGAGCCAATCTGGCGCACGGTTAGTGCTTTCAGCTCGACGTAATTCTGAGCTCGAGCGTGTGAAGGCACGGTGCAAAGTTGGCTCCAGTGTCAGCCTGTTGCCCTTGGATGTAACTGCGAGCACGGCAGTACTCGATGCAGCAGTCACTCAAGCTCTCACTGATCTCGGTGAAGGTGGCATTGACATTATGGTCTTGAATGCCGGGCAATCGCAGCGAGAGCCGGCAATGAGCTCCAACATTCAAGTAACACGAGACATCATGAAACTGAACTTCGAGTCGGCTGTTGAGCTGGCTACGTTGGTCATACAAAAAGACAACTGGGAGGCAAAAGAAAAAGGGCACCTGGTGGTCACGTCGAGTATCGCCGGCAAACTACCTGTGGCGCTGAGTTCCAGCTACGCTGCCTCGAAGGCTGCCTTGCACGGGTACTTCAACAGCTTGCGCTCCGAGTTCCGATGGCTCCGAGTCGATCTGGTGTGCCCAGGCCCCGTGGCTACTCCGATTGCTCTATCCTCGCACTCTACGCCAGCTGGTAAAGCCAACCTGCAAAACGAGAAACACGACAACAAAATGGGCGTTGAGCGCTTTACTGCTCTCATGCTGAGTGGAATTTTAGGCCCGCACTGGCTCTTTTACGAGACCTGGATCTCGCAGCAGCCCGAACTGTTGTTCACGATCCTGAGCCAATATGTGCCTACTCTCACTACAGGCCTTGCAAAAGTTCTGGGCCCGAAACGCATCGAGGCTTTTGAGAATGGCCAAGACATCTACAATTCAGGCGAATGGATGGGAAAGTAGTTTGCTTGTTTTCGGCGGATGGTGCTTTAGCTAGCAACGCACGCGATGAGATCGCGATGACAAGACCCAGGACTGCCTGTCCTTCCTTTGCCGTTCTTGTTGTAGGTTGAAGGTAGAGAGCAGCTTTAACATGAACACACCCCCAAAAGATTGTTGTCCTAGGGCACGGAAGAGCGGGGTTAGCCGGACACTTCAGGCCGCTATTATCACTCGGGCGTGTCTGCCTGACCTTAGCTCCCCTTCTGACTTCTAATATATAATATATGTATGAGCCGAATTACTGAATTGCTTTGCGTTTCTGCTTATAATGCTTAATACCGCAATACCTGGTACGTGGTAGGTGAATTCCCTTCGACTTCGGACTTTTTATGGATATGGAGCCTGCGTATAATAACCAACTCCATGACTTCGTGATGGATAAGGATAAGTAGTTATAAGTCCGAAGGCGCATTCCAAACGCAGTCGCACAAATAAGGTGGAATGCCAATTCGTTATTCGTGGTGATGGCACGGCCCACTTCCGTCTATTCCACTTTTACTTCTTCGCTCCATTCTCTTCAACTTCTCTCTGGTTCTTGTTCCTTCACTGCGCCTCAAACTCAAACGCGAACCAAATGTGATGCATGGTCGCCTTCTCAGTAGAGCTGCAAATTGCTTTTCGCTGTAATTTCCTGCCTCTAAAACGACTCTCTTTTTCATCATCTTCATCTCTATGCATCAACAGCAGCCTCCCTGGCGGCCGCTCGCTTGGCGAGGAGCTCTGCGGCTTTGGACTGAAGAGCTGCGGACCGCTGTGATCGCTGAGCAGGCACTTTCCTCGCCGGCTACGTAGTATAATACACAACAAGAACAACAAAGCAAGGAAGAAATGCAAAAAGAAGACAGGAAGGGAATATAAAGTGAGTAAAAGAGGGGACTAGAAGCACGAAAAAGGGTTTTGAGGGGAAAGATATATATGAATACACGTAATTCAAGATGAATTGAGCAAACATAAATTTCTACGCAGAATCAGATAGCGGCTAGAAATACAAACCTTGGCCGAAGCGGACGACGCGACGCTGTCCGTTGACTCGTTTGCAGACCCACCACGGAGCATCGGATTCATCCCTGTAGTTCAGAAAAAAGGCGACCACAGCAACGAGCGTGTGAGGGACGAAGGTGACAAGCGCGTTTCGTCAAGAGCCCAAAAAAGAAGAGAAAGGAGCAAAGAGGAGGGAGTCGGTTGAAAGTGCCAGGAAGTTTCCGAAGCAGGCAGAACAATTGAAGAAATCAAAAGATCTAAAGGCACACGCGCGCGCGCACCGTCTTCGTCGTCGTCGTCGTCACCGATATTGAGGGCTTCCGCCAGAAGGATTTTACCAGGAGAAGCAGGTTCCTGAGAAACAAACAAAAAGTTGCAAAGTATTGGGAGAGAGAGACGGGAAGGGAGAGAGCAAGAAGGGACAGAAAGAGTCAAGAGACAAACACGACAAGTCGGACATGAAAGTGCTGTGTTGCTCCTAGTATTTTGTTTTTTGTCTCTGTGTATTACTTCATGTGGTTTGGCGTCGCGCGAGCGGCGCTTGGGAGCCGTGGCCAGCTTGGGTTTGAATTCCAGCGCTGCTGCTTCTCGTTCGGCGAGAGCATTGGCGTCCAAGTCTTGAGGCCGCGACGCCACCTAGGGCCAAGTTCAGCGGAGGACGCAAAAGAAAGAACCCATGAGCACTGTTAGCACGGGGCGTACCAAGGTGTTGACCTATACTGCTATAGAAGTAAATACACATTTGGGCTCATTTGGGGGAAAAAAAGAAGTGTAGTAAAAGATGAGACCTAAAAACTAAGGCTACACTTGTGAAATTTCCACCCTTCAGTGATTTCTTTCATAGCCGTCACTCTTTTTCTACCTTGTTTGCTGTTGTAATCCCGAACTTACCTTCGTTTTGCCATCCTCGTACATGGCCTCAAAATCACGACTGCCCACGCTCTGGCGCGTCTTTTTGCTGCTGAAGAATTTGGGCATGAACGAGCTCTTTTCGGGGCCTTTTTGTGCGGCGGAAATTTGGGCTTGTTTCTTTTCCAACATTTTGCTCGCACCGCTGTACCTGTATAGGGAAAGAAGAAATAAAAATAGAGGGCGGTGACTTAACATTTTTTTAAAGAATGCTAATGTATTATAGCACACAAATTCTTCGAAAGCTTTAAAAATGGTTCAATGTGAATCTCTCAGGCAATCATGCATGAAAAGAAAATTGAACGTATCACAACTGAGATGGGAGAAGAACTACATTCTTACAAACATGCTCGGAATGTTACAGATAAAAGTTCCAAACGATTGAACGGCCGCTAGCCTCGTTTTAAGCGGCCCCTTCTAAATCTCGAATATAATATAGTATCCTACGCACATGCGCTCGTGGAAAGGTTTGGACCGGTCGTCGTCTTGTTGAATGCTTTTGGCGATTTTGCTCTTGGAAGTGGCCAGTTTCAGTTGCGATTTTCGGGCCTCTTCGCTCTCTAGTTCTTCTTGCCGTTCCTTGGCCTATGTAGTAGTAGGATGTGGTTGTTTGAGGCATAGAAAAAAAAGAAAAAAAAAAGGAAGTGAAGTAGAGCAAAGAAGGAAAGAAGATGGGAGCTAAAGATACCAGTAAAAGTTAAAAAAAAAAAAGACACGAGAAGTAAAATGAAAATAGAGAGTCAAAAGAGGTAAACAGAAGAAAGCGCACACTCACGTCCTCATCATCATACACCTACCCATACTCTCACACTTCATTCGTTCGCCCTTATTCATTTACCTTCCGCGCTTTGTCTTCGCTGTCCTTGTACAGGCGGTCAATGCGCTCCGTCCCTGTCGTGTCGTTCGCTTCGTCGTAGCCGCTCGGCTTCCCCGCGCGCCTGTGTTATTGGTATGTTGGTGTAATGTATACATGTAGGGGCAGGGGTTGTGTGAAATCGTGTTTAATGGGATGTGCATTTTCATTGCACACAGCAAGTATCAGAAGAAGGAGACGGCACGTACACACATACATGTGTTCTTGATTTGTGTTATGAGAGGCTTTGAAAAAGAGCAAAATTATGAGAAAAACAACTACTCTTGCAAGCGGATTCCACTCATTCTAACTACTTTAGCTACGAAAGAACTCACAGGGTAGGGGCAAAAGTGCACTCGTCTTCGTAGTGCATTTTGTCGATTTCTTCTTCGTACTGCTTGCTCCCTGTGTAGTCCGTCTTGTAGAGCCGTTCCTCGAAGGTGCGCTCGTCCCCGCCCAACAACTCGTCGTTGTAGCTAGGGAGGGCAGTGCGAGCATCACAAAGGTTCATGCATGAAAAAGAGAATCAAAGAATACTTCAAAGAACAGAGGCATAGAAGCACAAAAGCATGTAAGTATGTATGTGAAAAAAGAAATATGTATTGCAAGCGACACAAAATGTAATAACCACATCTTTCACACAAGATTCTTCTTTCAAAATCTCACGTGTAATTCACAGCGGGCGTGAAGGTGAGCTCGTCGATTTCTTTGCCGTCCACCAAATAATCCGCCATTTCGTCGCGTTTTTGCCGCAAAATTTCGCCCTAATACATGGAAGCAGAAAAAAAAAACACACAATCCATTCGCAAAAACCACCATGAGTGAGAAAGGGGGTCAAACACATTTGAATGAAATTGGAAGCAACACCAACAACAGGAAGCGCAGTGCTCACACGTGTACATGCACTCAGAGAAAGACGCATCAACGCACGAGTGCATGCCCCTCCAAAAAAAAAGGTGCTCATACAAACCGTATATATACGCCTATATCATCATCCTTCGAACCCCCCTTCGAACACACCTGCATGAACAGGGCGGCGTGGCGCGCTCCTGGCAGGGACTCCGCTTCGCAGTACTTCTGGGACGCCGAAATGTCCGGCGTAAACGTGTCTTGCTCGTTCCAGACTTCATCCCGTTTCTTGGCGGCTTTCTCCAGCTGTTCTGCGCCCTTCTGGTACAGGCGGCTGTGCGCATTACCCCCGCCTAAGTTGCTTGACGACCCCATGCTCGACCGGCTGCTTTTCTTGGTCAACAGTTTGGGTTGAAAAGTGGCCCCTAATGTAATGATGGAAAGAAAGGAACGGCAGGAGTAGCAGCACACGTAAAAGCAGGGAGGCAGGAGCATAAGAGAAGAAAAAGCAGCGAACAAAGAGGTGGAGAAGAAAAGTCAAAAATGCCACCGTGGTGATGATGCGATACGTAACGTCAAGAATATTACGAAGGCGAACCGAACGAGCACGTGAAAACACGAACAAAGACAACAACCAGCTGCTTTTTCTTCGTCGAGCTTCTTTTGTTGAGCTTTCTTGGCCGCTCGCATTTGGGCTTCTTGGTACAGCGCGTTGGTGCGCGCGCCGGTGGTGACCTTTTGGTGAGACATATGAGGCAAAGCATGAGAAGGAGTAGAGAGACAAAAGAGGGTGAGTGAAAGAATGCAAGGGAAAAAAGGTAATTTATCGCACTTGTGCGCGAAGGAGGGAAAAAGATAAGAGGGATTTGAGGAATCAGCACAAACAAGTAACACTGCAAGAAAACTGCAGATTAGACATCTCCGTCATATGTGTGAAACGTGAGCCAGTCTCGTATTCTATTCTATTCCTCGTGTACCAAGTCCTTTTGGAGGCCAGAGTTTTTGCCCGGTTTGAAGCCCATCCTCTCGTCGAAAGTTTTGGGCCGCTCGAGCTCTCGTTCGCTGTCTTGCTTCTGTAAACGCGCCATCTCGCGCTCTTTGCCGGCCTAGGTGAGTGGAAGGTTGTTCATATCGGCAAATTTCAACACCGCACAAAAAAATACAAGCGCCATGATATCCACGCGTGGATGCAAATACCTCGAGTTTCGACAAATTCTTTCAAAATAAAGAGGAAATCAACATGTAAGTTGCCTAACTGCCGGCATCTTTTTGCTTGCGTATAAGCCCCGCGATCGCAGTCCATACCTGGTACAGGCGATTGATCCGGTCGCTGCCGGAAGAGCTGTCACCGCTCGACGAGGCCTGAAGAAGAAGAAGAGAGAGACAGGCCAAGAAAACAAAGGCTGAGAACAATAATACGCTGATTGTAACAAAAGAGTGGTTGAAGGAAAAACACGAAAGACAGAAGGGCGATGCATCAATTTAGGACTAGCAATAAAAACGAATGCGCACTCATACATCTACCTTGTTGATTTTGGGCGCATAAGTGAGTTCGGCGGGTTGGCTGCTTTCGGAATAAGCGCTGAACGACGCACTAGACTTCACCCCTTTGGTCTTGCCGTGCTCGTACAGGGCGGAGGTGCGAGATCCCGCCGGCTGCGACGCGGGTGTGCGTGCGGTGGCGAGGACGATGATGCGAAGGTAAGACAGAGATCAGAGCAACAGACACTCTCGCACTCGCACACACTCCCAAGCAGAAGCGAGGAACGCTCGTGAAGAAAGCATACGCGCAGCAGACGTGCAAAAAAAACACACACAAACACAAACACACGACAGCCTTGAAGCTCCAATTCCAATACCACTTTTACCTTGGGCTTCGTGTCGCCGCCGATGCTGGGTTTGCGAGTCGCTAGTTTCGGCTGAAAACTGTGCGCTTTTTCCAGCTAGTTCATCATGACATAGTGGAAAAAAGAAAGTGAGTGAGTGTGCAAAAACACAAGCACGATCGTCACCTCCATTAGGGTTATAAGGCATTTCTCTGCAGGCTTCAAACACTTCATCTTGTACAGCAACTCGTTTTCTTCTCCCTGGTTCTCTCTTAACCTCTTCCTTAGGTGCCCAAATTTCTTGTTTCTTCGCTACCGCACGTGTCCTACATCGTCTTACTCCTCTTCGGTACTTTTCCTTTGTCTTCTTAATCATCCATTTACCTCGTCGCGCTTCGCTGACATGCGCCGTTCCGCAATCTTGGCGGAGTCGTAGAGCTTGGTGTCCACCTTCAATGAGAGATGAGAGCGATTCGTGGTGTGGCAAGTACAGTCCCACGTCAAGTCACGACAAATAGGTTGATGTAGATAAAGGAGGACAAGAGTCTGTGTGGGTCTCTACGCGTGTGCTATGAAATAGATTTGTTGTACGCCCCACTCTCTCCGCCTTGGATTATTACCGGCTTCGTAGGAGCGCGCGCATCGGCTTTGGCTTTCGCGTCGGCGGCCTGTTGGTGTGGTTGATAGAGTCAGCAAAGAGAGATTGAATATCAGAAAGGAGTACGAATGGCGGTAGTCATGAGGGCGTCAAGGGCACGGACGAGGCAAAGAAAACGATACGCTCACGGTTGTCAACCAGGCAGAACGTGCTGATGCTAAAGTCATTCAAAAATTAGATTATACCTTGCGTTCTTTCTCTCGGACCGCCGCTTCTTTCTTCTTCAGCTCTAAGCGCTCTTCCATGCTCGAGGGCTCCTGTGATGTCACAAACTTGAATGTTAGTAGCGATCTTCATGTTGCACTCAAAGCTAGAAGCAACATTGACTTCAGGTGAGCAGTTAAAGGGCGAGAGAAGACCAAGCAAAAATATGCTTCAGACACACACGCATACCGGCTTCGCTGGTTCTTCTTCTTCCTCCTCGAACTCTCCTTCTTCTTCTTCTGCGAACTCTTCTTCAGCCGTCATGTCCGCTCCCTTCTGGTTCGGGCCGTCCGGAGGCGGCTCAGTTTCGCCTTCTACGTACTGTTGTAATACCATATAGAGACGCATCCATGCACACATACAGCAGGCACAAATATCGCCCGTGTATCGCCAGTCCGCAAGAGAAGTAGCAGAGGGAGGGGAAGTATTAATCAAAACGATAACAACCCACGCCGGGAATAACAGTAAAGCGCACATAGCGAAGCGCATGAAGCAGCAGCGTGAGAGGGAGGGGGGGTTGCACGCCTCTAACTTAATACTTTGGAGCTAATTTGTAACCCTCTCAATTTGGGTGAGCTAGAGCTGTTGAAAAAGCGTCTACTAGGGAGAATGCTTAAAGCAGGAAAGGAGGACAGGGGGGGGGGGCATGAAGTAGGGGGGGAGGAGACGAGTGAAAAAGTGCCGTACGTCTTTGATCAAGTACAATGGCTGCCCAGGGACGCTGTCGTCGTACTCGTGGTAATACACCCGGTAAGTGCCTGTGTGATAGTATAGCAAAGAACTGGTCAGGGCTGTTTTTAGCCCAATCGGGCAATGCGGTATCAGGGTCTCAGCAAATTCATCCTTAGAGCACACACGACTGCTTTTCGAAGATGGCAGGCAGTCCCAACATCTTTGCAGATGCATATCACAGCTGGATAAAATCTAGCAAGGCGCAAAGAAGGTTTCTACGTTCTCACCTTCGGGCTCAACTTCCTCGATTTCGGCCTCGTACCATGATCCCTATGCACGAGTGGAGGTGGCAGAGACTATGAGGAAAGATAGAAACCGTAATTGAACTTCGGCGCAGCAAATAGGTTTTCAGAATGCAGAATCGAATTGAAGCAAGAGGTGAGATAGCGCAATTGCTCGAGTCGAAGGTCGACGGCAAGCCGGTCTGAGCTGGTCACACCCACACACCCACGCCTAGACCTCCCCGACTTCAATTAGAAGGGTGCCGACCAAGAGGCTACTCAAACATGGACTTCGTGTAATCTCTCAACAAGGACTCGCCTCAAAGCGAGACCAGACGAATTCTCCTGGTTGGTATGGAGCCGGCATGGCCAGCAAAGAGCACTCTTGGTGGTAGAATGCGAAATATGTACAGTGAGCACGGCAACAAGGGTACGTGTGGCACCAACAAATCAAACAACAACAAAACAATCCAACCGGCAACAACTCACACACGTGTCCTGTACTAATATAGTACAAGGAAGTTTTTCTATGCCTGATGTCCGATGTCGGTGCGTTTGCGTTGTGTTCACACTGCGTCCTGCGTTCTAAAATACGCACGAAACAACCGGTAAAACTTATAGTGGATATCGCTAATCGCCCCATGCCTCACCCTAACGCTGGAGGACGACTACGTGTAGCGACAGTGGCGTTTGATGGAAGATTTATGGGTTCAGCTCTATGATAGGGAGGGCCCGCTAGGCCACAAGCGGCCCGCTTGTATGTTGCTGTTTGTATTTTTGAGGGGGGGGGGCTTTTCTATTCACTGCCACTCCGCGGACGAGGAACTCGATCTAATACAAACCCAAATGACACAGAAGCCAATGCTGCGGGCAGAAGTGCACGCGCGTGCGTTGCGCGCAAGTCAAAATCGTAAAGAGGGTAGTTTGTGAGGAAGCTGCTCCTGTCCTGTTAAAGTCTCTTATGGCTCAGGGGCAGAACAATAGGCGCCTCTTGCGCGCTGAAAGGCAAAGTTTGACCTCTGCCGATGGAACCTTTTGTTTCGCATGTCACGAGCTTCTTTGCTCGCGCGCCTTCCTCTTTATTGTTCTGCGGAGTGCGAGTGCGCAACACCCACAAATACCTCGCTTTTTGCAAATTTTCCGAGGAATCTGGCCAATGCCCCTCCCCCTCCTGAGTCATACCGCACTTGCTTTGTTTGCGCAACGCACGCGCATTCCCGCTTCTGCCCGTAGCACCGGCTTCTGTGTCATTTGGGTTTGTATTAGTTCGAGTTCCCACCCTAACTTCCTAACCTATCATTCGCCTGATCGTGCATTTTGACTGTTGGCCTATATTCAAACTTGAGTAATTCTCCTCCACCTCCGTATAGCAGCTTTTTTGTTCTGCACATGAGTAGAACAATTCTGAAGGAACTTTAAAAGGAGCTGCCTTCTGGTCTCAGTTCAAAAGCACATCATGATCGCTGCTGTTTCCCTGGCTGCTCGACTGCGTCCGACGACTGAGCCGTGCCGTTTCCAACAACAATTCAACCACCTGAGTGAATCGACACATATAATAAGGTGCGCTTTGATGATGCACGCTACCTTTGCGCAAAAACAAAATTGATCTAGAGAGGGATTTTCGATGCCTTGACTTCGCACACTTCAGACTTGCTTTCATTTGTCCACACTGACCCAAAAACCCATCCACTCATCACGCCAAGGCCTTTCTTCTCACCTCGTAATGGCCGTTCGCAGCAGCCACTTCCAGCGCCGTGTCGCTTTCACTGGTGGTCAAATCATGCGTGGCGCCTGCTTCTAGTAGCGCTGACGCAACGTCTAAATGGCCGTGGTAGCACGCCAACACGAGGGCCGAGTGCCGGTCGCGGCTCCGCTGCGCGTCCACTCGAGCGCCTCGGTCAATGAGCAGAGCTACGCACTCGTCGAAGCCTTCGCTCGCGGCGATCATGAGCGGAGTCGTGCCGTCGAAAGTGGGCTCATCCACCTTAAGTATACACACACGCATCAAAACATGACGGAGAGCAGGAAGAAGACCAGCTTACACAAACACCTAACAGAACACAACTCACGAATGCGCAGAGCTTCATCTCATCTTCCCTCTCCACCCTTCTCCACCCTTTATCTAAAGTCAAAAGATCACCCCGCCCACCTGCGCCCCGAGGCCTAAGAGCATTCCACACACGTCATCGTGGCCGTTTTGCGCCGCTAAAAACAGCGCCGACGCTCCTTCGGCGTTCTTGGCAGCGTCGATAGAGGCGCCACGGTCGAGCAAAACTTCAACGCACGCTAAGTGGCCTGTTGGTTGGATTTGGATTTGTAGACGAGAACATTGGTGAAAGTGAAAGCAAGATTGATTCTTGTAGCAATGCAAAAAAAAGGGCAGATGTTGCCAGGACATCAGTAGAGTTCAGAAACTTAATTAATCGATACTTTGCGCATAAAATGCCAGATTCTCTGTGCCATCAAAGCTAGAGCAAAGACCCATTCACCTTGTTCGCTCGCCACCAGTAAAGGGGTCATGTTCAGCGCTTTCGGAGCATAGTCCACTCGGGCTCCATGTTCCAGTAAAGTTTCCAGAACCCGCGCATGGCCGTTGGCAGCACTCACAAACAGGGGGGTTTCACCGTCACTGTTCACGCCGTCAATGAGGCTTTTCAACTTCTCCGCTCTGTTGTCATCGCCATCGCCAATGTCGTCAACGCTGCTGCTGGTGGTACTGACAATGGTTGAGGTAGGCGTCGAAGTGCCGTCTTTCTTCTTCGTCGTCTTTTCCTTCTTCTTCAGGGCAGCGTTGGTGGGAATGGCATCTAAGAGGAGTTCTACGATGCCCGAGCAACCGCTGGCCGCGGCCACAAAGAGCGCGCTGCGACCGTCGCGGAGCACGTGTGCAGCGTTGGCGCCGCCCTCGAGCAAGGCCTGATAAATTGGTGCATTTTCCACCGGTGTCGACACCGGGGTGCGAGGAAGGGTAAGGGTTATATATTCGTGTGCGAGTTGTGTGCGAATGAAGTGGGTAAATCAACGAACGAAGCACCGAAGACAAAAAGAAATCTGCAGTATGGAGGAGGTATTCTTCACGCACACCCGATATATTTGTAGTACTTGCACAGCCATACCTCTGCCACGGGTACGCAGCCCGACAGGCACGCCAAGCACAGTGGGGTCCAGCCTTCGGCATCGGCATGGTCCACCGCCGAGCCCGCGTCCACCAGCACTTCCACGCACTCGATGTGCCCCTGTTGGCTCGCAAAGAAGAGCGCCGTGGCCCCATTGGCGCTTGGAGAGGCCTGGTTGCCGGACGTTTCGGCGCGCACGTTGGCGCCGCGGCTGACGAGGAACTCGAGGCACATCAAGCGGCCGCGCTGCGCGGCTATCATGAGCGGTGTGAAGCCCAAGGGATTGGCCTTTTGAGAGAAAGAGAAAGTTTGTGTGTAAGCGAAGCAATGTACAACGAAGAAAGGTCGTCGTGCGTAGAGAAGAAACGAAAAAGAAAGAAATGGTAACTCAAAAGATACTCCAGATTGACACGCACGACCTAAGTATAGTGTCTCATACGATTTTAAAAAATAATCCTTATAGGTGTACCTGATTGACGTCAGCGCCATGCTCTAAGAGCAGCTCAGCGACTTCTTCGTGGCCTTGCAAGACCGCCGCAAAGAGCGCGGTCCAGCCTTCGTCGTCAGCGTGGTCCACCGAAGCGCCCGCTTCCAAGAGCGCTTTCACGCACTCCGCGTGGCCGCAGCCTGCAGCTGCAAGCAGTGGAGTAGCGCCCGCGTAGTTGCTGTGGTCTACGCGCGCAAACCCGCCAAGCTCGCCGAGCAGCAAGTGCACCACGCCGAGGTGGTTCCCACGGCACGCCAAATACAGAGGGGTGTCGCCGCTTTTGGTTGACTCTTCGGGGTCGGCGTTGGCGCTAAGCAAGGTTTCTACAGCGTTTACGTCGCCCTGGTTGAGTGTGAACAGACGAGTTTTCAAATCAGTGCGCTTCCCAGATTGTTGTGCCTCTCAAAAATTTGCTCCACAAGGTGCAGTATCACGCTATGTGATCACTCACCTTCGAGGATGCCAGTAGAAGAGCGCTCAAAGAATCCCCGGGAACTATGGTTGACGCTTCCGACAATGTAGACGGCTTCGAAGACAAAGCCTCCACGCCGTCGCGCGTGCGCTTGGTTTCTTTGGAAGGCGCAGGCATCCAGCAGTAAGTAAGTAGTCTTCTTCTTGATTGCTATGTTTTCATTTTCAGTCCTTCAATCCCCAAACGGGAAACAAGCATCTGATGGAAAAAGAAAAAAGCCGGTCCTAATATGTACACAAGACAGAAATATACATGGCCAAAGTAGGACATTTTGACATTTACCCATGTTTGGGGGTTCGGGGAAAAGAGCAAAAAATGCAAAAACGGTTGACACTGCCTCAGCCCGCTCCAGCACTTCCGGTGCTGGACCGGGCCGCAGTAGCACAACTGCTGGAAGACGAGGAATCTAATGAGTATGCGCTCGTGTGCCACAACCGTGGTGTGGAAGAGATTGAGCCTTCTGCGTGGGTTGCCCTTTCCCGGACGACCTCCGTGGCCCCAAAAGCGACGGGCAAAGGCATTGCTGCTCAAGGCAGTCTCGGCGCCGGCGGCGGTGCTGGTGCATCGCCGTCTCCTTTGCTGCGTTCACTCGACTTGAGTTTTAACAAGTTGCGTACGCTAGCGCCTCGGTGCTTAACCCCGCTGGCCGAAAACCTGCGTGAGCTCAAGCTGTACTCTAACCGCCTTGGTTATGCCAGCAGCAGCAGCAGCGGTGACAACGGTAAGAATTCCCCTGCCGGCAGACTAGCCTCAAGCTTTGGCAGTAGTGATAACGGTGGCTTGGACGGATCGGGCTTAGGGCAGTGCCGGAACTTGGAGCGGTTAGAGCTTCATGACAACGGTTTATTAGCGGTGCCGGGAGCCTGTTTAAGTCCGAAATTGAAGCACTTACGATTGGACCGCAACCGCCTCACCTCGCTGCAGGGCTTAAGCCGATGCACTAGCCTAGTGTATCTGTCGGTGGACGGCAATCAGCTTCACGGCCTCTGTGCCGACGGCGACAGCAACAATAGCAGCAACGGCGGCGGCGGCGGCGGGAAAGGCAGCAGCAAAAAGAATAGCAGCAGCAGCGGTGCTGGAGTAGCAGCAGCAGCCTGGCTAGGCGGGTGTCGCGCGCTAGCGTTCTTGAGTGCCGCGGACAATGAGCTCGAGCGTTTGCCGAAGCGAGCTCTGAGTGGGCCGATCGCAGGGAGCTTAGTGGAGTTGGTGCTGAGCCACAATTGCTTAACCAACAACTGCTTGCCAGGCCTCGCTCCACTCAAAGACGGCCTCGAGGTAAAAATGCAGACGCCTTTTTTCATTTTGTGTAATACAAAACTGAAGCAAATGTTCTGTCTAAGTGGTTTATTATCCTTTTTATCGCAAAACTACATGATGAGACAACTAAAGAGCGCGTACGGTATTTTTAATGAAGTCTTGATTGGATTCTAGTTGGCAAAGTTGTTAGCCACGAATGTGTGGCTGTTGCTCCACGCTCGCTCCAATATTTACATGGTCTATTTGGTCCTTTTCTTTTCCTCTGCATGTAGGTGCTTCGACTCGACGACAACCATTTAACCAGCCTTGCACTTTTGCCGCCCTTGAACCGCCTCACGGAGCTGCTCGTCAGCAACAATCGCCTTACGGCAACAGCTTCAGCTGCAGGTGGCAGCGGCAGTGCTACTGCTACACCCGGATCTGGTGAAAACTCAACCGTACCAGATAGAACCAACGCTTGCTTGGCGAGCTTAGCAGTGGCGTGCCCTTTGCTCGAAGTGCTTGACCTCTCCGACAACCGGCTGAACCTGGCTGACGATGGCTCTGACGATGATGGGAGGGCTGCGGCAGCAACAGCGTGCGTGGCGTTGTTTGCTGTGCCCCTGGCGAGCTGTGCTGAATTGCGCGAACTTTCCGTGGGTGGGAACCCTTGCTGTGCTGGCACTCCTGCTTCGGTGCTGCCATCGCGTTCAAATGCTTCTGCGTCTGGTGGTGCCGCTGCTGACAATGCAACGACGGCGTCAACAGCCAGCGTCTCAAAGTGGTGGTTCGCCCTGCGAGAAGCTCTGCCTCAGCTGCATGCCCTCGATGAATTGGATACCGGCCGCCGCCAGGTAAATATGTATGATATTAGGGCATTGAGGCATTATGGCCTGAATGTTTACGTTTTGCTTATTTCACTTGGAGCTCCTTAGACAGAATTGATTTGCGGTAAAAGCTTGCTGAGCTGGCCCGCCAGAGGTTATGCGGAGTTGAGAGGTGGTTGTTTCATGTCCTCTGGTAGCTTCATCATGTCCTCTTATGTGCTAACTTGGCTTATAACTTATGCCCACTTTCTAATCTGTTTGGGATGCTCTTTGTCCTTTTCCTTGCGCATCAAAAATTCTAGGTGTGTGCATTGAACCTCGAAGGGCCGCCAATTCTAGAAGAGCTAGCTCACAGCCGCTCCTTTGCTGCTGTTGACAAGAAGAGCTTTGGAGGAGGAACATCGCTGAATGGAATCTCGGAAGCGAAGAGTGGTGGCTTCGACGATGGTAACGACGATAGCTCATCGAGTGATGAAGAAAGAGGAGGTGAAGCCAAGTCAGCTGATCTGCCACGCGCAGAAGCCAAACAAGAAAGTAGCCGCACCCAGGGTGGGCGCAGAGGCCGCGGTGTCAACGATGACGAGAAGCAACAACAGTTCAAAGGCGGTGGTGATGATGATGATGAAGGAGTAGGAAGCAGCCGTTCTAGAATTGGAGGAAGCAGCACATCAGTGCCCAACCTGCGCCTCTATGTGCCGTTGACTCACGACGCAAAAGCCGGTGATAACGATAACGGCAGCAGTGTCTCTTCTAGTGGCAATGGTAGCATGGGGCAGCCTTTGAGCATGCGCACTTCCTCCTCCAACGGTCCCCTCAGCGCCCGCGGCCATGCAGCTGCTTCCTCTGCCCTTGCCTTCACGCCTCGAGGTGTGACCGTCGGCAGCACGAACACCCCTCGAGGCGGCAGTAGCACCCCACGAGGCAGCGGTGCCGGTGGTGGCCCTTCATCTCGGCCAGTGATGCGCCCTATGTCGGCGCGCACCGGCTTCGGCAGTGGAGAAGTGCACGTCGAGACCCTAGAGACAGTAAGTGCTGTCGCCGCCGCCTTTCGTGCGAAAATGGGCGCTGTCAAGGGAGCACTCCGCGAAAATCGTCGCACTGCCTCCTCTTCTGCGATCAACAACAACAGCAGCAGCAGCGGCAGCGGTAGCAGCAGCAGCATTGACAATGAAAGCGGCAGCAGCAGAGGTTTTAGTTTCAGCCGAGTTGATGATGACAATACAGCGCAGCCTAAAGTGCAGCAGAACAGCAACTCAGGAGATGTGAGAAGAAGCGGTAGCAGGCTGGGCGGCTACTCTAGCAGCCTCTCGAAGAAAGCAAGCGACGACAATGACAGCAGCGACGATGACGATGATGATGCACGCCTTAGCAGTAGCAGCAGCATTAGTGGCGTTGCTGGAGGCGCTGCTTCCACTGCAGCTCTTGGCGGTGATAATGGTGATTTAAACAGCCGTGACAGCAGCGGTCGCGTAAGCCGTCTTCTCAATGGCGCTAGTAGTGGTAGAAATGGTGGCCGTGCAAATGACGCAGAAAAAGACCTTGAGCTCTCCACGGGTTTATATGAAGATCTGGCCTCTTGCGCCGATCCAACGGATAAATTTGAGTTTGACCGCTCCTCAAGTGATGCTCCAAGTGCTCCTGCTCCTTTTGCTGTAGCTTCAGAAGCGGCGGGTTCTGCAGCTGCTCCAGTATCAGTGCATGCTTCTGCTATTAGTCGCAACTCTACTGCCAACCGCGCTGCCCTTGCCACTGGCAGCAATGCTCCTTTGTCAGGCAGCAGCAGCAGCAGTCTTCCCAGCAGCAGTGGCAGCAGCATCTCAAAAGGGCCTCGGGGTCTGCAGCAAGCGCTCGGTTTTGCATCCCGGCGCGACGGCGGAGGTAGTAGCCTCGGCGGCAGTGGCAACAATCATCGGCAGGAGAGTTTGACGGCCAGCTCTGCCCACCCTCTCGACAGCAGCAGTCTAAACAGTGCCACTCTTGACAATGGAAGCCGCCACAATGGTAGCTACAATAAAAGCAACAGTAGTAGCAGTAGTGGGGTCTCGTATGGCGTGTTTGCGGATAAGTCGCCGCCGCCACCTCCGAAGCTCACGAAACCCTGGCTCTTACCGAACTATGCCGAACAACATCGAGACCAGCAGCATCACTACGAAGAAGAAGCCAAGGAAGATTCTTCAGGTGGAGCATACTCGTCTTCTTCATCATCGTCATCGCGGACGACGCAAGCTGCTAGAATACCGGTGCCAGTGGACCTGTCCTTGGACCTCTCCATGCTTCAGCTTTCGTCGTCATCGACGACATCGTCAGCGTTGTCGGCGCGCAATGGCAACAAAAGTAGTGGCATTTTGGGCAGTGACAACGATGCTGATGACACCATTGCTATGCCGCAGCCGTCGCCTCGCTTTCAGACCGAGTCTACCATTGCCGAGCTTCACAAGCGGGCTGGGCCACAAGCAGCTGCTTTACAGGGAGGAGGTGGAGGTGGCAAGAGTGGGGCAGTGCTCGGTGGCCAAAATGTGCCCACTGCTACTACCAAGAACAGCAACAACAACAAGGGCAGTTTCAAGGGCTTCAAGGTTCCGGCGGCTGCACGGGCAGAGCTTGATCGAGGGAGCAACAGCAGCAACACCCGTGCGGCAGCTGGGGAGAGTGTCGGCAGTAGCCGCAGTGGGGTTAGTGGAAGTGGCACACGAGCCCTGAGCGATCGCACCAACTCACCCCCCGACGCCTAAGAAAAGGATGAACAGCGCATTTGCTATGAGTAATGTTTTGGCTATGCCTCTATTTCCTTTTCCTACGTGCCTTGGCTTTGTAGTTTTTAGGCCATTGTTCTATTAATAAAACGGATAGTATGAGTACGACGATAAATATCAGATATCAGTCTAGTTCTCTGGCCATAGCCCTTATAAATGCAGTTTGAATTATACGCACCAATAAACCGGATGCCGATCGATGATTGAGCTGGGAAAACGCAAGACTCTCATATATCTCTTTAATTCTATACCTATATATATTCCAGCTCTATTAGCCAACAGCGAAGTCCGATGTCAATCTACTCTCTATGTGGCATATGGGGATACGGGGTTCCCATATCTTAGTTATCAAGCGTTTTTATACTTCACACACTCCTATCGGGACAATCGCTAGCACCATCAGTTTCATCATCAGCGACAACGCGACTTCGCCATAGGGACTCCACCTGTGCCTTCAACTCGTCAAGCCCATTGCTGTTGTCGATCACTACATCGCAGACTTCATATCTCGCTGCGCGTGCTGACATCATTTTAGCTCCTGCTCCTCCCTCTGCGCCTGCTTCTGCTCCTCCCTTTGCGCTTGCATCTGCTCTTGACGGTTTGTCAACTTGTAAAGGCTGAGCAACTGGGCGATCGGCACCTTCGCTGGACCGCACTCGGGCAACAGCGTCCGCTGGCTTGATGTGGGGATCTCGCTCTGTTTGATTTAGGTAAACGAATATAGGAGCATTGAGGTCAATTGGAAATAAACAGAGGATTGGGCGGAGTCGATCGAGAAAGAAATGTGTCGAAGAAAGGAAAGACAGTGGGCACAGTTAAGGGTCATGACGTACGAAGTAATCGCTGAACAGCGACGTCCTGGTCAGCAACTACGGCCCAAATCTAGTAGGGGGAGATCAGAAATTTTAAATGTGTGAAGAGTAAACCTATACAAGGCAATCGCGTGAAGCACTAGAAAAGTACAATGTGTTCAAAAATCAACCATTCTTTTCTATCTTTCTCTCCTTTCTCGAAAGAAAAAAACAGACCTCATCGCAGAGATCAGCCCAGCCAGCTTCCAACAGCAGCGCGGCTTCCACCACAATGCAACGAGGAGAAGGAGGTCCTTGACCGCTGTTGTCGTTTTCAATTGGAGGCAGCTGTACCTCCTCTTCCTCCATTGGTGCCGCCTGCAGCTTTTCCTCTTGTTCTTCCTGTCTTTGTCGTTGAACGTCAGCGATGCGAGCTTCGATGGCCTCGCGCACCAACGGCCACACAATGCTTTCCAGTGTCGCTTTGCGCTGACTGGCGGTAGTTTCAGTGGAATCACTCGCAGCCCTAGCCGCTTCTCTTTTAGTCTCATTTCCGCTCAAAGGTTGCACCAACCCATTGCTTTCAGTAATTCTTGATGCGCTGCTGCTGCTGCTGCTGCTGCTGTTCCTGCTCTCGTTGTTTTTGTTGTTGTTGCTGTTGCTAGGTGGCCCAAAGACAGCGTTGCGCAGTTTGGCGCGATCGATGGTATTGCCACTCTCATCGAGCACTTGTGGGCCAAAAGCGGCTACCAGAGCGGTGTGACCACGAGTGCCTGGCGCGTAGGCTGCATGACCAAGCCTACCGAGAACCAGATGATGCTCAAGATTATAAAACATGTTTCTGTTTTCCCAAAATCCCTCAAGTCGGCACAAGGCTAGGCTAAAGTGACACTCAAGAAATAGATAAAAGGTCATGCTAAGCGAGAGCATGCTTCGTATTGACATCGTTGCAAACCAATCTTTCAAAAAAAGTCCTAGCGCTGGGAGTAGTCAATATCACTTTCAACACTAGCTAGCATCGTTTGAACGCACTTGTCGGCATCGATCACCACAGCTCCTTGCTCTCGCAAAAGCTGAGCAACTGTGCTCTTGCCCGACGCCATGCCTCCTATCAACCCAATGACTCGGCAAGGCTTGGGTGGCAGATTTCGACTGTTCAAGGCTTTGAAGTCCCCACCAGAACCAGCAGCAAAGGCAGCAGCTTTTTCTCCACCGCGGGCCCAAAGCATATGATTGGAGCGGGGTTGCGAAGCTGCAACCAATGCGCGAGCAAAGAGCGCCATGAACAGAACAGCCGATAGGAAGTTGGCGTTGCTCCTAGTGGGCATGAATCTACGGCTGACGGTATTTGATCGGGGCAGTAACTATGTACTTATTGAAAATTTTCGCAATTAGTAGAAACGCAACACAGCCTAGCTGTACAGTACTAGGGGTTTATTAGCAGAGATACTGCGCCCAAACACTGTCCTCGCTAGACTCTCGCTAGAATACTTGGAGAAATCTCGATGGTATAGACACTTTTCATTGTAAATTTAACGTATTACTTTAGCAATGTAGCGACTTCTAGTACCTGGAGCTTTTGCTCTATTCGAGCTCCTTGCTTGTTAGTACTGCTACAGTCAGTCTGTACGCAATTAGCTTAAGCTCCTGCTACTGCGCTACAGATACAGACTGCACTGTTACTGCATGTAGTACAACCAAGGGTAATTAGATATAATGGGTGAGTAACGACCACACCCTGTAGTGTAAAATCGCTGAAGCCATCTCCCGGCCGTTCCCCCCGTAGACTAAAAATGTCGCCCATATAAGCCTCTGCGAACTTTCCCGGGTGCTCTTTATTCGCCTCAGTGCCAAAACTGTGGAT
>Ga0307931_1000844_pt1 | contig 20212 bp, 21 predicted proteins | sample OrgLakmetageno47_FD_201816 | JGI IMG/M metagenome (GOLD analysis project Ga0307931, IMG submission 201816) | Saline water microbial communities from Organic Lake, Antarctica - #47 | ecosystem: Environmental > Aquatic > Non-marine Saline and Alkaline > Saline | place: Antarctica: Organic Lake...
TTCCTCTACTCGGTGATGAATCCTATTGCAGGCCCAAATAATCACATTTGACTCATACCTCATCAACGAAGTCAAGCTCCGCGTACGCCATTTCATAGAGTAAAAAATTAGAGAGTCGCCGCTCCCCACCCGTGCGCACGCACCTGAATTATCGTCCAATAAGGGGAGTAGTGGTGACAGGGGGAGAGTAAGGTGTTTGTAGGGAGTACTTCATATCTGAGGAAAAGGTTGTGCTGAGGTGTCACTTTTCACTGTGCACATAAGCAGGAAGGCGAAGGGAGATGCCAAGAAAAGGGGAGAAGTACAGTGCGCATATTCTGATGTAACGCACAAGTCCACTGACGACGATGCTGCTGCTGCCTCTGCTGCTATATCAGCTCTTCCTCTTCTTCCTTCTCCTCCTCCTCCTCCAAAATCAAACCTATCATCGTAATCGTCATCATCGGTGGCACCTAAGGCGGCGGCAAATGTCTTCTCGTCGATGTCATTTGGACTCAAGTTGCCCTGTTGCACATGTAACGCCAAGTGTTGGGCTGCTGTGGCACATGCGCTTCTGCCCCCGTAAGAGAGCGCTAAAGCAAGAGTGAACTCCCATGGGTGCCCTCTAGATTCATGTTCATCTGCAGTGCTGGATGAAGAAGGAGCTGATAGAGCTGTGGCTATTTCTACGCTCCTTCTATAATAAAACGAAGACTCCGTCTCAGCATTTTCTTTGTCGATGTCATGGAGCAAAGTCCGCAAGGATTGGGGCAATCGCGACCGTTGCCCAAAAACCACCACTTTGATGTTTTGGTCTTTGAAACTGTCTCGCAGGTCGCGCAGCTGATTTTCCACCAGTGTTAAAATAGTAGCGACCTATGATGGTAGAATTAAAATGTGACCATGAGCAACAAGAAGTAAGACGTAGAGGAAATAGGACAAGGAAAGGACGCACAAACTTGATGCAAAGGTAAAGTCAGAACGAGAAATAACTCTTGACTCTTTGCGTGGCTCTGCGATTGGACTTGTTAGATAATTCATTGACGTTCCACATCTCCCACCAGGGCTTTATCAACCATCAGTACCTCTCTCGGTTTCCGTTCCCAGTTTTCAGTCGAGAAAGCAAAGAGTGAAAGGCGTTCAACGCCCGCATCTTTGCACACGTTGACGGCCTATGATTGAGCACACACGAACACAAAAGAGCTTGAACAAGAGAGTAGATTCAAGCAGAGAAACGCAAAGGAGAAAGACTGAAGAATGAATCGCGACTGTCGCTACCGACGACTTTAGAATGTGTTATGAGGTAAACCTAGAACATGCTATGGGGTTCAGTGCTGAAAGACATGGGCAATAAGCTTTACTAAAATCAGAGATGCGTCGAATAATTGAAGTACATGCTTTCGGCAATACCTCGATGACTCGCTTGACGCCTGCGGCATGACCAGCAGTGCGAGGCAGCCCACGCGCTTGCGCCCATCGCCCGTTCCCGTCGGGAATAATGGCCACGTGCCGCGGCACCGCTGCTAATGGAAGAAGCTTGCCGCCATGGCGAGAACCGGCTTCTTTTGCTGAGCTACTGCTTGCAAGTGCGACATCGTAACTAGTTTGAAGTGTTGTATCTGTAGCTACTGCTTTGTCTTCACCTTCTTCTAAGAGCTCTCTGTTTTTCGCGGCTAATATCAACGTTGTGAGCTGTCGTTTTGATCCAAGTGTATTAGCAGCGCTTTGTAAAGTCCACAAGTGGGCATTGGGAATATTTCTACCATGCTGGTGGCGTCTATGCAAAGGGCTTCTACTAAAGGAATGGCTAGGCGTGAAAGCTAAAGGTAGAGTGCGGCGTGTTGATGGATCTAAAAATCTAGCGCTTGAAGGAGTGATCAAAGCGCACCCAAGAGCCAAGGCAAGCCGCAGTAAGAGCTGCATAGTAACTGCACTAGGATTATGTAATGTATGCCTTAAAAAAATCGTGAGCGAGTCGTACAGTCGCTAAGATATACCTATGGCTTACGTAATTACAATCCGACGTTATAAACTGTTAATCGAATCTAGCGTTCTAGAGATACGCAAGATGATATGATTGCTGAGCTACCGCTCAGATTTCAAACATATACGCCGTATGTGCTTTAACTAAACTTCGTGTAGACCACTCGGGGAGTTCTTGATAAGCGGCACCTCTATGCAAAAGCAAGCGCTGTAAGATGTCAACAGTCAACAGTTGAGCAGTTGTTTGAGCTTCGTCGCCTGGAATGTAAAAAGCTCGCTGCTGCTTTTTTGCGCTGCCGGCTTGCTGATGAGAGGAACAAGTTCAGGTGCCCGCGCGATGCGCGGCTTCGGAGCAATGTGTTTGCTGCGGAGAAGTAGGCGCGTGTTCTTAGCACCTCAGTGCGCGGCCTTGAGATGCCCGTGGATGAGTGCCCTTCTTGTGCCCGTGGTGCGTCTCCCTTCTTGTGCCCGTGGTCCGCCTTGTGTTTTTGTTTACTGCACATGTACAGCAAATCTGTACTACAGTGCAGTACTGTAGGTACATAAAAATCGACGACCACGAACCACGAACCACGAACCACCAAATTCCATTTAATAGAGAGGATGTGGCGAAACCTAATATGGTATTTTTGAACAACGTGAGTTTTGGCCTACTCTTTTCTCTTTTCCCGTTTTCAATTTATTTCAGCTTTCAGTAAATCAGGTCGTGTAAGAGGAAGAATTAAATATAGCTTTCGAGGATCACAGGAATATTTGGTGCAGCACAATGAAGTCAGCCAAGTACAACCAACTGCTAACGCCTCCATGGTCTAAACATCTTCTAAATGAACGCTGTCGGCAAAGCGATAGTACGGATTTTTGCCACTTTCCACGCGCGCATTTACGAGTCGACTCTCATGCCTGGCCAGCCCCACTTGTGCTCCTTTCAAGCGCAAATGCACGTCCTTCGGCAGTCCCTCCACTCCAGACACCACATTAGGGGCATAGTGCACTTCTCCACTGACCCAGGATTTCAGGCAGCAGGTGGTAGGAGAAGGAGGCGGTGCTATAGTCCACCCTACGCAACGGTTATGAGGGGCAGAATGACATAAATAGGCACAGCGAGGCAGGTCGCGAAGGAAAATGGCGTCGCCAAAACAGCGGAGGTCCTGTGCACGCTCACAGGGAAATCGTAAAGAAATTGAAAGAAGAAAGAGAGCAGAAAGTGAGCTGCAATAGTGCTTTATTAGTGCTTGCGAATTAGTAGAAGGAGAGAAATACACATGATCAGAACGTTCGAAATTCGCCATCAAAGAGTCAACACTCCTAAAGAATGCCATCAACTTTCTTCTCTCGCCCTTCCAATTTAATTTCATAATCCCTTACCCTCAACCTCCTCCATTACACTCCACCACCCTTGCCATACCTGGCTGTGCGCGAAGGACGTGTCGTTCATAACCGCAGGTTTCTGAAACGCGAGCCAAGCGCTGCTACTGTCGGCAGATGTCTCTGTTGAGTCCATGGTTGACGAAGCACCAGTAGTGGTAGTGGAGAGGGCTGTGGCTGCCATTGATGCAACACAACGATAGCAACTGTGGCCCGAATAGGGTAAAATGCCACCTCGATCGACAGCGTCGAATCGAACCTGATCGTGGATGGATGGGAATGAACACGCGAGGTGGAGATTCATGTTGAAATTCATGAAGTATACAGATACACATTGAGAAATAATCAGACTAAACAAGAACCGACAAGAACAGGAACGAGAACAGGAGCATCCGCAGATACAGCAACCACAACATTTGCAGCAACCACTCCTTACCTTTTGGCTGTCACCATAAGCATCGGCATGGCAGCCCACTTTCCCTAGGCATTGCGCGTAGTAGGCTCGAAAGAAGTTGCCTGGAATCGCCACGAGCGTATCGGCGACACAACGCCATTGCGTCCAGGCAGAAGGTTCGCAGCGATGAGGCCAAGAAAAAGTGTTTCGCTTCTCATTCTTACTGCCTTGGGCGGGGGTGGTGACCTTGTTGACAGCAAGAATTCAGGTTGAAATGAAAGGAAGGGAGGATACAGAGGGGTTAAATGCACTAGAAGTCACCATTTTCGGATGTGCAGAATTTGATACTGTCATGGAACATCAATGGACTAATGGACAAACTTCAAGGAGGGAAATAAGTAGCACAATACATGCGTGTTTCTTCTTTTTGCTTACCATGTCCCTAACCAGCTCTGCCCCCTGTTTGCCTAGCACTAAATCGGGCCTTGACATGAGCACAAAGGCATAGGGGAACTCTTCGGATCGGCCTGAGGAGAATGATGACGTTCGTATGTGCTCGTTGTGGTTGTCATTGTCGTTGTTGTCGTTGTTGGCTTGTGCTGCTCTCGCAGTAGCCCACACATGTAGTTGAGCTCGAGCCGTCGCACTCAAGTGAGCACGCTTGGCTTCGATCCTTGACTCTTTGCGGGCTGCGAGTTTTTCCGACTCGGACATCCAAACAGGTGATGGTTCCTATTGAACAAAATTAAGAAGACGCAAATCTATTACATGATCAAAGAACCCCGTACTTTTCGAGGCGTCGACGCACCGTTTTCTTGGCCGTTTCCAGACGTTCGTCCTTTTGCGCGGCGCCGTCTACATCTTCGTTATGGCCAGCAGCTTTTTCATCATATTTTCCATTCGCGCCGCTCTTGCCATCTCTTTCCTTGGCATTATTCCTTGACACTTCAACGCCTTCTTCACTTACCGCTGTCATAGTGAAGGCTTCATCGTGGTTGGCTCCTGATGGCTTTACATGTGCTAACCACTCGGACGCGTCCCAACTGGAAGACACACCGTCATTACGACCAACTCGGTTGACGTTTCCTTCCACAATACTGAGTGGGCTCAAATGACTATCACCATTGTTTCTATCCCAACCAAACTTCTCTCCTCCTCGTAGACCACTCTGCTCGTGGTAAGGCTTGCTCCAACCGCCTCTTTTTCCTCCCTTAGCACCACCGCCACTCTTGCCACTGCTTTGAAAGTAATTCAACGGCTTTCCAGCACCCTGAGACACTGACCATTCAATCATGCCCGAAATGCTGTCACTAGAGGCATCCCAGCCAGACGATGAAAAGGATGTTGACGACGATAAAGATGAATGCGCACCAATGTTGTCGGTGTCGTACTTACTCGGTCCGCGGTCCGCCCATTCCCAAGCGTTGCTCAATAAGTGCCGTCGATGAAGAGTGCCATGCTCCTTCTGCTGCTGTTGTGGTTGCCGTTGCATGAGCTTCTGCTGTGCCGTGCTGTTATGTAACGATAAACTCAGCTGCCGCTGCCGCTGTGCTTGCAATTGTGTATGTTGCCCTTGCTGACGCGCTTTCATCGCTGCTGTTTTGGCAGCAGCTATCAAAGGATTGAGTGACTGCGCAGGCTCATATTCCCCTCCGCTCATCCACGCGTGATTGTTACTGCCACTGCTACTGCTCTTGCTCTCGCCATCCTTGTTTCTGCCTCTGTTCCTGCTGGGACTACCTTTACCTGCGTTGCTACTTCCACCAGTATGACTGCTGCCACTGCCGCGAGCACCATGAATGAAGTCCGGCATGCCTACATGTTGCGCCAGTAAAGCGAGCGCTCGGTGCAAATGGCAACGTTGATTCGGGTAAGCGCTGCAGTCGTCGATGGAGATTCCTCTTAGCCAAGGCGCATACACGCGACGCAGCGCGCTTCCCCATACGCTTTCGGGTAATTCGGATGGTGCGCCTTTATCCTTCGATGCTGGCAAAAATAAACAAAGTGAAGTTTTGTAATAGTTTGTAGCAAGCAAATGATTACTTTCGTATACATGAAAAAGGCAGTGCATACTTACACCCTAATTTTGAGCACAAGAAGTCGATTTAATTCAGAAGTAGCAGTTCATATCAGCCCGCAAGGCAAATTGCGAGCACTTACTGGTGGAGGTGGAGGGTTGAGCAGCCGAATCTATTAAGACTTGAGGACAATCGTTGGTCGCTAGAAAGACATCCACAGCATAACCGAGGGCCTGTACATGACACGTTGATGAGGGAAGAATTAGAGAAGAGGACGAGGGACTCCAAAAGAAATTCGAATAGACAGTAAGATTACGGGAATAGATTAGGAAAGGCACAGATATTGACCACGCAAAGAAGCACATATAACACAGCACTCATTCACCTACGGACAAGGAATTCCCCGAGTGTGAACTAATGCCATACCTTTAATACAGCAAAGAACTTGAGTTTTTGGCTTTCGATTGCTACCAGCTGCTGCGCGCGTCCTCTTGTGGAACACCGCTCACCCTGGTCAAAAGAAAGTACGCGCGCAAACCAAAAGTAGTAGACTTTAATACCGAGAGCAGAATGAATTCAATTAAATACAGTCAAAACACACAGACTTTAATTATTCCCGCAATTCATTCGAAAACAACAAATACGCCTCAGAAAAAAGAATAAAAATCATGTGGTGAAGAAGTATAACACATTTTGCCTACTTTCGATCCATTCTTTTCTCGGTTTATTTAGGATAACGTATTACTTGCGGGCTTCGGCGCTTGCCGTGAGGGTTGGTTTCCCGCGCAGATTCGCCGAAGAGCAGCACCGCAATCCGCTCCCGTGGTTTTGAAGACTGCTCATTGGCTCGCAGCAGTTGCTCGGCTTCTTCGAGCACCTGTTCTTGGTCGATAGTTTCCGTGTTGGTCCGTGAACCACCATCGTTATTGTCATTGTTGGTGGCACAGACCGCAGGCCGAACATCGGCACAGCACACCGGGCTGGCTTCCGCCTACAAGAAAAGTAAAGAAAAGATGGCAGTATAGTGAAAGAAAGACAGAAATTAGATATAGCCTACCAATCTCCCATCATATCTGCATACCAAAGCGCAGAACGCGGTTCGTTGAAACATTCATGGACACGCAACGAAGAAGGCAAAGAACATGCGTTATACACCTCTTGGTTGGCTGGAAGGCACCGAGTCAAACCAAAATTTCCCGTAAATCCGCGCTCTGCGTCGGCATTGATAGGAATGCCTTTGTTGTTGCTGTTGCCTCCTCCTTGAGAAGTGCCACTTCGTTGCCCTTTCTTCTTTTCTTGCTCCTGCTTCTGAGCTTCTTTCTGTTGCCACATCGCTTCTTTCTTGGCTTCTAACCGAGCCTCTTTGGCTCGCTGTGCTTTCACTTGCGCGGCTGCTTGTAAAGCTTGTTGCGTAAATCCATCCTCGCGATGCCCCAGTCCTATAGCATTGTCCTGGAGATCTTCTCCATGGGTCCATTCATCACCAATGGATTGGTCATGCAATAATGGAGCTTTTGAGTCTTCGTTAAAGCTACTCTCGTGACTGTTTATTTTTATGCTGTTGCTATTTGGATTGAGATAGTCACCCATCCGACTTCCTATTCCACTCCGGCCATTCTTCTTCCCTCGTCCTCTGTCAATTTTGTCCTGCGGCTTTCGAGGCTGCGGTAATAAATCCACTAGACTGCTTTGAGGCAAAGGAACTCGATCACCATTTCCTCGCATCGCAGCCTTTTGATGAAGAAATGGCGAAGAAAATGGAAAGGTATAGGAGAATTAATGAATATGGAAGAAAAATTGACAAAAGACTGAAAGAAAAGCATATAGATCAGGCAAAACATACATATCGACAGGTCTAACGATCAATGGAACTCGTAAAATACTATTCGAGACATCAGATGCGAATCAAGGGCAGTATTTAAACCTCAACGGATTTCTTTTCGGAGGCCACAGCTGCTTGAAGGTCTGCCTCTCTTACGATGATGTCGCTGTCGGAGAAGCCATTGCTTGAGCGCATAACTTCTTGTGCGGATTTCAGTCTTCGCGAAGATGGTGACGATGCTGCCAGTGATTGAGCAACACGTCTGCTACTACTTCTACTGCTGTTGTTGCTGTTTGTCCTTTTTCCACTTCGACTATTACTACTGTTGCGGCTGCTCCCATTCTTGTGCAACCACTCTGCAAGGACACGGCGATCGGAACCTCCTTCTTGATGTTCCGTGATTGATTTCGGCTGAAGGCCGCCTTGTTCCACTTGCAGAAACCAGCCCTCTTTACCGTGAGGCTCACAGCTATCAGAGGACCATTTGTGTGCACCCTTTCCAACAAAAATTAATGTAGTATATGAAACACAAACCAAAACATACGTTGAGAATAATTTATAAATGGTAACATAAGAACATCATTAGAGGCGTACTTGAGGTTCGCGCGGAATAAATTGGAGACTTCAGAAAAGGGCATGACACAGCACTCTACATTCAATAAAACAATGAGTCTAGAAAAAGACTGCCTCGCACCGCTCGTTGGCTACTAGCTCCGCAAGAGGTTGAAGAAGGAAAAGGCGCAGACGAAGCACCAAGACCTCGGCGTAGTTCCGACGCAGTGCACAGTCGAGCGCCGACACTCTCGCAGTAATCGCGCGCACCCCACCTGACAGAGAGGTCCACGCATACGAGAAAACAAGTGCACGATCAAAATATGCATCTGAAATGCATCAATGCATGATGTTCAAGTGTTATTTTAAATGAAGGTCAGAGAGGAGAACACAAGAATCTCTGGCATCACTTTTAAGTCTCTACAATTTTCTTGAAAACTCCGCACCCTCGCACATCCATTCGATGTAGCAGCACTCACCAGGTTAAGTCGTGCCTTGGGCACTGCCCGTCAAGAGGACTTTCGTAAGCGGAAGCACACACCGACACTGATGGAGGACCATCCTCGCTGCCACTCGTTTTTTCTTTTGCTACGTTCCGCATCTTGCTATTACTACTACTACTGCTGCCACTATTGTCTACGGTGCTCTGGTCTATCATAGCCGTTGGAGAAATCCATCCCAGAGTGGCCGCCCATACAACACTTGTACGAGATGCAAAGCTGTAAGATTTGAAAGAGAATCATGGAGAAGCAGCACGTCAAAAGAAAGCACGCAGCGCATGAAATGGAAAAAGTGTGACGTGAGACAGAAGGCAAATGAGACGAGTCATTTGAATAATTCAGAAATTGATCCAAGAAATGAATCGGTACAAAATATAAACGAGGCCACATAGCGGCAGCACAATCGAAGGTCACCTCGTTGACATGCAGGCGCGGCGAGAGCATTTGTGGTGATCATATCCTCGGTGCGCTCCGGGGAGATCGCCGGACATTGAAGATGGCGAAGTTTCAGTTCCAGCAGAGGTGACGTAAGTTTGCGGGGGATGTTTGGCACCCGAGGTGCTTCCTTCCTCTGGTAAGTCGCTCGCACTGGACTCCACATCGCTGCTGCTGCTGCTGTGGCTGATCCATACACCGCCGCCACTACTACTGCTATCGAGACCACCGCTGCCACTACTTTTCGCATGTACTTTATACTTCTCTTTGTGATTGACACTTCTACTACCAGAACCACCATTGCTGTTGCCATTGCTTCCGCGATTGTGCGCTCTTGTTGCCCACACATGATTCGGTGCTGCTGCGTTCCCGTGCGTATTGCGCAGAGCCATTACAGAGGGTGGCTCAATCATCGGTACAGGTCTCCCGAGACGCACGTCTAAAGGTATATTTGCGTCAGCTGCAGCGTCGCGTACGAGAGCCAAGGACTTTTGAAATGGGTTGTTGCCACTGTCGCCACTGTTGCTGTTGATGCTACTATGACTATTGCCACTGCTGCTTTTGCTGACACTGAAGTCGCCATCGCTAAACCCACCATCGCTGAAACTACCGTCGCTGAAACCCATGTGACTTTGACTCCAGTCGCCTCCTTGTTTAACAGCATCTTCACCCTCATCTAATGAGTCGGCGGTAGTCTCGGCCGGATCGCTTTGATCAAGATTAACATTTGCTCCCTTCACTTTAGCCCACGCTGGAGCAACGGCCACGGGACGCGTCATCAACGGTAAATCGTTCGCCTAAATACATGGTTCGACAAATGAGAGGTGGGATGAATTCATTCTTAGGTCCACCATACAAATAGGTGTAGCAAAGCTGAGTGAATGAGAAAGATAGCTACCGTAGGTAATATTTAGTGCGTAACTAGGAGTGCACTGAATGAACCAAAAGCTTGATGATGTCTTTTAATCAAAAATATATGCATGGAGCACCTTGTTGTGTTTTTGCCGCCATAAATTTGTCAGCCCGAGCCGGCGCTGCTCTTGCTCCTCAGCGCTTGTGTCGAGCTCCAAGCACCCAGAGAGTTTGCCATCAGCAACTAGGAAGTGGCACCCTAATCGTTGGGCTCGAGTCGATGAACCAAGCCAGTCGATCAGACACGCAAAACTGCCGAGTAGAATGAAGACTACCGTTATCACTTTTAGCACGGCCATAACGAGTGCTGCCAGTAGCTTACTCTTTCACAGCCTGAGGAATTCAAACCGTAGCTACTATCGTCCAGATTACGCGTGATCTCTATTCATTTCGGAGAACAAAGACTGTGAACGCTATGACAGTGGCACGCTTCCCGCAATCTTCGTGGTAGCCTCGACTTTCTCGCGCTCTTGAAGACGAGACATCAAACTGATCTGATACCAAATCATGTTTGTTTCCCAGACGAAGTGGGCATATACATCAGAACATATCGAGATGGACGGCTCGTTGTTCGGCTCCTTCTATGGAACCTGCAGCTAACTTTAGTGAGAATGGTGCGGTTGTATTAGAAATACACGCATCAAGTATATAATCTTCGCACCAGAATGCTATTATAGTAGCTAGCGTTTTCTAGCAGATGGCTCTCTAGCGCTCGAGCTGCTGATAGCAAGGCTGATAGACTAGCTAGCAAAGAGTAGTTATGTTTGTGAGTTTATGTGCTAGCTACAGGGTAGTCTTGGTTCTTGATGCAACCCACGCTCGGGATTTTTGTTTTAGGTTTCCGCGGAAAAAACGAAATAGCCGACAAGTACGCAAAAAAGATCGTTTCCAGGCGTGGCCGTAAAATTTGTGGACGAATCCCGTGCGTCTGCCTGTTTCGCTTGTTCGGCAGGCGTAGGCACCTGTTCTCTGTCCCCATGGTTCAGCGTGCCCCCTTCACAAACGTGTCGCTGTGACTGCCCCTCGCTCGAAGGGAAGCACAAGCTTCAAGGCTTCTCGTGGCTACATTCCTGAGAGATACCTTCGAGATTCTACCGGCATCAGAGGTTCGCTCCTGCTGGCAAGGGCAAGGCCGCCCTCACAGTTGTTCACTCATTCAAAATGCCCGCACCGAAGGCCAACCCCAACGGGCGGTCGCGCGGCATGACCGTGGAGGTGAGCGGCCTCATTGATTTTAAGGCTGGTGCATTCATGCCTTATTCCCTCGCGCTATTTACCCTTGAATGCTATTGTTTCCCCCCACCATCCAGCTAGACAAACTGACTCGAATCTGCAGACTTTCAAAGTCAGTTCTCAAAAGCGATCTTTAGAAAAATAAACTGACTGTTTGCAACTTGAATCTCCTTCCACAGGATTTGAAGCGCATGACGGCTGCGCGGATGGCGCAAGGAGGAAGTGCCGCGTCGCCGAGTAGCTCATTCCCTCCGCAACCACAACACCCGTCTCCTGCGCTGCAGCAGCCGGCGGGACCGTACCTATATGCACAGCAGCCACAGCATCCGGGGGTAGGCTACGCGCCGCCCCTTAATTATGCTGGAAATCAGGCAATGCTGCAGCCGCCCATGCACCAACCGCAACAGCAGCAGCAGCTGCACCCACAGCTGCAACAAGGTTACCCCATTCCTCAGCCCTTCGCAGCACAATCCCCCGGGGGCTATTTCCCCCAGCAGATGCCGCCGCAGTACGCGCAGCAGCAGCAGCCCCAGCAGCAGCCCCAGCAGCAGCAGCAGCAGCAGCAGTTGCGGCCTCAGAGTTGGCCGCAATCGCCGCCCTTGGAGAACGCCATGGCACAGCAAGGTGCGTTGCATCAGCAACACCAGCAGCAGCAAGCTGCTATGATGCACCCGGCCAACACCATGAGCCAGTTAAGCAACTGGTCCCACGCTCAGCCACCACTTCAGCAACGGCAACAGCAAATGCAGCAGCAGCTACAACAGCTAACCTCGCAACAGCAGCCGCAGCTGCAACAGCAATTCCCGCAGTCAGGAGCGCCACAGGCTCCAATAGAACCGCACTCTGCCCTATCGCAAATGCCTGCCGATTGGACTCCTGCTCAGCAACAACTGCAGCAACGGCTTCAGCTTCAACTCCAGCTTCAACAACAACAGCAGCAAATTCAACAACCGCCGCTGTTTCAGCAGCAGCAGCAGATGCCCCACCAGCAACACTTGCCGGTGTCTTACTCTTCTTCCGCGCCTTCATCCACACGAGGAATGTCCCTTGCGTCGAACCCTTCCATGATTTCGATGAGCTCGTCGCACAGCCGGGAGCGCCCTTCCCGCTCCAACAGCAGCATGGACTCTGCCCAATCCTCCCTTGGCCGCCCCTCCTCCACACCTCGGCTGCCCACCCAGCTCGAGGACGACGCGTACAGTGTAGGGGCTGGCTCTGTATCGATAGGTGGTGAAGGCAGTAGTTACGGCAGCAGTAGCGGTGGCTTAGTTGGGTTTCCGGGCACGCCAGAGAGCGACGCCATGCACGATAGTTTGATGCTTCAACGGTTGCACGCAAGACGATTCAACAGCGGCAGCAGCGGCCACACTTCTGCCGGCAGCATCAGCAGCTCAAGTCTCAACACCAGCATGCACAGCACCAACAGTTTAAGCAACAGCAGCACAAGTCTCAACACCAGCATGCACAGCACTTACAGCGGCAGCAACTGCGGTGATTCGAGTTTAGACAACCTCAGAGATACCATTCAAAGCGGCAGTTTTGGAAGCAATGTCCGGGAAACGATTCGCAGCGGTGCCAGTGTACGAAGCAATGACGTCGGCATTAACAGCGGGAGTATCAGCCGAGGACCGAGCAAAGGGCGTGGCAGTGAAATGACAGTGCAAGAACTCAAAGAGCTCACTCAGGTTTGCTAATGGAGCATATTTAAATAATTTTAACAGTATTGACCCATATTGCCGTATCTTTTCTAACTGTGTTCCATTTTGATTTCCTTCATCATGTGCTCAAGCATCATATCATTATACTTTCCTTTGCTTGGCATGTGGTCCAGGCTCGGATGTTGCGCAGCAATGGAGTTGCTGAAGGCGTCTCACCTCTTTTGTCCCAGAGCGCACCTGCGCAAACGCCGTTTCCACAGCCCGGTGGCAAAAATGCTCAAGGCAAAGGCGTTGGCAAAGGTAACAACAACACGAGCACCAAGGCAAGTGGGAAAGGTGGCAAACACACCATGAAGGGTATTGGTAATGGTGTGAGTGGCAGCAGCAAAGGCGAACATGGAGCAGGAGGCGCTCGGCCGCGAAGTGCCAGTGCGGCCGCGTCTTGGCTCTTCAGCTCGCTGAAACATCGCCGAGGTTCAGAGCAAGGAGCTGAGTTGGAGTCCGCTGAATTCAATGCAGCATCTAGTGCAGGCGGAGGACATGCAGGGCTTCCTTCTTCTCCGATGACAGCACCAAATGATAACGTGCAAGTGCGCAGCGCGAGGCGTGCAACTAGCCCTGCTGACTTCGCGAACCTTCATTTGTCATTTGACTACTCAGCAGAAGAGAGCATCATCTCCGGATCTCCAGCCGAGCACGTCAACTATGAAGAACAGTCTTCAAACGGTAACGGAGGTATCAATGGTGGTCAATCCACCGGTGAAGGTGTCATGAGTAATGGACACAACAACAACATCATCAGCAACACAAAGGCTGCATCCCAGCTAGAGGCTCCCAACAGTTCATCTTCTTTCTATGGAGCCGCTTCAACTTGTGATCGAAATCAAGTGCCACCAGGCTTGAATCAGCCGGAGCAAGATCCCCCGCTAGGATTTACCAGGCGTCGAACAGACCCAGGCCAATCGCCCCAGCAACCTTCCTCGTGGCCTGTGCTCAATCGCATGCGGCCACCTGCCCTGAATTTACCAAGCTTCTTTGGGACGCCTTCGAACCGTTCACGCAGCAAGAGCAGCCTAAGTCCTCACAGCAGTGGCGAAAAACAAAAGAAGAAAAACGAGAACCGAAACCGGTCGTCGACGATGGGGGCTCAGACCACGGAGAGCGGGCGCAACCTCAGTGCCGGCAGCACGGGCAGTGGGGACGGAGACTCACCTGGGTTGGCTCGTCAGGTCGCTGAATGGGTTCTGGGCGGACCTTCACCTCGCTCTTCAGCCGAACCTACGACGCCGCCAGGAGGCAACCAATCGGGGCTGGGGTCTAGTGGTAGGAACACAAGCAACGAAAGTGAACCAAGTTCCGGAGGGGCAGCAGCATCAGGGACATCAATGAGGGCAAGGACGAGGGCAGGTTCGGATGGCGTGGCGAGGCAACAAGGCATTGCTGCAGCCATGCTCTTAAGCGCAGCCATGGGCGGTGAGTCCGAAAGCATTTCCGATAAATCCATTTCTGGCCAACGCCACGGACCCAATCAAAACGAACCGACCACTGAGTTCGGCCTCGATGACGTGTACGGCAGTCCAAAAGCCACCACTTCCCAAGGGCGCAACCGCGCATGGACGCCCTCAGCGCTGATTGGTCGGTTGAGGAGCGCGTCGCACAGTGGGCGCTTCGACAAGAGCAGCGCCCGCGGCAGCAACAGCAGCAGCAACCACAGCGGCAGCCGCACCAACAGCCGAAGCACGAGCGGTGCGAGCTCAAGCCTGTCTCCCCACTCCAGCATCGACAGTCGGCAAAGTTCCACCAGCGACCAGTACTCTTCCGGGCGGCTTGGTCGGTCTTTTTCGTCGCCAGTTACAGTGGATGATCGAGGTGTTCACCCGAGGCCTCGAAGCAAGCCTCTGTCGTTTCTCAAGCTGTTGAGACGCGGCAGAAATAATAGCCACAGCAACAGCAGCAACAGCAGCAGCAGTCACAGTGGCGACGGCGGCGGTGGTGCATCTTTGTCGTCGTCGTCGAAGAAAAATTCACGCGTGAATTCGAATAGCAGCGACTACATTTTGAATGGCGGGCAACGGGTTATTACCAGCTTCGATAAGAACGGCCGGGACGCCAGCTATGGAAGCAGTATTGCTACAGACAGCCGCGGCAGCGATTTGCGTGCTTTCTATGAATCGCATCGAGATCTGGACAGTTTCAGCAGTTATCCGGTGCCAACGCCTCTGGAAGAAGACGAGTTGTTTGACGCCGACTTCGTGGGCAGGCGTACTGTTGATAACAACGACAACGACGATGACGAGTTAGGTTTGCCGCCTTACCACAGCGCGTGGGCAACGGAACCTTCTTCGCTGAGTGCTGCTGCTTCTGAGGCTGAGGCTGATGCTTCTTTGGAGGCTAACGATAATGGGTCGCCCCTACCACCAACAGACGGATTGCCTGTTCGGGCCTCGGACGCCGGTGCGGCAGCAGGAGATACCTCGAGTTTTAATCCAGAAACAAAGTCATCCACGGAGGCCGCTCCTCCTTCACAAGTGCCTACTGCTCTTGCAACCTCTTCCATTGACCAAGAAGGGTAGCGCGCTGTTTGATCACTTTTTCGTTTTTTTATCGTGCAGTTTTCATCTGGTTTGTTTCTATCCGGGTTGTTTATATATTTCATTTCGGTCACTAGTTATAGAAAGTATTTGGATCCTGAATTCATACCTGAAGTCAACTGGCCTTCCCGTTCATGTTGTTTTGTGATCTCTCTGAATTCAAAAATATTCCTATATTGGCCCTGGGTCCTGTCGTTTCGTTTCCACTTCCGTGACAGCAACAGGGACATTCAATTGGCAATTATAATTGTTCCACAGTTCTATATACATAAAAATATATCTGAAATGTAGAATATAGATATAGAGATCGAGGTCTAAAATATAGTTCACAGGGGCGAATGTATCCTTTCATTTCCAATAAAATTCTTAGACCCTCATTATCTCGGTTAGAAGGGAGAATACTTAACTGTGGATTTATTTGCCTTATACCATACACCATCAAAATTTGAAGTAGAAACGTTTCGAAGTAAAAAAATCCTTGAATTACTCACGTCCCTATCAGGCATCACCGTCACCTTCCACTCGTCGCGATTTCAGAGGGGACACACCAACATTTGCTTGAATGTCTTTGATAGTACCACCACCACCGCTGCTTCCATCTCCTTTGCTGCTTTCGCTGGTTGGGGTGGGAAGAAGACCGCTAGTAATCAAAGAGGGCTCTGTCCCTGCACGACCGGCATATTCAACTCCTAGGCTGCTGCCGCTGTTGCTGGTGGTGTTGCGGTGTTGCGGTGTTCGCTTGGGTCATCTCTTCTGCTTCCTCCTCCCGGGGCGGTGCCTTGCGCTTAGACGCGGAGCCTGGAGTTAATTTCTGCGTAGGCCCAACACTGCTACTAATACCAGTGACAGTGGTGGCAGTGGTGGCAGTGGTCGCAGCAGCAGCAGCAGCAGCAGAAGAAAGAGAAGCACCCTCATTGGAGTGAGTTGATTGGGCAGAAAGAGCGGGAGATATTTGCGGCGAAGGCAAGGAAGAAGGCGGGACGCTGGAAGACTGTCCATCGCCAGTGGCGCTCAAATTGCCTCTGCTTTCAGGTGTGACTTTCCTTGATGCAGTTCGCTGCAAGGCAGAAAAGTACAGGCTAGCAGGCAGAGGCGGCGCTGTTCGAGGCGGGTGCCCTTCTTCTGGCGTGACGGCGGGCAACGATGATGAAGATGAGGAAGCATCAAAGAACAGGTCGGTTCGGCTGGTCTCGTCAACAGCAAGGAGTGGAGATTGAGAAGTTGGAGGAGCAGCAAATGCTCCGTCGATTACGGGGGCAGAGGCAGGAAGAAAGGTCGCTGCCGCTGCAGTTGCCGCCGCCGCTGCTGCAGCGCTGTTCGGTGAGCCGGGGAAAAGGTGCAGAGCTCCGGTAGGGTGCACGCGAAGAGGATGGTGATGGTGTGCGTAGAAGCTGCTGCTACCACTGTCGCCACTGCTGATACCACTGCCACTGCTACCGTTGTTGGCACTGTCGCCGCTGCTATAAAGCAGGTCGTTCAAATACGAGCTAGAACCGAACGTGAGGTTAGTAGGGGCGAGTTCGAGGACAGGCATGGGTGGGGGCGAGCGCTGCGGAGAGGTAGGCGGGAAGCGAGGAAAGGCCGAACGATCTGTCGCCGACGACGACGACGACGAAGAGGAAAAGGATGACGAGGAGGACGACGCAGGCGTGGCAGCAGAATTCGAGGAAGCTTCTTGCTGACTCGCGTGTTGCAAAAGGCCTTCTAGGTCGCCGGTAGATGCTGATTTCTGCACCGATTGAAAGAAGCCCAAGAGCAAGCCACCTTCCGCTAATCGAGCTGCTTCCCGGGTGGCTGGGCTACTGGGCACATTTAAGCTTCCCCCTCCTCTTTCTCTTTCTCCTTCTCCTCGAACACGAGGCGACCAGCCACCAGATACGCCGCTTCCACCACCACTGCTGCCGCCGCTGTCAACCCCACTGCCGTACAGGCGAGGAGTGCGAGGCGAAGACCATCCAATTCCAGCTGCAGCGCCGCTAGCGCTGGTTGTGGGTGTAGGTGTTCCCGAAGTGTCCTGGGCATTGTTGTTGTTTGAATTGCTCTGCCAGCTGGTTGACCGAGGCAAACAGGTCGATTGCCCCTCCGACCATGAATTCGCCCGGTGCCGTTGAGAATGCTGGCTGCTGCTAGCAGACGATAAAGAAGAGGAAGACGAGGAAGACGAAGAGCTGCTGTTGCTGTTGGCATCGCCCATGTGGTTGTTCAAACTGACAGCACTTCCTGTGCTGTTTCCGAAGAAAGGCATGGCACCAGAAACACCGTTCTTCACCGCACCGCCAGGAGGGTTAGGGCCACCGCTGCTGCCATAGCTACCACTGTGGTTGCTGTTCGTGCCCAGAAGTTCTGGCATGGAAGAGACGGCTGACACTGAAGAAGGAGGAGCGGGCGTTGGTGAGGAAGCACGGTATCGCCACGCACGAATGCCTGCGTCGCCACAAGAGTCCATGTTCATGCTCCCAAACACGCCTAAATCGATGCTCCCCACACCTGCGCCTTGCCTTGCGATGCCACCTCCCCCCTGTAATTCATCGGAACGGTAGGCATACCCGTCTGCAAACACGCGCGGTGGTGCACCTTTTCTGACGCCGTTGCTGCTGTGGCCCTCACTGCTGTGGCTGTGGCTACCGCCATCATCGTGGTGGTTTGAAGAAGAGCTACTGCTGCTGCTGCTGTGCGCGTCAACCATGGCAGCAGCAGCTGTCAGTTCATCGAAGCTCCCGCGGCGGCTCCTCCGGTTCAAGGATGGAGATCGAGGTGCTCCAGCGTCTTCAACCGACGAGTCCATGTCGTAATGGCCGTAGCTGTCGTTCAATGGGGAAGACATCTCATGCCGCATGTGATTCTTGTTACCGCCGCTGTTGTGACTGTAGCCAGCGCCTCCGCTAGTGCTGTCGTAGTTGCCGCTGTAGCTGCCGCCGCTGCTGTAGCCAGGATGGTGGTGATGAGGGGGATAGGGGACTGCCAACGACGACGACGACGAAAAAGGCTGCCTGTCTCCGTAAGGGGGACCTCCGTGCAAATGAGCATATGCACGGAGCTGTCCCGGAGCAACCGCCACCGCCGTGTTCTCGTTGATTGCGCTCTCAAACAAACCAGCGAAGTGCTCGATCGAGGTAGCGCCTACGGACCGCACGATGCCGCTCAAGGACAAGGGAGGAGGTGGAGGAGGTTGCTGGTGTTGCTGCAAGTGGCCTCGATCTCTTCTTCGGTCCGGCGGCAGGAATTGACGTTGATCTTCAGTGATGACACTGGGCTTTGAGCCGGCAGTAGAGCTTCCTCCGCTTCCGCTGCGCTTGCGGCCTCCTCCTTTCGCTTTCTGCGCGCTGCTCCTACTGCCGCTGCTACAGCCGCTGCTACTGCCGCTGGTGCTACTTGCATTGCCGCTGGTGCTACTTTTGCCGTTACTCCTCACCTTTGAATCGTTGCTGCCGCTGCTACCGCTGCCTGCATTGCCGCCACTACCTCCATTGCCGCCGCTGCCGCTGCTACCGCTGTCGCCACTCAAGCCTCGCGGCTCCAGCGAAGACGCTTTGGTGGGCTTTTGATCGGCTAACCGGGCTCGAAACGCCTGCTCGAGCTGAGCGAGCTTGGTCTGGTGCCATGAAAGGACAAGAACGCGGAGGTGGAAAATCACCAGCAAAGGGTTTGACATGACTTAAAATAGCAACCGCGAATTGGAGACAACAACAAAAAATGGCACTACGAGTACGTAGCTTAGCTTATCGTGTCTTTTTCTTTTTTTCTTTTTTTCTTTTTTTACATTTCCCCATCCACCCACCCATTACCTGCGCCGCCGTTAGGGCATCTTTGTGCTGCGGGTCATTCGGGTCGCACGGCTGAAAGACTTGCTTCCCGATGCAGCTGGCCCCCGCGAACTTCTTGGTGATTCGCATCGGGTCGCAGTGCAAGCGCTCGGACAGGGAAGTTCGCAAGGTAGTCCCTGCGGGCACCGGCAAATACCTGCGGGAGGGAAGCGCACACAAGGAAATAGAAAAAGAAGAAGAACAAGAACAAGGGAAACACACATCGTTAGCACCCAAATTCATGAAGAGTGAGTGACTTTGCACTGGTAGACTTTAAAAGCGAATAGACAAACAAGAACCAGCAAACGCAGATAATGGAGACTCTCGGAATTGGGAATGACAAACGCGAGAGGCCAAAGATCCAAATTGAAGCGAGGAAAGCTAAGAAAATGAGCACAATGCATAAAAGGACAAAGGACCACGTACCCGCTGGAAAAGTCAGCGATGATGGCCGTGGTGTAGGCAACTTCTTCGGCGGTCCATTTCCCTTTACGCAAAGGAGCTTCAGGGGCGGAATTTCCAGTTTCCGAAGATCCGCCACCAGCGGGAGCTTCCGAATGTCCTTCAGCGGCAGCTCCAGATCCTTCGGTGGTCTGGCGCCGACTAAAACTATCATGAGAAGCTGCAAATGAGTGAGCTGCGTCGTAATCGGCGCGTATGGAACCCTCTACCATAGCATTGGCGTTTGTTTCAACCGAAGAAGCCTCGGGATGCGTTGGCGGAACGAACCGGCCTCCGTCTTCATTGGAGCCAACATTAGCATTGTAGTTGAATCCGCTGTGGGGGCGACCATCCGCAGCGTCGCCAGCCGCCTCATTCATAAGCGAAGGAACTCCAGATTACCTGCCAAAAGGACGAGAACATTTGGGTTGATCCTTGCAAATGCCCGACTTCAAGGGCTGACGTTCTCTCGAGTTTCTCAAGCTATTTTTACCCACGCAGTTGCTGAGAATGCAAAGAAACGCAC
>Ga0307931_1000845_pt1 | contig 20200 bp, 12 predicted proteins | sample OrgLakmetageno47_FD_201816 | JGI IMG/M metagenome (GOLD analysis project Ga0307931, IMG submission 201816) | Saline water microbial communities from Organic Lake, Antarctica - #47 | ecosystem: Environmental > Aquatic > Non-marine Saline and Alkaline > Saline | place: Antarctica: Organic Lake...
TACCTACTACCTACCCCGAAACCCATTGTAACCTGTACTAAAATAATTTACCTCTTCTGCGTCTAGCTAGCCTGCCTCTGCGACGGACTCTGCGACGCCATGGCGGCACTGACCTGAAAGTATCATTGTAAACTGCATTACTTTTTTTTAAAATAAAATACTGTTTTGAGCATTCGTTCAGTTGAATATGTGCGATTCAACACCTGCTGTGGAGTCGTCCTTCGCTCTAGAGCGTCCCAAGAGGCCTACCGTCCAACGCCGCCCTATGCGAAAGCGGCCGCTTTCTCTTGAGCAGCCTCCGACGCCACGAGGAGCAAATTCTTCTAGTGGAGTAAAAGGACTTTTAGGTGGATATGTAAAGGCAACTGAAGCTAGTGAAGATTCTAGCGACGACGACGATGATGATGGTTTATTGGCAGAGCTAGTAAATGAGGTAGAAACAGTGCCAGCAGGAGGAGCTAGTCAGCTTACGAGCCCTCGAGAATGTCGCTATCATCTATTTAGGCATGGAGAGGGTTCTCGCTCAGCAAGCGCCGAAAGCGATGCTCATCTTGCCGCAATGCTAGCTCGCGAGAATGCTGATGCTATGCTAGAACGCTTAGCACAGCAAGAAGAGGAGGCGGAACGTGCAGCAGAACGATCTGGAGCAGCTAACGGACGAACCGCCCGTCCTCTCGTTAGCCCTCCTAGCTCTCACCATCAGACCGGTGGTAATCGACGCACCAGCTCCTTTGCAAGAGGGCCGCATCGGGCATACCACCATCCGACCTCGGACGGCTCTGATACGTCGCAACAGCTCGATGACGCTTTGTTGGTGCATCTCCTGGGGTTCGTAGGGCATCGCAACGAAGTAGGACCCGCCATAGTCTGCGTCCGTTGGCAACGCTGCAAAGTCAATTGCGACCGGGAGCGTGCAGTCTTGTCGTTTGAACTAAGCACGCGGCTTGGTGCTTCGCTGGCACGAGAGCTGGAAGTAGAGCTCTTCGCTGCGTGCGGCGCCGCCGTGGGCAAACACTATTGGCAGCGAGCGCGTTCGCTTGTCTTCAACTTGCGCGACCGAACGCCAAAAATAGCTTCGTCTACCTCTCCATCGCTGGTTTTGTCGTCGTCTTCTTCTTCTTCTTCTTCTTCTTCTTCTCGTACGGCGCAGGGCAGTGAAACAGTGCCTTGGTGGGCGGAAGGCGGCTGGGCGTGTTCGCTATGCACCCTCGAGAACTCTGCAGACGTGGAGAGATGCCAAGCCTGCTATGGGCTTCGCGGCATCGGCTTAATATCCCAGCAGCGTGCCTTCAGTGCTCCTCATGCCGATGTCGCTTCATTCAATCCCAGCGGTGCTACGGATAATACTCGTGAGGTCGCCAGCATTACTCCTGCCTCGAGCTCTGACATAACAAGTGTCTCTGAAGCTCCCATCGCACCATTGCCAGACCTCTCAAGCTCTCACACAGCTGCTGAGCAGCCAAATGCTAGCCTATTCTCCACTGAGCCAACGGTGGCTATGAACAGCCTCTGTGCACGTGTTCTGAATGGCTCTCTGTCTCCTCGCGCCTTAGCGAACATGACAGCGGCGCAGTTGGCCACACCCGAACTCGCTGCTAGGAGAGATCGATGGGAAAAGCAAGGTAATAATTTTGCGAGTCAATTTTTCGTTTGCATTTTTTTTTGAACACGACGAATTCATGCATGTTTGCCTTCAACTCGTGTTGTTTATTGATCGTCTTGCTTGGGCACCGTTTTTGGAGTGTTCACTCTTGTTTTGTTTTTTCAAATGTGCAGGTGCAGCGCAGCGAGTCCTTAGAGAGCGAGGAAACATTTCCACTCGGCACGTGTGCGACGCCTGCGGCGAAAACGAAAGCATCACGTGGCAAGTGCGGCGCAAGCACACCTTAGACTTGGCGTCGGGCATTGCCACTCATGTCAGATGCCGGCAGTGCCAGAACCATTGGGAACTCTAAAGAGCATAGGTTCAATCACGCCGATCGAGAGAGGGGCCGGCTCTGTGTGGTTAATGGATGGTCTTTGGTGGCATTCCGCGCGGTTCGTAATCTGAATTCATTTAATATTCATTTGTCATTTCAAAACTTCGTGTTCATATTCATATACAAATGCGATGTGTGTGTGTGCTCATGGATAATTCGTTACTGGTAATTGGCCCAGGGAGCAGTAACCAAGAAAACCCACGAGGCCACTGGGTTTTTCTTCAGCGCACTCAGTATTTACCGGATCTTCTGCTTACCCGAAGTGGGTAAAAAAACCGGAAAACCTGCGGTTTTCTTGGTTACTGCCAGGGAGTGGGAAGTGGTGGGAGTAAAGAGTAAAAACAGGGGTCGAAATCCGTTTTTTGGCCATCTACGATATGCAGGCAAATATAATTCATTGGCATCTGCAATAGCATATATGCCAAGGATTACGATGAAATTCCACACTCTACACCTACACCTGATGTACACTGCTGAGCAGTTACTGTACTGTATGTGCAGTAGTCAGTAGTCAGCATTTACGTACTTGGGTTATTCGGTTGACGTATTTCATGTTTCGATTTCAGAAGATGAGCACACGACAGCCAACACCCAACACCTACACAGTACTACTACAGTACCTCGCGCGAGCAACACGAAAGCTACAGTAGCTTCTTCGTGTTACTGTCGCCTAGGCAACTGTGTGTATTAGCAGTGTTAACAAACTTGTTGCCATCTGCTGCAAATTGAACGTCTATCTTAATTTTCTACAGAAGGTGATAGCCTAGCTATCTAGCTATCAAGCTAGCTAGCGTGAGCTACTAAGTAACTTCTAACTACAATATCTGTAAATTGATCGATGTATTGCAGTTGACTACAGCTTTGAGTATTGCATTTCTAAGACGCATGGCTTGGCAGAGCTCTACACACATGCGCAGAAGCTCTTACTTTACATGTAAATTGCTCTTTCTTGCCCTCTTATGGAGTCAAGAATCGCTAGGGTTTCAGCTGCTGCATGGGCGGCCCATTTCAAAGCTCAGAAGTCTCCAGCAAAGTGCCTCAAAACTCGAAGGAGAATACGACGTAGCTGTCGTTGGAGCTGGTATTGGTGGGCTGTGTGCCGCCGCAGTGCTCACGCAGTGTTATGGAAAGCGAGTGGCAGTGCTAGAGAGCCATTACTTGCCAGGCGGTTGCGCGCATGCGTTCGATCGTGTCGCTGCGGATGGCACCAAGTACACCTTCGACAGGTTCGTTTTAAAACTCAAGCTCAAGTCCGGTCACTCAATTGTCAAAGCATCATCTATTCGTTTGTATATTTTTCACAATCCCGCGCGCACATGTACTTGCCCTACAGCGGTCCCACCATTGTCCTTGGCTGCTCTGCGCCCCCGTACAACCCGCTTCGGCAGGTGTTGAACGCAGTGGGGGCTGGGGAAACGGTGGAATGGTTGCGGTACGACGGTTGGGGCATGGTCGTGCCGCCAACGGAAGCTCCAGAGGGAGTACCCCATTCAGGGCAGTGGCGGCTGCAATTAGGGCCAAACCACTTTGAGCAAGGTCCTCTGGCTACCTACGGTGGGGCCAACGCACTCGCCGAGTTCAATGGCTTGCGCGAAGCCTGCGCGCCTCTCGTGACGGGTGCCGTGGGCATTCCCGCAATGTCGATGCGAAGCGGCCCTCTGAGCTTGCTGCCTCTGCTGCGCCACTGGGAAGAGCTCAAGATCTTGGCGGGGCAGGGGAAGGTAGCCACGGGCGACTTTGCGCCGTTCCTGGATGGGCCGAACTTCGTGGTCACCGATCCTTGGCTGCGAGCGTGGCTGGATGCGCTGGCGTTTTCCCTCAGTGGGCTACCGGCTGCGCAGGTGTGCTTTTTTTCGTTCTGTGATTCGTACTGTTTTTCTTATTCTCTATTTTTCACTTCTTTTGTAAGACTTGAGAATGATGCTTTTATCTCTGCTTCGGAGGATGCTTTCGTTCTATTTCCTCGCACGTAATACTTATTCAAATATATGACATCGCACACTTCTCAAAAATTGCGCATTGATTCCTGCCACCTTGCGGTTTTGTAATTTGTGTTTGCACACAGACTTCAGCGGGAGCCATGGCTTATGTTTTATTTGATTTGCATCGTGAAGGAGCGACGTTAGACTACCCGAAGGTGATACGAAAGCTCACATTTTCGTCTGTTTCCTTTTTAAAATATATTTCTACCTTTCAATAGCCTTTAAATCTTTGCACCTTCTTTTTTTTTCTCAAAGGGGGGCATGGGCGCTATTGTGGACGCGTTAGTCGATGCAATTGAGGAAGGCGGCTCTACCGTAGCCCTCTCCACTCCGGTGGCCAAGATCAACCTCGATGTGTTAGGTCGCCGCGCCGTTGGTGTCACCACCGCAAAAGTGGGCAACCGTAAAAGCACGGAATTGCGCACCAAAAGTGGCGTGGTGTGCAACGCCCCTGCATGGTGCTTGGCGGATTTATTGGGGGTTGCCGAAGGCAAGCGTGGAGAAGAAGTACAAGTGGATGGAACAAAGGCAGAAGAAAGTTCCTCGCCAAGTATGAACAAGCCTAGCTTATCCGCAGCAGCTGCAACCTTTGTGGACAAGACTCAGGTGCTGGGGATGACCCAGTCCTATATGCACTTGCACCTCACTCTAGACGCTACTGGCCTGGATTTAGAGGCCCTTGAGGCTCACTACACGGTAACGTAGCTCTTGACCTTTCATTTTACAGGAAGCTAAATATTTGCTTGTGTTCGTAACTGTTCTAATCATAGCGAATTGCACATCACTTTTGAACGCCACAGCTTTAGTGCTCTTGAACGTATTTCTAATTGACCTCCATTTCCTCCTTTGTGCGCATTTCTACGCTCGCATCTATCTCAAATAAACGTCACTTAGGTGATGGACCGCGGGTTGCTTGGCGGTGACGTGTGCGGTGAAGCCAACATGATTGCGGTCTCCAACCCTTGCCGCTTAGATGCTTCCCTCGCACCTCCGGGCAAGATCGTCGTGCATGCCTACTCGTGTGGCAACGAGCCCTACGAAGCGTGGGAACATCTGGCACCAGACGGCTATGGCCCCAGTGGTGGGTTAAAGAAGAGGAAGAAGAAGACGGGAGAGATGGACCAACGCGACGATGCTGCAGTTGAGGGAAGCAAGATGGCCAAGGGGGAAGAGAGCACTGACGGCAAAGAGAAAGAAGCAGCCGCAGCTGGTGACGCATACGAAGCCCTAAAAATAGAACGCGCTGAAGTGTTGTGGCGAGCCGTTGAGCGCATTATTCCCGACGCTCGAGCCCGCGCTGAACTGGAGCTGATTGGGTCTCCTTTGACGCACCAGCGCTTCCTTCGTCGGCCACGGGGCACTTATGGCGCGACTTTTGCCGATGCATTGCCCGATTGTGCCACCCCCATAAATAATCTCGTCCTGTGTGGAGATTCGGTGTTTCCCGGTATTGGAGTCCCAGCGGTTGCGTTGAACGGTGCAAGCGCAGCCAATACTCTGATGGGCCCACTTCAGCACTGGATGAAAGTGAGCGAGCTCATAGAGAAAGGACTGGTTTAGATCCACACTGGTTTATAGGTGCACTCTCCCACTCCCATTTCACAAATAAATTGTAACTGAGGGCCCAATTTTCAGGTCAAATGTTCTTTTGTCTTTTATATTCGAAGTACATAAAAACAAGCCCGGTTTCCTGCCTCCTGCCTTGTGCTGGTTCTGATAAGGCATCGAAACTTAGTATTTAGTAATTGGTAGGTGGTTTTCTAACTCCGTTTTTTTGTATTTATATGTCGTATTTGTTCTTTATCTACTTCGAGTTCAGAATTTGTTTGCTAGGAAGTCGCAAACGCGCTTCCATATTCATTTTTTAAAAAGAACTAATTGCACTTCCAGTGCCTTAATAATTTGCCTGTTTTGTCGATATATAAACACGAAGAACTAGCCCAAGGCCTCATTCTGTGGTGAGGAGCAGCGCATCCGGAAGAAACCTCGGTGAAGCCCAAGGCCCTTCGCGTGCCATGGCTGGCGAATAAAGGCCGCTCCCAGGAGGGTTGCGTTTGGGGACAGTGCTAAATTGAGTGAACCAATCTGGGTTGGGGCACGAGCGAGGGAGGCCGTCGCCATCGTCAAGGAAAGGCCACACGAACACCCAAGACTCATCATCATCTTCTTCATCGAAATCTTCTTCATTTTCCATTGCTGGACCTGATGGTGGCGATGGCGGCGATGAAGTTGTTTCGTCGTCATCTTCCATGCTCTTGCCCTTGCGATTCTTTTTACTCTTGTCACTGCCGCTGTCCTTGTTGGGACGAAACACCCCCCCCAGAGTCTCAAGCAGTCCTCGTTTTGAGCTTACAGTCTTATCATCAACTTTGCTCGGTGGACCTGCCTTCTTGGCGGCGACAGGCTGAGGTTCATGTCTTCCGCGCATGATGCCATGAAATCCACTGCACTCAGTTCCACCTGGCGTTGAGTCCACTTGTGCAGCAGGCAGGATGGGCAACACGTGGCCTTCGGTAGTCCAAACAAAAGGTGGCACCTCCCTATCGTTGCTGCTGCTGCTGCTTTCGCTATCACGCTTACCATGGCTCCAATTCTCGTCGTCGAACAAAAGAAAGACGTACTTGAGAGTCTCAGCCAAAAAGTACGACGGCATCGCGTCTTCCAATTCTAAAGTGGACACGTCATTCACTGCAGCAAAACCGCAGCCCATCTTGGGATTTCCCAGCGGCTCTTTTGCCTGCTTCTTCATGTCTTTGCCCTGGTGGCGTTGGTTGACGTAGGATACACGCTCCAATGCTTCTAATGCCGCTTCACCCGCAGTAAGCCAAGAATCAGCGGCCTTATCATCCCGACCTTTGGCAGCTTGCCTCAAATGCATGGCGGACTCCAACAGTTCCGGTCGCAACAGCCACGCCCTTCCATTCGACGCCTCCTTGGACGGCAAAGCGCTTCTCAAAAAGTCAAACTCTTCGGGCGCGCCCGGAGCTCCGTAGGATTCGGCCACGGACAAGAAGGCGTTGAGGCTGCGGGCCGCGCTGCTGACGTCACCCAATTGCGCGAGCATGCCCGGCCAGAACCCCTGCAACGCATCACTCATAGGCCGCGTAGGGGTACCATGGTTTGCTTCCACGTCGCCGTACCAGTCGCCGAATTTGTTCCAAGCTTCCACCGCAGTAGCGCACGCACTGAACATGTGCCAGCACGCCTGATCGCCGAAGAGCCACGCCATTTTTGCCAAATACTCGTAGAAGGAGTCTGCAGTGGAACCAATACCCGCGTTTTCCTCGGTGAAGGCACCGCTAACCACGTCGATGTGCTTTCCCAAGAGACCGGTGCGGTGGCTGCGTCGCACAAAGAGCGCAATCAAAGCACCGCGCGCAGCGCACCCAAAGCGAGCGTCGCCGGAGAGGTGGCTCAACATTTGCATCTCAAGCGCCAATGACCCAGCACCAGCGAGCGAGGCCACAGAAGTTTCATCCGGGTGCACGCCGCGGCGAAGGTTGATGGATCCAACCGGGATACCTGTGGGGGTGTTGAACGCGGGCAGGAGACGTTCCCCGAGATCGATGGCCAGATCCTGGTAGGTGGAAAAACGAGCAGTGGAGAACGAATTCAAATGAAAATAGTGAAAAGTGAGTCTTCATTATGCCGCTTCTCATAGTTTTGATGGGTGGTCAACCACTCTATCATAGAAAACATTTTTTTTTCCACATTTATTCAAAAACTATTCTTACCAGTAAAGCGCCGTCGTAAGCCTCTCCCTGCGGACCAAATCCCCCTGTAGAGCCTTGATGAGGGTCCCACCATTCGGGGTGCTCAGCGAGCAAGTGTGCCGACAAGAGCCCCCCTAGAAGCCGAATGTTGGTTTCAAACACGGACACCGTGACGTCAAAGTCAAAAGGCCCCCGCCCGCCAACTCCTTTGCGCCGACCTCCACCGCCACCGGTACGGGGCGCTGTAAAATGGCTCACCACTGAGCCTACTGCACGTCTAAACTCCTGCGCATCACCGATCACAGCGAGTGTATCCAAAGCATCTACCAGCGTAACTAAGCTGATGTTGACGAGTATGAAGTCCCCACCGCGGCACGTAAGGGGCAAGAGCTCGGCCATCGGGTAGGCATGAGCCATGTAGTCTCCGTAAGCGACTCGAACCAAGGCCCGCGCTCGCTCCCTCAATGCCAACCGCCGTGTTTTCACTGCTTCTGCCTCTTTCGACGAACTGACAATGCCATTCTTGCTGTTGCTGCAATAAGTGCTACTGCCCTTACTCCTGCTGCTGCTGCTGCTGCTGCTGCTAGTGTTTCTACAGATGCTTCCAGGCGGACATCTCGCGAGCTCATAAACTTCTCGTGATTTGACCGCACCTTTTGACGGCAAACCGATAGCAGGTGACAAAGTATCAACCAAGTTATGAGACACGTCCGGCCATCTCCTCGACTCAGAGGTCACGCCCACATCTTCCCAGTAGGTATTCAACTCATTAACAGATAAATCTTTTACTTTTTCAGGATACGCTGGAGCAGCAGTGGAGGCAATATTGAATGAGGCCCTGGGGTATTCGCTCGACTCCTGCGAATATGCAATGTGCTCAACTTCTTCAGCTGTTTGAGAAGAGGATGAATGCTGCTGCTTGTTATGGTCCTGGCGAATTGGGTTCGCGACAGCATCAAACCAAGGGCTAAAGGCGTAATTTCGGCAGGCAAAAGGCGAACAGACGTCTATGCGGTAGCGGCAAGGCTGCGCAGAAGACTCCACTACATGGCGCACCCGTAACGTCTGCGCCAGACCCATTCCTTCGGGGAAGCGCACCCCACCCAAACCACTACAGCACACAAGGTGCACTTCGCTTGCACGCATCCTCTTAGTTGACGCTTCGGGGGTATCGACATTACCGATGCAGTCGTCCATGGAGCCGTTCACGAAACGCTGTCGTCCGTATGCGAGGGACTCTGGTCGACCAGGACCTGAATCGGCCAACATACTCACCGCTGATGCGACGTCAAAGGACTCGCCCAAGTTGCCACGAAGACTATCTTTACTGCTAGATGAAGGGACAAACTGGCCAAGACTATACGCTGGCTCTCCATCTTCAGCGACATAGCTGTCACCAACGGCCCATTGGTTAACGCTATGGCGGTGGCACCATTCAAAGCGCCACTTTTTGTTGGGCTGGGCACCCGACCACTCTGGTGTTGTAATACGGCAACGGTCCAGCGCAAACAACACGAATGACAGCGCGCGTGCACGTCCCAGTTGTCCAGGCGCAGCACCCAAATAATTGCTCATAGCCTGCATTGACGCCTTGGTCTCATTTGCTGATGCCGCTTGGTTGGCCTCTATAATGGCCTTCGCAGGTACACTATCTGTCGAACTCGCCGTGTCTGCCTGTAAAATTGATTCAATGCGCCTTCGCTCAGTAGCAACCCATGCGTCACCACCCCTCAGAGCACGCATCATGGTTCGAACGACATGTTTCGCGTCAATGTGATCTAACAAACCACCGCTCTGACCGAATGGAAGCGTAGTGGATGATGATGATGATGATTTTCTTTCCGATGAGCTATCTTCTTGGTCACTAACATTGACAACTCCTTCTTTGCAATCGTTGAAGCAGGCAAGCTGTTGAGCGCTTCTCTTTTCGGGCCACTGAAATGCGCAATTGTCAATGCATTCTTTTTCTTTGGCTTTCTTGCGCGCATTCTTTTTCCTTGATTCGTGCTTCCTACTCCGTACTGTAGCTTGCTTCACAAGGCCTTCCGCCATGACCACTAGGCGCGCGCGCTCGCTAGTGAAACTCGAATTGGTGCTGGCACTATTATTGTGCTGTGCAATTGGAGGGTTTTCGATGCCGTTATGGTTGATAAGTTCAGTACTGTCACTGAGAGCAAAGCGCGCACAGAGTTCAAACGTTAGACCCAGCGTATCGTCGCGGCGTTGCATGAGAGAAAAGAGCCAGCGGAGGCGGCCATTCAGGCTTTCGAGTGTTTCTATTGCCGTGTAAAGCCCACTGAAATCCTCGACGTTATTATCCAAACCTGTGGCTACCTTGCTGGCCGCTGCTGTGCTGTTAGCTGCCGCCAAAATACTACTTATATGGTTTGCTTCAGCCTCTAAGAATACGCTGTGGGCGTCAATATTGGGGGCGTATGTAAGGCCGCGCAGCACGGCGAGTTGATAACGCCCTTCTATCGCCAGCATCGAATGTGACGGTAGCGACTCTACGAAGTGCGTCACCCGTGCCAAAATGCGCTCTGCGTCCACAACACCTGCTTCGCCCCATGGTAAGCCTGCCAAGCTACGAGCATGGTTCTCTAGAAAAATGAAAGTGGCCGTGCCTGGGTCAAGACCATGCCGGAAGTGGTCAACTAAACGTTCTCTGGCAGTCGCCAATGCCTGCCATGGGTAGACTGTGCTCTGCTGCTGCAGCGGTGATATAGTTTTCTTGAATACGGTCTGAGTCTGCTTTGAGAGCTGTGCACTTGAAACTTCATTCGAGTCCGGTTTGTTCGCTTTCATGAGCTCAAGTAGTTGTAGCATCATTCCCTTATCCAGTGTAAGCGGAGCTCCGTCGGCACCTACAACTTGAATCTGTTCTACAGTGCTGTCTCCTGCAGATGGAGTGCCTTCAGCAGCTGCATTGCTATCAGCATCATGACTTACTGCCTCTCCAGGTGCTATAGCAGCAAGAGAGACAGGTCCTGATACCACGAGGAGAACCTGCAAGAGTGAAGTAGTAGTCCGCATAGTCTTTGGTGGTTGACTATTTGTTAGCGGAAGAACAACGACACATCAAATTGTAAAACTTCACCCGACTAATCGAGTTGAGCCTACGAGAGCACTTGCTCATCTAGACACTGCAGTAGTACGGTTCCAAGTACGTGTGGCTTGCTTGCCTTGAGCTTTCGTAACTGAAGTTGACGAACGAAGAAGAAACGAGCAAAACGAACGAAGAGCCATCACGAAAACATCGTCTCCGACGTTCCTGTCTTGTGTGGTTGGCTGGATTCTGATTGGTGAGTTGTCGTCGTTCGTCATTTTATGCTTCACGCTCGGCTCCACGTCTTCGTATATCATTTGCAAGAATAACCACTTTAGGTAAGTAGCGGCTGGGCAGCGAACTAACATCTTGTAAGATAGCCCATAAAGAGCGGTCTTAAACATTGCTGTGGCCTCTACAGTATGGAGCCCTCGAAGGCTAATGAGGTGGCTCAACGATCTGCTGCCGACAAAGTTACTGGCGCGCTCAATGGATTCAAACAGTCATGCAGTACATTCGGTGACAAGGTAGCATCGGGTGCTCTCATTGCCGATCTATCAGCAATGGTGCCGACTATGCCGTCGAGTTCTCATTCTTCTGATCCAAGAGCACTTCCAAAGGAGAGCGTGGTGGCAACATCAAACGGGCTAGCTGCGCGGGTTTCTCAGAATGAGCGGTGGAATATATTCACTGGATGGGGCGCAACATACCCTGGGCATCTGCTGATCATGGACAAAGGGGCGTGGACGACTGAAGACATGTCAATTGTGTGCCCTACGGACAAGAGCACACCACCACAGAAACCGTCGAAGAAGCTTTGGGCACCGCCGGCAGGCTTTGAGTACGTTCCTGGTGGTTCTTGGGCATTAGTTCAGGGACCAGCGAGCAATACTCACGACGAGAACCGATGTATGCATACTACTCGCCACCTCTCGATTCCACCTTGCTACAAACCTGGGCTTTGCTCAATGCGCCCTTCATCTATGTGATTATATAATTTGTCTTTCATTAATCTCTTCACACTCTCTTTGTTGTACTATTAGTTCCTCTGACAGGCGATTTTGTGTACTCTGCTTACCTCTGAGCAAATCTTTGCAATTTGTGTGTGTATTGTATCTCCCGATGCGGCTGAATTCGTCTATTTTGTTGAAACAGGGCGCTATGCGGCGGACTTTTGGTTGCTGAACAGCCACGGTACAGGCACCTCCAAAGGAGGGCTGGTGCGTCGGCGCGTCTGGGAGCGGCCAGTGCAATTGGAGCGAGCCGTGGACGTGCGCTCGTTGCGGCTCGACTTAACCCAATCCGCGGGGCTTGGCCTCTCCAAAGCGCTGCTAGTAACGCGAGTGACCCCCGGATCGCCTGCCGAAGCGCAAGGCTTACCGGTCGGCTGCACGGTGATTTCAGTGAGTGGAGAGGCAGTGAAAAGTCTAGGCGAGTTCAAAGCTGCGGTGCAGGCTCTCAGAGACAGAGGTGACAAAATGAGCACGCTTGAGTACGAGGTGCAGCCACCGGTGGATCCTGCTCCTTCGAGCGATAACACTGCTGCAGATGATGCTTTGACAATGTCTGAGGATGACAGCTGTGGTGAAGGACATGCAGCCTCATTAAGGTCCGTCGACTCAAAACACTCAAAACGTGTACCGCCGCCGCCAAAGCCTCCACCACTGCCTACTGATGACTTTGAAGTGAAGGCAGTGCCCTCTAAACCACCACCCTCGCCAGCTAAGCAAAGTACCCTATCGGATGCAGTTAAGACTGAAGCAGTGGAGACCAAAGAGGTCAAACCGCTCGCTTTGGGTGACTTCGTCACATGGAAGGGCAACGATGAAGATTTACCACCGGGCACCATCGGCAAGATCGTGAAGCTTCACCCGGAAGACGGGGACGCCGAGTGCCTGTTTGAAACTCCCACCGGAGGCCCTCAGACTTTTACTTTCATGTTGAACCGCCTCGGCCGCTATCCTTCAGGGCTGTCCAAGCACGCCGCTGCTCGTACTTCCAGAACAGCGAAACATGCTGGGCCTGCTGCCACGAGCAACATTCTTCATCAGGGCGACCCAAGCTTGTCGTTTGCGGGCGACCCGAACTTTCGCCTGAGCTCTTATTTCGCTGACGACCACTCTTCGAATAGCGGTGGCGACTCGCGGCCGCGCCCAGACGCAGCTATCGAAGGAGACGATGATTATCCTACTTTGCATCAGAGCTGGCCGACGGCGCCTGAGCCTGCTACTGAAATGAGCGCGAAGAAGCAGTCAACGATCAGCACCCGTGAAGCTTCTGCTTCAACTGGTGCTAAAAGCGGGGAAAAGGAGAAGCAATTACCAAAGAAAAAGAAGTCGCTTACGGCTGCAGTTCTTGGGGTCATGGCCACAAACAAGGCCAAGAAAAAGGGCAAAGGGGCTAGGTAGTAGCAGTGCGGCGGTCCCCATTTTTGTTTCGGTTTCGGATAAGCAGCTCAATACCGCACCTGAAGTCCACGTGTCTATATGGCCCATAATTCTATTTTTATTTCTAGAGAACAAGAATCACCGAATAAGAAGGGAATGCAGTGGCATTCAGTCTAGACCGCAGTCAGCAGCGAGCAGCGAGCAGCGACAGGAAGCAGATACGGAGTTACACACTTAGACGCATTGTTGTCTGGTGAACGAGTTCAATCCATCTTCTCCTCAGCCAATCAGAGCGAAGGGTAAGTGGTGAGTGGCGAGTCGGCAAAAAGCAAAAAGCACCCGCATTGACGTAGCTTCGTTCCCCGCTCTGCCATTGCCCTCGCTCAGGTGAGTGCTCAGGAAGCGCAGCAATAAGATAGCAACCCAGGCGCGGCTCGTTAGATGTGAACATGCAGCACAAACGAAATGACCGGGCGCCCCTCGTTTCTTACACGCATCTCTGTCTGGTGGCTACAGGGGAGAAACGATATTTGCAGTCAAATATTACATTAGAAAACGACGAATCATTCGCTGTTCGCTGTTTCGTGAAAATCGTTCATTCATGGCAAGAAGGAGTCTTAGCGATATTGAGAAGTTCTAGAGATTAGTCCACGAGTAGACGCTATGAGCGATTCGGACGATGAAGACGGCATCCTCTTTGGCGGAAGCCTTAACAATATTAAAGATGCAATGGGTAAAGCAGATGAGGCTGATGCGGCCAATGAGGTAGCTGCTCAAGAGACTGCCGCAGCAGTGGAAGCTGTCATCACAGGTCTTAGCCTTGCATTGCTCTCGAACGACGAGGACATGCTAGAAACACCACTCGCACGACTGAGCGCTAGTGGTGTAGATATAGAAACGGATAGTAAGTCTGCAGCAACATACGCTGAGGAGCTTCGGATAAGCATGTCTTCGGTGCTCGGAGGCCGCTACGGCGAAGTGCTTAACTCAGCGCTGGCACAAAATTTGCTCGCTGAAGCTAGCAATACCTCTTCTGCAGTGGAAGGTGAAAGCAGTGCTAGCAGCAGTGGTAACGCAGAAAGCACTGAATCCTCCGCTGCGCTGATGATGTTGTTGCGGGAGCGAGCTTTGGCACACGTGTCAGCCGCGGCCAATGACTTGGAAGCGTCACTGAGGTGCTTAGAATTGAAGCTGGTTGGCGTGGCAGCTCTCAATTGGTTCTTGCAAGCCAATTACACGGGCCCTACCTTGACAGAGAGTGACGCACCGCCTCGCCCTCTGCTATCTAGCTCGTTGTTAGTGCACCAGTGCCTGGGCGTAGATGGCGAATTACCGTATAGTGGCAGCACTGGCGCAGCCTTTTTGCTGCTTGCGCGCTCTCTCTTAGCTACTATTGCTGATCCCACATACCCTTCTTGGACAGTTCCTGTAACAGCAAAAGATGATGCAGCAGAGTCTTCTTCAAGCGCTTCTTCGTCAGCTCCAGCTCAAGGTGGTTCTGCTGCAGCTACTGGTGTCCAAGAACGGCCCACCGCAGACAGCTCGCAGCAAAACAGCGGCGTTCTCACTACCAGCGCGTTCGACGAGCGGCCACGGCAAAGGGCGAGCTTGCGGTGCGTGTTGGGCGCGAAACCACTGCAAGCGAGCGCAGCTTGGTGGTCGGTCCGCGCCACTGTCACCCATCAGCGGCTGTTACTCGCAGGCGAACCCACGCAAACGCTGTGGGCAGAAGCTTCCGCAGGTTTCAGCCATGCTTTGCGCGAATACGCTGGAGGCAGCGACCCGAAGTTGCACGGTGGCAGAGTGACGTCACCGCTTGCTACGGAAGTGTGGCTCGAGCACGGGCTCGCACAATACCACTTCAACAAGGGCGACCTGGGAAAGGTCTCGTTCAATGCCGCGCGGAAGTCAGCGGTGCTGCAAGTGCAATTAACGGGGTCACTCGGGCGCCGCACCAAGTTTCAAACCCGATCGGTAGCTCAAATGGTGCTCAAAGCAAACACTACAGATGGACCCGGGGATGCGTCTGGGGAAGAGGAGGAAGAAGAGGAGCCCCCCAAGCCATTCCAAACGGCCACTCTTACAGCGAAATGGGAACAAATGGCAGCTGAGAAAGAAGCCGCCGCTGCAGCAGCCGCTGGCAACAGCAATCAAGCTCCTCCTGCGCCAATAGCACCAGCAGCTGCTGTATCGGACCCAACACCTCCGGCAGCGCCTGCTGCCACTAGCGCTGTTGCTATTGATGGGACCGAGACCACACCTGCCGGTTCTGGAGATGCATCGCTGGCACCGCGGGTCGAGAAACAGGCCGAAGACAGCATTCTGCTCGAGCGCACCAAATTTGACGACCACGTGGAGTCAGAGGAAGAGAAGCTGGAAAAGCACCACTTGAGCGTGCTTCTCGCGTTGTGCCTTGATGTGAAGAACAGCAACCCAAAGGATGGTTTGACTGCCGAAGAAATGCAGCCCTACGTAGCACGCGTGTTGCTGCACCACCAGGACTGGACCATTTACAGCACTGCGCTCCTGCAGCGGGCATGGTTGGATTTTGAGTCTCAGTACGCCAAAGATCGGGCTACCATGCAGATTCAAGCTCTTGTGGACCAGCACGGCACGGCGCTGACTTTCACTCAGCTCAGTTACGATGCAATTGCCGAGTCCGCGCCGGCCGAGCAGCGCATTCGAGCACTGCACAGCGTGGTGTACCCCCCGTGCTGGGAGCTGAAGAAAGACTTGGCGCAGCGCTACGCTGCCCTCGGAATCCTGGTGTCGGCCGCTCAGCTGTTCGAAGAGCTCGAGCTTTGGGACGACGTGGTGGATTGCAACACGCGCATGGGGCGGAAAGCGCAGGCGCTTGAGCTGGTTAAGGCGAGGCTAGAGGTGCACCCCACCCCCCGCATGCTGTGCGCCCTAGGGGACCTGAGTGAGGCGCCCGAGTCCACCAAGCACTACGAAGCGGCGTGGGCGCTGAGCGGGAAGCGGTTTGCCCGCGCGAAGCGTTTGATTGGCCGAGAAGCCGTGAACTTGTCGCAAGCGTGTTCGCAAAGCGAAGCCGAAGAGCGCCAAAAGGACAGCGACAAGACGAACCGGGGCCTGAAAACCGACGTAGCAAAAGCCAACCGCCTAAAAGACGAAAGCAAAGCGCATTTGGTGCGCGCTGGCGCTGCTTTGAGCGAGGCGTTGGCCCTGCAGCCGGGCATCACGTCGGATTGGTTCGTCTTGGGCACGGTGCGGATGCGGCTCGAAGAGTGGCAGGAAGCGCTCACTGCGTTTAGTACCGTAGTCGCGCACGCCCCGGATTCGGGTGATGCCTGGGGCAACGTGGGTGCGATTCATTTGCGGTTGAAGCGGCCCGACCTTGCCGTAGCTGCTTTCACCGAGGGCTTAAAAGCGAGCCGGGACTCGTGGCGCATGTGGGAAAACAAGCTCTTGGCTTCACTACAAGTGCGCCCTCTGCCGTCGGCCGCCGATGCTGCTTATTGCGCTACCCAGCTCCTTGACTTGCATGCCCGTGGGTTAGGGCGAGGCGTGGATACCGCATTGCTTGCCACCATTGCTAGCGCGGCTCTGAAGTCAGAAGGCTTATCAGCGAGCACGGCGGGTGATCCTTCTTTGCTCGCGCCTCCCCTGGAGGACGAGTCCCTCGAAAGTCCTTCCTTCGCAGCGAGGCCTATTCCTCGCCAAGTGGGAGTGTTGCTAGCACGCGTAGGGGCTTCCACCTCGATGGCTGCGAGTGACCCGAAAGTGTGGGAAGTGTGCGCCATCTTCAACTTGGGCCTGGGGCGACGTCAGCACGCGCGCGACGACCGCCTCAAGCACGTCCGAGCCCTCATGCAGGTGGCAGGGTGGGACAAAAAGGCCCCCGAACTGAGTGCTCTGGCGGACGCGATCCAGGAGCTCGTGATGCTCCATGCTTTGCCAACAGCCGCTGCCACTGGTCAATCCACTGCCGCTGCCACGGCGACTGCACCGAGCGAGTCCCAGCAGCTCCATGGCGTTGCTCTGCTCGTGCGCGGTGTGCTAAAGAAAGCGGAGGCATTTGGGGCCGTGGGCCCGAGTGGCGACAAAGCAAGGGAAACTTTGCGGAGTGCACTGGAAGCGGTTGAAAAGCAAGTGGCGGCGTTGGGTGTTCCTGCCAACTAATAAGTCCTTGTGTCGCTAGGGCTAAGCGATTCCAAATTTACATCCACGTGCAAGACAATGCAAGCAAATCTCCTACTTTTTACCTCTAAGCTTCAGAGCCACGTAGCACACAGCTCATATCTCATAATAACTCATGATAGTTTTAATTTTAATTATGAACGGTGTAGGATTTGTTTTGGATTCATTGCTGATATTCCATATTCCGGAGCGCCCTTGGCTGTAACAGTAGCTGTGGCTGTGGCTTTCGCGTTCAAGGGGCTATGACGTATAGCCCGGGTTCCTCTGCACTTCCTGGTTTCTATAGAACCCAATCCCCCCTGGACAGGGCTATCTGGTTAGTTAGTGGTTGGTGAATTCCTTCTCATACCTTTCCTCTTTTAACAAATGGCCCCGCGCACCTGCACCTAGTCTTCTCCTACAGGTGCAAAGGTATCCAGTACTCAAATGTTCTCTGTAATCGATCCCCTCGGTACTCCCCATTCGAATTCTGACTCGGAACGAAATCTTGCTGCCTCTATTCCGGACTATGGGGACCCTACATCGCTCGTTCATCTGACGCTAACGCAACTCTTCTTGCGGGCACGCGCCTTACTGCTACTGCTAACCCCGCTACTGGCGGTGAGCTACACTCCGATGCACTCTAACGTTTACCTGACGCCACCATCTAGTCTTCTTCTACATTTTTTCCGTGCCTGAATACAGGATTGGCGAATTTGCTGCGACATGGAGTTTCACTCAGTAATAGATGCACCTGTGGCCTGTATAGTTTATGGCATATTTCCCTCAATTACACAACAAAAGCCTTGCTTCCTTACCTGACGTTTTTACGATTTCGAAATAGTGAACTTTTAGGATGGATAAAACCCTGTGTGCTTACCTCAACTTGCATCTCGGTGCCAATATCTGAGAGGTTAAAAAAAGTAAATGAAGCGCAATAGCAACATATTTCTTTGGCGTTGCGTGATGCTATGGCACATTACGGGACCAACAGAAGAATACAGTATATTAAACTTATCATCACTGTACGGGTAAGCTAGTGTTACAGTGGTCTTAGTTAATGGTATCTTCCCTTATGGATTCCCGCGCTTGCTTCTTGCGGCTGATCGGGCATGGCTCGTTTTTTAGCTTGTTCTGAAGCCTTCCTAATTAGCCCTAACGTTTTGTGACTCTTATTTTGTTTCTACAAAAGAAACGGGCAAATAGATGCGGAAAACCCGAAAAATATCTGAAATATTTTCCATATATGTTCGGAAGATTGGCATCCAGATATAAGGTACACTTGCTACAGAAGTACGCAGCCACATAACGTACGATTCATCAAATATCGGAAATAAGACAGTTTTACGCGAATTGGTGTTTGAGATGACTATTCACATTCCAGGCGGTAAAAATGGCACGGGCATGTGTGTAATAAAGAAGCGGAACTTATGGCAGCAGCCGAATTGTGGCTGCGTCTTATTTCCCTTTACGAGGTCTTGTTAAGTCCAGAGGCGACTTTACACATGTTGAGATAGTATCGACGACGGACATAAAAAAGAGACCGGAAATCGGCATATCGCCGCAAGACGAAAATATTTTTGAAATAATTTTCTTCATTGGCCGTTGTGAGGCGTCGGTGTCTTGCTATAAATACACCAGGGGGGCTATGAAGACTTTACACCTGGCGTTCGTACGTCGCATTGCCAAGTGGAAGTCGTTGTTTTTTCATGTACAGGTAGCTGAGGAGAAGAAGGAACTTTCCGTGGAAACATATTTTCGAACGAGCGGGATATTCCATTATCTATGGCACCTCGAAGTTATTTTAGGGCCAGGGCGTGGCTATTCTGTGGCAAAATCCTGCCTTCCAGAAGCGCTACAGGGAGGATTTTACCCCCTCCCTGTATTGAAAATATCTGCCTTGTCTTGGTGAAATCCCCCTGTAATGGGGCCATAAAGGGTCATGTCTTGGATGCTCACGAAAACATGTGCATTCGCTGCGCCTGGAGGTCCATCACACGTGCTAAAACCCGTTTATCCTGCTACACATTTCGCTTGCTCAATTCTTGCGATTTTTCGTGAATCGTAACTTGCTACTAAAAAAGCTAGAGAGCTACTACTTAAAATCAGGAGAGCGATGACAAGATATTGTGAAAAACCAAGGAAGCGGTCTTCACATACTCTTTCACACATATCGTCACATATAGCTTTTAAATGTGCTCATTTTTACACGCTTCTATTTGTAGCTTCTTGGACACACGCTGCAACGATTCCAGCGGCTACGAAGCTCTACGACCTGGTCTAAAGCGCAAAATTTGAACTAGTTTATGTCTCTGCAACTCATCGAGCAAGAACGAGAGCTTCAGTTGCTCTAACAGATCCTACCTGCGCTCTGCTCTCACACGTTGTACGACGCACCGACGCACCCAAGTTCTTGTACACAACTCTCCAACTCGTCGTCAAGCTGCTGAGGATGAGTCAATAAAGTTTGGTGTGTGATATGGCGGCACTGATGATATTACCAACCCATACCACCTACCACACCACTACTGGATTCCCATCAAAACCCCAATAACTCTATGGTACTAGGATATGGTATTATATGTGGTATCATTTACCATATCCGCCATCTCAGTGTGATTGATATTCATAGATAAAATCGAAGGAAGTATCGAGCCCTGCAAAAGCTAGCTGGTTTCAATGCAGTGTGTTCGTCGAGTGCTACCGCAAAAATTAATTGCCTCCAAGAACGTATCCAAGGTCGTGTTATGACTCCAAAAATGTCTCCACTGGCTGAATGCGCCGAATGCACTGAAAATATCTTCAAATGTGTCTCCATAACTCTGCAGTGAATGAACAGCCCCATAATTGTGAAGTCATGCTATCATGCGATTGAAATGTAGACTCCACGATTGAGATTGTGATGTCTCTGAACATGACTCCAAGGCGTATATTTAGCTCCAAAAATGACTCC
>Ga0307931_1000847_pt1 | contig 20166 bp, 23 predicted proteins | sample OrgLakmetageno47_FD_201816 | JGI IMG/M metagenome (GOLD analysis project Ga0307931, IMG submission 201816) | Saline water microbial communities from Organic Lake, Antarctica - #47 | ecosystem: Environmental > Aquatic > Non-marine Saline and Alkaline > Saline | place: Antarctica: Organic Lake...
TTCCATGCTTGTACAAGATGCCTAAGTAACATTGCGCACCCGCGTGGCCGTTTGCTGCAGCTTTGGCGTACCATTTTGCGGCCAGCTCGTCATTCTGCGTCAAATAGCGGCCTTGGCGGTACATGATCCCCATGTAGCACTGCGCGCTAGGGTTCCCGTTCTGAGCTGCCTTCTTGTACCATTTCACGATTTCCTCCGGGCTTTGCTGCGCTTTGGACGCCCCCATAGTGGCGCCCACCGCCCGACTCATGGCGGGCATGGCTCAAAATGAATGCCCCAAACGCCGGGGTACGGTTTAAAAAAAATAAGCTAATTACCAGAGAAACGAGTCGACGGGCTCGTGTTCAGTACGTCCAAGCGTCCAGTGAGGCGTGTAGTATAATGAGAAAGCGAGATAGTTCCTTGAGTTGGATGTGCACGAAAAAGGAGCTAAAAATGAAAAGTTGTTGAAAATGCAAGAATGAAGCGGGTTACTTTGATTGGTGGTTTTTGAATTAAGAACCTCCCGGCGTAGAACTCAACAACTCAACCGCACAATAAATGCCGAAAACGGAATTGCAAGTAAGGTGTGCTGCCATCCTGCTTTGAAGCTGCCAGCCGCATCAATTGAACGAACTGGGTTGGAGCAAGGCGGAAGCCACCAATATTTCTGTCGCACGAAAGCTAGAGTTACGCTGGTTCGTCAGTGCAAAGACCCACCACAAGCCACACGTGCAGTGTCGATGTCACCGGCACCTGACTGCCAGTATACGCGCACCCAGAACACCAGCCCAGAAGGCCCTTAATGCTTCGTCCGTGGGGTCTATGCTTAGCTACGTCGACTTTCAGCCCTGCCAGATGATTGCGGAAATGGCGTTAATTCATTGGCCGAAACTTGTCAAAACGTGGTTCACCAGTTGACCGGTTGGCCATTTGGATGTTTGATAATCATCCCTGTAGTGTTTGATGTATGTTTCATTCTTGTGTTGGGAAAATGTGTTGCTGTTTCCCGTCCATCACTGACATCAATGCGGCGACTATACCTTTGGTGCGTGCTCTTTCGGGCTATAGCAGGCTCTGGCGAATTTATAACGCCATTCACATCGAACGAGGAGGTAAAAGAGCGTAACTTCAAGTCGTGTGAATAGCTACCTCTTTGCAACTCCCACGCTTCGTGTTTTTCTCACGCTCCTACTTTCTGCATCTTTCTCTGTTTTGCCGCGGGACGTTGTTACGATTAACAATACGTCTTCCTTGTGCAAAAGCCCTTAATCCTTGAGGCTAGGAACAAGTACACCCTTCGTGATGGCCCCATCGGCGGAGAGCAGTACCCTTGGGCATCTCCTCAAGGCGACAGTTCCGGTGCCTTCCCACCCGCTGCTATCTTGGACGTAGGCCTACCCTCTTCTCTGGCCGTGCTGGGCGGACACACTGGCCCTTCAGCCTGCACATATACTTGGACCGTCGAATGGGTAGATGGCCCGAAGCGCGAAGCGATATTCGACGGCGTCATCGGTGGCCCTGGCAGCCGCCGGCCCGGAAATAACACCGACCATGGCAATGACAGAAGCTCAGGCCTAACATCGGAACGTGCCCCTGGGCTAGCCTCTAAACTATCGCCCGATAATGCAGCGCCCTACCGGGAGCAAGGTGCCTCGTCTTCATCGGCGGCCATGCGCGAAGCAACGGAAACTATAGTCCTTCAAGGCAGTGCCGGCACGACCTACCGCATGAATGTTCGCACGCAGGGGACGCGGCGCATCTCAGTGCAAGAGAGCTGTTCCTCGGAGATGAATGATAGCGGGGACGCAAGATCGTGACGCAAGATCGTCGCAGCAGCAGCATGAAAGAGTGGATCGCAGCGCTCATTGGCTTGTGCATTTCATGCCAGTGCGGCGTGAGATCCGGAGCTTGATGGTCGACGACCGCGAGCAGCTCCTCAATTCGATGCACCGATTGTGGGAGTTGCCCACTTCGGAGGGGCGCCTTCTCTATGGCTCCGCTTACTTGGACGTGCATGACTTGAATAATGTGCACCGGTAAAAGCTGCCACACCTTTGTGTGCTTTTCCGTGTGATATCACGTGTGATGTGTATTTCTAGTGGTAAAGAGTTGCTTCGCTATGCTAGCACAGTCCCGTTGTATCAATTACGTGACTTGTCTGTGCGTGTGCTATTATTACATATTCAACAGGCAGAACGCGGGCGGGCGAGACAGCGATCACTTCCACGAAGGCGTGGGTTTTTTGGCGCAGCATTTCAAGCTGAGTCGCAGGCTCGAGAACAGCATCCAAACCATGCACCCTTCCTTGGCGCTCCCGTACTGGGACACCTCCATCGAGATGGAAAAAGTGCGCAAGAGAGAAATTCCAGGCGTGACCGACGCTGTGCTTTGGACGTCAAAGTTCTTCGGCAAAAGTGGCAAATGGCACCGCAAAAAGAGCGACGGTTTCGACGTGCGTGTTTGTATGAGACGATTCGAAAAGATTAAGGAGGAATGTAAAAGGAAGAAACTGTGGGGTGATTGAAGCATTTATTCTTGATCTTGAAGCGTTTCCTAATTTGTATCATTTTTTCCTTCTCCCTGTCCTCATTCGCCTTCATTCCTTCATAGAACGACGAAGCCTTTCAGAAGGCCGCTATTTTAGGCGGCCGGTGGCGGCATGCCCGTGTTCCTCAGATTGGCAACAACACGGTCTGGGGCAGGCAAGCATCGGAGCGCCTAAAACAAGGCTTAAACGTGCCCCGTAATGGCTACGGATTCTTGCGATCGCCCTGGAACGCCAATCCTTCCCCGTAAGCGTTTGAACCACAAATTGGTGTTCACTTTTCAAAGGCGGGCCAGTGAAAGGGTTAGGGAAAAAAACTGAGTTGGAGGAAGGGATGGAATGTGAGGTTATCAAAGAAGCAAGAAATGACTTTAGGATATAATACATTAATGAGACAATTGCCATCATCACTACCACCTAATACTTGTGCAGTTACGTGACGCGCTTCGTGGATTACGACTTCAAACCTACATGGGCGTCCTGCAAAAGTCTCAACAACACTTTAAGGCAATCCTTGTTGACTGCCACCAGGCACAAGCGATCTTTGACCAAATTCGCGCAGTTTTGGGCCTACGACGCGCAGTTTCCGCCGCACGCCCACGCGGGTCTGCACGATTACATAGGGGGTGCAGTGCACGAGCAGAGCCTGGCGCCTTTTCGGCACTTGGTCGACAAACACTTCAGAGGTCTAGTGCCGCCGATTGCTTGGTGAGAAAAGAGGGATTAAGAGCAGTGAATGAAATTTACCCGGGGGCATTCATTTGCATAAAAGTGCTTGAACACATTCCTCACATGCCTCCGCTGATTTTGAATAATGTTCTTCTTGTTAGATTTCCTCCTCTCCTACTTGTGTTACCACTCTCTTATCATCATCATTATCAACAGGGATCGTTTCCGGCACCGGTGGTACATTTTGCTCCAGAAAGGGTTATGGCGGTCGTGGCTAGTGGATTACCCCTCGCACTGCTCGTCGAACACGAAACTGAGGAACTGTGCCGCAAAATGCTCGAATCATTTCGACAGAGAAGTCATGGCAAGGACGGTAAGTAAAACAAATCTTTCCTCTTGGTTTTAAGTTAATGTACACTTTTCCACTCGTCAAGAATATTGAATATTGGATTTTACTACATTGACCACTTCTATTCCTAATATAATTTTAGGTGCTGTACATGCTTAACGTGCGAATGGCGACCAGCGTGCCTGACCTACCCGGGCAAGGGGGGTGGTGGGCGGAGAAAGCTGCCACTCTTACCTCGGGTGCAGGTGATGCCTCCTCGGTGTTTTTGCCAGGAAAGAGTGAGGCCACCGATGCTGCCACACGACAAGCGCTAAGGGAAGCAGGTGAAGCTTTCTGTGCTCACTTGGGGATTACTATCAAGGGTGACAATTTTGAGTCCTCAGGTGTGCTAGACCCCTCTTTTTGGCTGATTCACCCCACCACTGATCGCCTATTTCAAGCTGCGGCTCTGGCTTTCAATCGGCATCACTATGGCAAGAATTCTTATGGCAACAGTAGATTAGACCGGGCCGTGCGAGAGCGCAAGAACAACAATGAGAACGATGCCAATCGTGGTGCTGACACAAGAAGAACAACAGAAGACGGAGTGCAGGAGGAGGCCGATGTTGATGCAAGGCATGAAGAAGCAGCCGCCGCGCCACCTGTATCATCAGCGGCCTATCATGTGGTGCAAAAACTCGAAGCAGCTGATTTGGTGGTCGAGGTACGAATCACGTGTCGTATAGACTAATGAAGTCCTTATTCGGAAATTATGCACTTCCATGCGCACACACAAACACACTTCCACACGCGCGTGCATTTGAGTCGGTTGCATGCCTTGCCATCCTAATCTGACAATTCCCTCTCGGTGCACACGTACCATATTAGGTGTGGCCGTCTGGCGCGTCGTTTTGCGGTTCTCTCGCAGCCTGCTTGACCTGTCACGGCGTGGACACCTGGCTAGGGCGGCTCGCTGCTTCACACGGGATTGATACCGCGGGCACTTGTATTGATCCTTTAGTGGCAGCTGCTGCCCTTGAAGGCCCAATAAAGAAGAAGAATATAAATGGTGAGGTGGATGAGCTAGAAAGCAGCAGCAGCAGTAGCAGTGGTGGTGCACGAAGTCTCGAGGAGTTTGTGATCGAAAATCCAGCGGTGAATTTGCGCGCTCTCCTGTTGCCACCTCACAAGTGCTGCTACGGCCACGCGTCGAATGACCGTTTATATACGAGTTATGACCCCTCGGACGAGCGATCGGAAGTACAGGGACCTACGAATGCAGAGGTACGCAAGTTTGAAGAGAGTACATCGTCGTAATTTACTTAAATTCAGAGTGTGCTTGATTATTTCTACTACTATCATCATGAAATAGGTGCTTTCGCTGCTAGTGCCTACGATGGGGCCACAATGGGCGCTAGGGGGAACGCCGGTTTACGCGCACTTTCGATTCGACCACTGCACCGACCCCAAAGGCCATAATCCGATCCACAAGCTCCTGAAAATACCACCTTTAGGACAAGGGGGGAGATTAAGGCGCTGAAAGAGTTTGCAGACACATTTGATGCTCTCGAGCTCAAATTTTAGTGCTAGTTGCAACGGCTCTCAACAGCAGCACGAATGAGGCAAGCGCGATAAGCCCGGGGTTGCTATGTAGCATACTAGTTGAGCAGAAGGCAACGGAGCTCGAACTAAGGCAAGATTGTTTCTTGGCCGGCTTTCTGTTGCGAAGCGTCATTATGGCTGCTACCGTGCTACGCAGCTGTTACACGTCGGATTTAGACAATATTAACACAGCACACCAGAGACGAACGCATATACTAAGTACTAAGTATATCTATGGTCTACAGTCTATTGCCTACTGTGTATCAGCTATCTTGGTATGAGAATTTTTTGCCTGCCTTTAATAAAAAGGGCGCAAATTCGCCAGCGCGCTTACCGCTGAAATATATCCCCATTTGCTATTTGCGCCTTTCTAGCTATTGCCTTTCGCTCTTTCGCCTTTCTTTGTGCTTTGATAGCAATATCAAGTTTGAGCTAGGCGTCCGAATTTTCTCAACCATATCAAAGGAACACACTCAATACGCATCCCACTGCACAACCACCGCTGTAACGTTATTGACTAGTGCGGCCCCGGCCTGAGACAACGCAAGCATGCCACTAATGCGGATGCTGCCATCACCGCACATTTGGCAATGGAATTGAGAAAAGCCGTGCAAATTGACTTAACTGTCGCCAAATTCCTTCGAAAAATAGCACCCACAACACCACTGGTTCTGCTCGGCACATTGCCACCCCCATCTTTGGCACTACTGGTGGTATTGTCAGTGCCAAGGCACCCGTTGCTGCTATAATTAGGGTCTAAGAGTTTGAACATGCGTTTGTCGACTCGTTTGACCACATTCGAGGCCAAAGGAGCCACAGCGAGAAGCGTCACCTGCATGCAAGCAATAGAGCAACGATAAGAATCTTAGATTGAAGGTAGGGAAAGCTTTGAGCGAGTAGACAGGGCACCATAGGTAGTTGCTACAAGTGCAATGAAGGAAAAGCAACTAACAATATAACAAACACATGTCAAGAAAGAAGGACAGGTAAGCGTTCTGAGCGGATGACCGTGGTGGCGAGGATGAGGAGGTACACGTGTCGACCCACGAGGCCGAGCTGCTGCGCGCGAGCCACAAAGAAGAGCGACACTTCCGACACCTGACAAGTAACAATAAAGGATTGAAGGATTGATGGTGAGTGAGAGTGGTGGCAAGATAAGGGGTAGAAGGAAGAGAACGTCGATGCAAGCAAAGATGAGAGCGAAGACTTACTCAAGCTGAAAGAGGAGTCAAATGTTGTCCTTAATTGAGACGTTGTATGCGCAGTTCTACGGAAGATAGAGAAGCAAAGTTCAAACCTGAGCCAGGATCACGCCCGCAGATAAGGCGGCAGGAACGGCAAAGCCAAACGATCGCATCACGCCCGTCACCACCGTAACCTTCAAATAAAATGGGCAAAAGTATGTAAAGAAAGAGACATGGGGGGGAGGTTATTGAACCGACCCAAAAAAATAACCTAGAATGAGGCTCAGAGACTGATTTAAGAAGTCTCAATTTGACTTAATCCTTTCGTCTCTTTCACCTTGAGGACATAAATGGCTGCCACGTAGAGCATGATTTCGGTGAGGTGCCTCAACAAGAAAGCCGGGCTCATGATCATCCCCAGAGAAGCGAGGTACATGCCTCCAAACAAGGCAGTCAAAGGCTCCACCGCTGCAGCAGCCGTTCTTACGTGGGGGGTGTCCATCAACACCTATAGAAAAGATCCACCACCGAGCAGACAAAGGCAAGGCAGAAAGCGCAGCGATGCAGATAGTATTAAGAAAAGAAATTGAATGAGTCGTAGAAAAGGACCAAATTCAATTACAATTTTGTTTAGGTATGCGAATGAACTGGAGTTTGCACGAGTTATACTACATGGGCGCCCCCCCTACCAGCCCGGCGAAGAGCGCGCCTGCTTCATGGCTCAGTTCCAGCCATTCCGAGAGCAGTGACATGCCCAGGCAGTACGACGCCACGGCCAGAGTGAAGAGCTGAGGCGCGAGGCGGCGCTCGGGGTCGGACAGCAACTCCATGGAACGAGGCACCGCCCAACGCGCTACTAGAACCACCTTTTTTGGGAAGGATAAGTGGGATGAGGCAGAGCGAAAAATATGAGAGAGGCATTGAATAAAAAGGGCCCAAATGCAAGATACTCATCAAAAAGAAAAGAGGATAATTATTCGTGAATTGCATGGTGCGCACACAATACATAATATCACATCAGAAAGAGACATTATCATCATCAGTTATGCGCGCGCTCTGTTTATGGACTACGCTATAATAGTACCGCTGCGATGCCTACGCCATAGGAGCCCAAAGTGACCACGAGCTGCACGGGGGTTTGTTGCCAGACGATGTGGGATAGGGCCGTTGGAATTGCCAACAATGGGGCCATGAAGAGGTCCTGCACCGCCATCAACTCAATCACTACCGTGCCATAGAGGGTGTCCCGGAGCCGCGCTTGTGCCTTCAATGCAGTGAGAAGGAGGAATATGTCAAGAAGGGGAGGAGGAGAGGTTGTGAGTAACAACACGCGCATATATTTAGTAAGAACTTCCTTTATTACCTGCAAAAGGCAAATCCTTTCTTCTACTTTTGTCAGTTGTGGCTTGTGTGTGTTCATTTGTCAGTCACTCACCAGCGTATCCATGACCACTGCGGTTGAGCTCAAGCTAATCGCCAGAGCACTCAAAGTGCCCTCAAGCCAGGACGAGACAACACCGCTACCCATTGCAGTGAAGAGGGTCACCACAAACAGACAAGCCACATAGAAGAAGCCTCCAGTAACGGTATCGTTATGTAAATGTTGCCCGTTTCCGTCGCCATTTGATGCTCCTACATTGTCACTGCTTGATGATGACGATGCGAGCATCACCGTAGACGCTGCAGCAATCAATGCGTCACTTCCTGCTGAAGACACACCCGCACCGCTACTAGGACTACTGCTGCCACTGCCACTGCCACCGTTGTTGTCGCGTGTTGCTCCATGGCGGTAGTGTTGGCTGTAGACTAAACCGTGCCCGAAAAGCATGAAAATGGACCCAAACTGCGCCAAGGTTTCGGTCTGCACCACCTGAACAATGAAATTCGAGCAGCTAGGCCCTACTAGCATGCCCCCTAAAATGTAGCCCAAAGTGTGGGGCAAGTCTACTAGGGCAGCTAAGAGGCCACCAATCGCTGTGGCTAGGCACAACACCTGAAGATTGTTGAGGGTAAGTTGTATATGAAGGAGGAGGAGACACACGCATTGAAAAAATACACACGATGCAGCGCAGACACGGCATATATGTGTACGCATAGTTCACTTTTCCTTCAACACTCAACTCACTCTCTATCGCACTCACCACCATATCTTGCAGGAGCTGCACGTCTAAATGAAGCACCGCTGGGTCGGCGGCCATTCTCGCTGCGACCACATCTTCACTCAGAGCCGTGGCCTGGTGCTGCCAATCATCACCGTCGTACGAAGAGGAAGACGACGAAGAAGAAGTCGAGTTGGTGCGGCCGCTGACTGGATGCTGTCCCTGTCTGCCGCTAGCGCTACCTCTTCGTCCAAATGAAGACTCAACTCCACTGCCACTACCGTACCTCGCGCCTCCTATCACGGAAGCGATTTCTCCCGTTTCGTAGTCGACTTCAAGCTCCCCACCTAGCAAACCCTCCACGAGTTCCTTCTGACCCGTCAAAGCGCGCACTTCCTCAAGCTCCGCTGCGGTGCCTGCAAAGATGAGAAAGAGACATGTGGAACGCGAACACGAATACCCCATGTCATAGCAGTCAAAGATGCACAAATGAAGCAAATATAGAGCTTCCAGTGCACACAGAGAAAACTTATTCTGGAAGTTCAATTGATAAGTAAGATAAATAAGTTGCTGTCACCGTTGAGTGCCGACAGCAGGAGTCTCAAGTCGTGGCGCATGTGGAGCAATGCATTGCCAAGGTCTGTGAGGTTGGTTGGGTGTTCGGCGACAGCGGCGGCGAGTTCCGAGAGGGCGATAGCCCCTTGGTCCTTGTCTTTGGACGCACTTGCTCGCGCCGCCGCTGCAAGCACGTCCTCCATCTTCACGAGGGCGTGAGAGTGGGCCATCACGCTGTGCAAGATGTCTGCCAAATCGCGCTCCATCGAGGACTCTGCTGCTCGCATGCGGTACAACTGAGTCTCCACATCTTGAACCTGGTTTCACAATGAATGAAAGAATAAAATGAGAAGCTAAATAGTTGAAAGCAGATATTGCAAAGACAATCATGCACTCGTTCTAGATGCTATCTCTTCTTTTTCGTCGAGTTTACACGCATGTTGACGAGAGGTAATGAGATTATTCCTAAGATGAGACAGCGGTAAGTAGGTCTCTTATTCTGAGAAGCTCACAACAATCTACTCCAATTACTTTCTGTAGAGATAGTATTTTACCTCTTTCGAAGCACCGCGTAGGCCAACCTCATTTCCATGCCCATCTCCAGCGAACATGTGGGCAGGTGCGCGCTGGTGGTAGTGCCAGTTGCTTCCTTCCTGAGTATTGCTACCACGCTGTCCTTGCGAGCTATGCGCTAGTCTCCCATCACCTCTAGCTGAATGATCAGCACGGTGATCTGGTGGCGGTGGTGGGCCGGACTGCCCAGTCGATGACGACGCCCACCAGTCTTCGCCCCAAGAAGACGTGAATTCCGGCCACCATGCCAAAAAGAAGAGCCAACGAGAATGGCGCATGGTCCACCTTTCAAAGCTTAAAGATATTCTATAGTTCTTATGATTATTATGCTTAATCCTGAGCTTTAATATGTTGCATTTATAATGCTGCGTGCTCTCACACTAGCTCTAGCTAGAGCTAGCTAGCCTAAAGTTCCATCTATCTTTTGTATCAACTGGCGAATACATAACTGGCGAACACTCTCCGCACTCCGCACAATCATTCTCATTGATTAGCCCATCTCGTCAGTCCCCCTGTATCATCTTTTCGACTCGAAATACGGGAGATGGGAGATGGGAGACGACACAAAACACAAAACATGGCGGCGGAACCCACGCACTTGCAATAGTATTATTCTAGCTATAAGTTGCCAGCGCTAATGAACAATTGTAGCTTTAAACGAAGCTCGGAGTAGCATCAGTCTAGCTTGATACCAAATTCATTCGAGTCTGCCGTTGTCTATCTCATCAGCACTGTAACAATAGAGCTCGCTAGACTACATCTAAAATTTGAACACACTCTACAGTCTTCACCAACCCATCAGTTAGGGGTACATTATGGCTCTAGCAAGAAGCGTACCACGCTGGGCCTTGGCCCGCGAACATATCGGAGAGTCACTGCGGCTCTACTTTGAACGAGATGTGATTGCAAGCACGTCTAGCAGGGGGCGCTCCGCGTTGCCTGCATTGAATTTTCCTAGTTTGCTAGGGGAGGACGACTATCGCAAAGAAGTTGCGAAGCTCTACGCCACCAAACCGAAGGGTTGGCTTACACCAGTGGCCACGTTTTGGCCCCATTATTCGCATGCAATCGCGCGCTGGATATTGGCATCTCATCGACGCCGGGGTGAAGGAAGGTCGCTGCACGTAGTCGAGGTGAGAATGATGCACTTCTTTTTTATACCATTAGTGTTTGTCTTTTGACCATACTTCGATCGCACAAGTGCTCCTAATGTTAACATGTTTCCTCAGGCCTTGCGTATCATCCTTTTTGTCCTCAAGTTTTTTTCTTTCAACACATGCACACATGTGTATGGCCAGGTGGGTGGTGGCACTGGTCTCAATGCCTCTTTGGTGCTCGACTGGCTCCAAAAGCAGCATCCTGACATCTATTCGACGTGTTGTTATACCCTGCTAGATGTGTCTGAGACTCAAGCGAATTTACAGCGACGAGCAACCGCAAGTCATGGCGCCCGTGTGCGCGTGATTGTCAGTCAAAATGGATCTTGGCGTGAAGCTCTCAAAAATGACATTGTGACGAACCCTAGTAGCAGCAGTAATACGAGCAATGGTATGCAAATCAATCAAAGAACGAAAATCCCGCGATCGCAACGCAACTCTACTGGCAGTAGCAAGAACAGCAACCGTAGTAGCAGCAACAGGAACAAGAAAAGCCAGAACAGCAATGGTGGTAGTGGTTATGACGTGCACGTTTTAGCACTCGAAGTTCTCGACAATTTACCTCATGATCGCATCGAAGCAAGACCTGCTCCTAGTGGTGGTGATGAATCTGTAGCACTCTACGAAGCACATGTAGTGTCGTCAGCAACAGGCACTGATTCTGTATCTGCAAGCGATTCAAACAGCCATCGAGTCGGCGACAGCACTCAAGGCTACAACGGCAGCGAGTGGGTAGAAGAGTTGAGGCCCTTGAGTGATGCATTGATCAAGCGCTGTGTAGCGCTGAGGCCGGGTCTTGCTGATGCTCTCCTGGCTCAAGCTGCTCCACAAAGCTTGAAGAGTGTGGTGTCTGGGCTTGGTAATGCACTTCGAGGGGTCTGGCCTTTTCGTCAGAGCACAGCTACATCTACTACTAGTGCTTCAGCTGAAAGAGGTTCTGCTCGATCCGAAGCACCTTCAGGAAGCAATGGTGCATCTTCTTCCTTGGTGTACGATTCTGAAGGTCATGTGGCAGCATTTGTACCTACAGGGTGTCTAGCTCTTTTTCAGGAGCTCCACGCGTGTTTTCCAAGGCATGCTCTCCTGCTCGCGGACTTTGACGCCCTTCCTGATCCAGATCTGTCGTGGGTTCATCTGCCTCACTCCATGCCTGCTACAACATCCAGAGACAAGAGTGAAGCTGAAGCAGCAGCCAATGCAGCCTTGTCGTTCATTGAATCTAGTGCATCACCTCTAGGCTGTCTCGGCGCCCCTTTGGTGTCTGAGCGTATTCAAAATGGTGCCAATCGCGACCACCCTACCTACCTGGTACCACTGGGACGTGCAGACATATTGTTTCCAACCGCTTTTGATTGGGTAGCTGCACTCTATCGTGGGGCTGCAGAAGACGCATCTTCTGCGAGGGTAGGCAAGAAGACCGCACAGCACAACGGGGTATTCCGTGAAGGAGTAACCAGAACAAAGTCAGGTATTGAGGCATCCCAACAACAGGCGCCAATGTTGGCGCCACAAGTAGCTACTTCGGTTGTGAAACAGCGCACGTTCTTGGAAGCACACGTCCTTGACCACAGTTTGACTGCTACGAAAAGCGGTTATAATCCTCTGCTGATGGACTTTTCAAACACAACGATATTTGTTGGGGAGGTGGACTACTGCTTTGAAGGGCCTTCGAGTTAGTTATAATTCATGGCCCTCCGTTATCACTACCAATTCCTGGTTAGGTTCTATGATGCATACCCCTTTACATAGAGATCTCCCAGGCCCCATATGAACTTCGTGTTGTTGCTGTTGCTACTTATCCATATTCCTATTCCCCGGTTGCTGTTGCTGTTGCTTTTGGAACAGCGAACAGTGCCATATCCATATCTCGCAGTTCTAGCATTCTAGCTCTAGCTCCGCCCCTTAATCTAGTTTTTTACTCCTTCGATCTTAAATCAACCACAAGCACTAGCACATGCGGAATACACGGAATGCCGATCATGATGCGAATTGAGCTGGGCGCTCGTTTTGGCCAGCTTCTTTGCTGCTTCACATCGCTATATCGCTATATCGCTATAACTATAACATCAAGGCTTCCTGTGAAAAGGCAGTGGAAAAGCTGCTGCTGTAGAGAACTGACGAAAGCACTAAAGGAGCTGGCATTTATGAACTGTTAGGCAGGGTGCCATCTAGTCGGCGTCTACAGAGTTTCCAGCAGGGCCAGGCTGAAAGCCAGGCTCGGGGTTCATTCGTGGTGACGACTTCGTTGATCGTTAACACATACATTGACTCGTTGACATGATGTCTGTCAACAAAAAAAATGCGAGGAGAAGTATCTTGAATCTTCGACGGTTCACGGTTCACGGTGTCATCAAGTCATCAAGGTCCTCTTCCCTTGGTGTCACTCCGAGTCACTCCTTCTTGTTGCTCACTAGTCATAGTACTGCGGCATGCCTTCAGTTGAGCATAGAATATTGACAAATTTGTCCCATAAATGTCGACAGCCCTTCTTAACTTCACACGAATCAGTGCTTAGCCTAGCCTAGATCGTTAGCATAATTTCGTTAAGATACGGTCATTTAGACTCGCATTCCTTTTTTCGATTGCTCTTCAAGTTGGATGGCGTCGTTTGCTCCCTTTCTCATACTTGGAGGAGTGGCTCTAATGGGGGCATCGGCGAGCGAAAATGTGGAAGAATTCATGCATAAGACGAACGAGAGTGGTCATGCAACATGGAAGCGAACTCCTAAGACAGTGGTGTACACGGTGGTAGCTCTTGAGACGCTGATGTTGACTTTGCTCTACTTTCCATTGGTTTATATTCTGCGCACTCCATCGTGGGGCGTGAGTCGGCCCGATCTAGCCTCCAAGCAGGCTGTCTCGATGCTGTCTATCGCGCTTACAGCTCTGCCCGGTCTGAAAGCATGGCTTGGTAGCGGGCCCAGTGCTGCTGTGCACATCACTGACCGGTTCCACGGCTACAACAAAATGGGCGAGCTCATTTGCGTGCACTTCTTGTGCTATCAGCTGTTCGATTTGGGTATTAGCCTTGCGATACCTGACCTGCGAAAACCTGAAATGATTGCACACCATGTGAGTTTCAACTTAACGCTCTTGACTAGGCTTGCTGGCTTCATATGTCCACGAGAAGAGAAGTCCCCATGTTCTTCTTGCCTTCACTTTGGAATGCAGGTGGTATCGGGCTACGTTGCATGGCTCGGAATTTCTCATCAGTTTGCCCACTATTATGCTGTCTTCTTTCTCGGCATTTGCGAGGTCGTGCGAGGACAGTCAGTTGTTGCCTTCATTGCATGGCATTTACTGTCCTCTCTCTATTCAAGCATTTGATTTGCATAGTATTATTGCCCTACTACACTGCCTAACATACTCTGCCGCTACTTATATTTCCAAACCTCTCAGGTCAGTTCAATACCCCTCTGCGTCCTCGCTTTTTCTTCGGCAGTGCAAGGAATGAGTCCTGCTGAGTTGCGAGAAGCGGGCAGCAGTGTGTCAAGTGTCACTGCGCTACCTGCTTCCGTTGAACAGTTCCTATTGTTGTGCCGAGTTGCCTTTGCGCTGCTCTTTTACGCCATTCGGGTTGTAGGTTTCCTCAAACACTCCTACGACTTTTGGTGCGGCTTGCTCTTTGAGCGGTGGCACGACAAGGCGACGAAGTTACACGTGGCTTTAGTCTTTCTCGTGTCAAATGCATTGCTCGTAGCCTTGCAGCTGTACTGGGCTGCTCTCATAGCCAAAGCCGCTGCTGTCCTTGCCGCTGATTGAGCTAGTCATCGACACCGTTAAGAATGATGAATACATTTTCTGAACGGCAAAATCGCTCACTGCCCTTTTTCGTTCAAATTATTTGTTAAATGTGCATCTGATTCAAGCGCCGGAATAATAGGAATAAAATGATATATAGCTAGTACTATTCTTCCGCTCAGTTCAGATGCACCTATGTATGAATCTGATACAGCCGGAATGGTCAAAGACGTTCACAGCCTATCGCTGGAGTTAGATGAATTTAATGTTCGATATTAGTGGAATGCATCTACGATCTACAGTATAATGCTTTATATTTAATATTTGATATTCACCTCCCCTGCCTGAAATTCCTGGCGCGGCGTGCCCAAGAGACTGAACAACGGCGCGCTCTCTTCAATGCAGAAACAGACGCAGAAACGACTTAAGTCCGGTTTCAAAATCATTTCATGAACAGCTTCCACTTTAGGAGGGGGTGGAAGTATTATGCTTCCTGCCCTCTATAAACAATCCTCTTTACGATTTTGACTTGCGCGCAACGCACGCGCGTACACTTCTGCCCGCAGCATTGGCTTCTGTGTCATTTGGGTTTGTATTAGTTCGAGTTCGAGACTACCCTCGATGAGTTTCATAATAACTAGGCGTGGAGATGTTGCTAGTGGCGATGGCCCCCAATTGGCCGAGTTCCACTTTGTATGCTCCGCCCCATACCTCGACTCCCGACTTCAACTTCGGCTTCGACACTGCCAACAAACAACAAGTCGGAGCCAAAAAAATGCGTTGACAGTGGACAAAGAATGCCCCTCTTCGGGGGACACGAAAAAGAATGGAAGATCCTCCGTTCTGTTCGTTCGTTGAATCTTTTTCGTCTGTGATTTTTGATTTGTTCTGCAGGACTTAACCGCGCCCTCGCTGAATCTCGAGGGCTACGATGTTCGAACTTCCCACCACCATGGTAAGTCGGGCACACTTCGAAGGATCGATCATCTTTTCATTGATTTGATCATATCTTTTGTGAAACGCGGCTGTCTCATCTCTCAACGCCTCGCGTCTTTTGCTCAAACTTCAATCCGATTTTTAAAATCTCATCGCCTGCATGCTTACATGATCGCTGTGCATCTCGCAAACCCGTGATGCGCTCATCTCTTTCCAATTCATTTAAATCCTTTATAGCGGCCGGGCAAGGGCTACTCGGTGATTGTGGACCCTCCCTCGGCGCACGGCTCCCCACGCCGCTTCACGAAGATATCGCCCATAGTGCTCGTGGGTGTCAGTTGCCTCCTCTCGGCAGTTGCTCTCTTGGGCTACCAACGCCTTGGCGAACCACCGGCACCGATGATGGGTGACGTGTCGTCTTCCGATCCGCTGCCGCTGTCGTATCTACGGTACCTCTAGCCTCAATCCCTCTGCACATACTCGTCACGTTTTGCAGATGTACACTCACCCACAGTTGCACTTACATGTAATGCATCGAGGAAGGCAGCCAAATCTGCACACTCGTCGGTTGTCGAATCGATCTTCATCGAATTTCTTCACCATCAACATTTCATACTTTCACCGTTCTTCTTTTGGTGTACTTTTTTGAATCCATCAAATCACATGTCAACCACACCATTGGCTCTGGCCTTCGCTCTTATGCTTTTTCAAGGCCGGTCGAGGACTTGGGCGTTCATCCGTACGTGCGGACGACTGGGCAGCCATCGAGCATATGGGGCAGCTTGCTGACGCAGAGCACTCCTTTGCCGACCAACTCATGGTGGCAAAACTTCGTCCTTGGCGACGACCACAACAGCGCGGTAAGGACAAACAGGTTACAATGGTATCATACGCAGTAGGCGACTCTTGAAAATCTCACACATGCACACATGGCGGCGCGTTGTTGGCAGAAAATATTATACTCCCAGTAGGTTATTCCTAATCAAGCTTTTCTAATGCGCCATTCTGACTTTCTTCTGTGTTGTGGTCACACTCTTTTGCAGACCCTGGCACGGGTGTTCGTGATCCCCTATGTAATTGACATGGCGGGCGCTATTCCGGGTCCTCGCAGCCATGCTTCCGGCGTGAAAGCGGGCACGAACACGGTGGAGCAAGCGTGGAACCCGGGCTACGGCATCACGATTGGGTCCGTGGAGAAAGTGGGGCCCCAGACCGTGCGCGATTACGGTACAGGGGGGCCCAAACAATTCGGGATTGAGCTACTGTGGTCGGCTACGGATCGAGCAGGGGCCTTCTTGTCAGCGCCCATCGTTCGGGGGTCGCCATACACGACGGTAATTGTGTATTGAGTTAAGGGGTTTTGAGGTAGCTGGTCAACAGAACTCTTCAAATGCTTGTTTAGTGTATAGGTGGTTTGTTACATCTCATGTGCGCGTGCATTTTCTCCTCGCCTTTTTGTGCTTCTTTAATTTCTCTCTCTCAATCTCTCCTGTATTTGCTCTTAGGTGACTTACCACGGCCTCTCCGCCAAGATTGTGGCTGAAATCGTGCCCACCAACGGTCAAATCACCGTCGATGGCACCACCACTCACCAATGCTGGACTTTGGGGGATCCTGATTTCAATGTAACGGCTGACGCTAGCGTTACGCGAAACGCCTCGGCTTTTTGGGTGGAGAAAGAGGTAGGTACACGTGTACAAAAGAATCACCGCATTTCAATTTGAACGTTTCCTTTTAGTTTCCCATCTTTTGTGCTTTCCTATTTTTTAATCGTTGCCCTTGCTTCATCCTCTCTTATGTTTCATTGACTCTTGTGCGTTCTCACAACTCCCTTCTTTGAACACAGATTGAATTCACGCTTACAGAGAGTGACGCCACCTGGCTGGTGTTTGTCTCGTCTCCTGGCTGGTGGCGTTGCGACTACCGCGATCACTTACCCGCTACCAACGGCCACCAGAACACCAAGCCCTTCTTTCGGATGGAGGCTGGCGCTCCTTTCGGAGACGGCGGAGGTGTCCGCTTAGCTCTCGTCAATAATTGCACCACTGCCAAATCCGACCCCATGTTTTGCAGCTTCTTCGTCGATCCAGTGGACTACTCGCAAGGCCCGCATGAGCCACACAACCGAACCAGCTGGGCGAAGCTGCTGCGCCAGCACGCGGGGGTGTGGCCTTCAGTCGATGCCGCCCCTCTCTTTGTGTTCCCCGCCGAAAGGCGATTCAGTCCAGTGAGCGGCGAACTCCTGATGCAAGAATCCACTCTTGATCTGCAGATCGACTGGGGCGTGCGCACCTTCTTTGTGGATTCATCCGAGGAAAGCAAAGCCAACTACGAAAACGACGACGCTGCCTACAAGAGCGCCCTAGCCAACGGGATTGCTCCTTCTTTTGCAGAAGTTGTGAACCCACTGAACGCGCCCGGTGCTCTAGAGCTGCTCATGCTGGCTCTGCCTCACCATCGTGATGCCCTCACCCCCACCGCTGAGTCGAGCAATGCAGTGGTAGGGCCCGGCCTAGGCGGTGGCTGCGCCCCCACTCTTCACGGAGAAGCGTGTGCCGCGGTGGGCTCGATCTGGTCCCTGAGCGAAACGCTCTTCAACGTGTCGTTTTATGCCCCTGACCCCATACGACCTGAGCTTTATCAAGACCTCTCCGATGCGCTGGACGAAGATTTGACTTTCGATCTCCCGGACAACTACCGTCGCGGGGCGGGGGATACGTATTTCAGTGGGAAAATGCTGGCCAAGCTCGCTCGGATTGTGATCATCTCCGACCAAATGGGGGCAGATTTCTTGAACAGGCGCAACGAGGCGGTGAAGAGGCTGGCGAAAGGGGTCACGGTGTGGCTGGATGGCACCTCGGAGAATCCGTTTATTTACGATGACACCTGGGGCGGTTTGGCCTCCTGCGGCTGCGATTACAACGAAGAAACGACGAAATGCAACAACGTTTTCCCCGACTGCCCAGCGGTAAAAGATTGTTTTGGCATTAGCATGGCATAGTCGTTGTGTGTGCGAGTTCCTTTTGCCAGTTTCTGTACCTTTACGCATAAAAGAAACGGCCCCTTCACATCATCCATTCGTGTTCACCGCTCTCCTTACTCTATTTGTTCTTTGTTCTTTTGTACATTTGGGGTGTATATTACAGATGTCGGACATGGGGAACAACTTCGGCTTTTCTTTCTTCAACGATCACCACTTCCATTTGGGGTACCACTTGTATGCCGCAGCCACCGTGGGCTTATTTGACAACGAATGGTTGCGCCTGCACTGGGACAAACTCTTGCTCTATGTCCGAGACATTGCGAACCCCTCGCGGCACGACCCTCACTTCCCTGCGGCACGCCACAAGGACTGGTATTTGGGCTCTTCTTGGGCTTCTGGTGTGGTCACCGCCAACCCAAACGGCCGAAACGAAGAGTCGAGCGCCGAGGCAATCGCGGCCTATGAAGGCGTCGCACTCCTAGGAGAAGCTGGGATGATGGCGTTTAGCACTATGAAAAACCGCATGTCAATCAATTCCCCAGGCACTAACGATGAATCCGCGGCTTGGGCTGAAGGATTTGCAACGGCGTCTCGTATCTATGACTTCGGCCGGCTGTTGCTTTCCACCGAGGTGCGATCGGCGCAGCGCTACTGGCACGTGCGGGCTAGCCCAGCTCCTCGGGTTTATCCCGACATGTATACACCCAAAGTGGTGGGCATGTTGTGGCAAATGCTGGCCCAGGAACAGACCTGGTTTGGGCCCGAAGAATGGAAGAGCTACGGGATTCAGCTCCTGCCCTTTACCCCCGCCTCTGCCAAGAGAGACGACCCGAATTGGGTGGCTGAAATGCTGCCTCCTTTCAACGCGAGCTGCGCCGCTACCCCGGTCTGCAAGGAGCAAGGCTGGTCGATCCTCGTCTTGCTCTCTATGGGCACCCTGGGGAAATGGCAAGAAGCGCGCAAAGGGATCATGGCGCTCCCTGCGAGTGCCTTCGAAGGCGCGGGCGGCAACGGCCACTCTCGCACCAATTCCCTGTGGTGGATCGCTACTCGTCCGCCTGAGTCAGCCCCTCCGCCGCCGCACAAGACCTCCTCGGCTGCTCCGCCGAACGCCCGTGCGGGTTCTTCGACCCTCACTGTAGCTGGCCGGGCTCTGCTGGGGGCGATCGCTGCTGCTACTGCTCTCTCCGCTAGCTCGGAGTTTTGATAATAAGAACCCCTTCTCCTCTCCAATCAACACGCAATATTTTGTGAGGCGCCTGTGAGTCCAACGTGCATTGCCGTCAAAAACATGCTCTCTTTTATCATGCTCTTACTTCCATCACTATCACTGCATATTTTTGATTGCCGCAAAGGAGGAATTTTATGTCCTTTCTTACAAGCCCTATTTCTTGATTATGGCCATTTTCCCTTTGTTTCTATCCCCCCTCCTTTTTAAGTAATTATATCCCGAATTGAAGACTTGCTAACCATGATAAAGCGCATTCTAACACGTTTCTGAGAACTCGACACTCGGTGCATAGCGAGGGAAATAAAGATAAAGACCGCAGATAGGGTTTTGGGGGGTCTGTTCGTAATTGCCGTAATCGCTAGGAATTACGTGCCTGATGCTCTCTGTAAGGTAGTACCACCGAGCACCGAGTGGCACTGTCTGCTAGCTCCTTGCTCCTGGGTGTAAGTGTAAGATTTAAGAACTCGAACTCGAACTAATACAAACCCAAATGGCACAGAAGCCAATGCTGCGGGCAGAAGTGGGAATGCGCGTGCGTTGCGCAAACAAAGCAAGTGCGGAATGATTCAGGAGGGAGAGGG
>Ga0307931_1000849_pt1 | contig 20160 bp, 16 predicted proteins | sample OrgLakmetageno47_FD_201816 | JGI IMG/M metagenome (GOLD analysis project Ga0307931, IMG submission 201816) | Saline water microbial communities from Organic Lake, Antarctica - #47 | ecosystem: Environmental > Aquatic > Non-marine Saline and Alkaline > Saline | place: Antarctica: Organic Lake...
GCGCCTTGCGCGCTGAAAGGCACACTTTGACCTCTGCCGAGTGGACCTCGTGTTCCGCATGTCACGAGCTTCTTTGCTCGCGCGCCTTCTTCTTTATTGTTCTGCGGAGTGCGCAACACCCACAAATACCTCGCTTTTTGCAAATTTTCCGAGGAATTTGGCCAATGCCCCTCTCCCTCCTGAATCATTCCGCTCTTGCTTTGTTTGCGCAACGCACGCGCATTCCCACTTCTGCCCGCAGCATTGGCTTTTGTGCCATTTGGGTTTGTATTAGTTCGAGTTCGAGTTCAAGTTTTCACTCTGCCGTGCGCAGTTCGTCGCGGAGCTCGTCGATGAGCACGTCCGTCACAAACATGTGACCGGGCGCATGCGTGATCGCAAACGGGAGCTTCGCGGCCATGAGCGCTGTTTGTGGGGTCACGCCGCAAGCCCAGAACACGGGAATTTCGTTGTCCTGGAGCTCGACGGCATCGCCGAAATCGGGGGTAGCGAGGGCGCGTCGCCAGCGGGCTGTTCTCGCCTCGGGGGCTTCCACATCGTTGGTTGATGGAGAAGTAGGGTGCGGCGCTTCTCCGATCCCCAGTTCCGAGGGGTCGCCCCAATGCACCGGCCCACCATGGGCTCCAGGAAAGGCGTTGGTGATGGCTTCCACGGCTCTCAGCTGGTGCGGCAAGTAAGGACGCATGGACACCACTAGAACGCCCCCAAAAGGACCACTTTTCAGGTTAGGGATGGTCGTGCGAAACATGGGCACCGTCTTGCTGCCCACCACTGCTCCTACTGCCTGGGCCTGAGAAGAAGATGGCTGTGCATCTTTCTTTTCCTCCGGTAACATGTGTCGAGGCATCAGCCCTGCTTCCGCCAGCCGTGCTTCCCAGGAAAAGCTGCACCCAATCAAGAACCCCACAGTGTCGGACGCCCACAGCGCAGTGACGTCAGAGACTTCTTCGGCCAGGACCCCGTCACGCCACACCCGGTACCTGGGTGGAGTGGCATAAAATGGAATGGGAGTCTCGTTAACTGGTTGTCATCCGCAGTGGTAAACAACACGATCAGAAAGGAAAAGAATATTCGATACATGCAATAAAAACCAATAGAAAGAAACCAAAAGAGGATAAAACATACAGGAGTTCGCACGCAAGGCAAAAGAAGGCTGTAAGCATAGGGCATCCTTCCTTACTTGGGGATGTCAGTTCTGAGGTCGGCCACTTCGTTTACGACATTCCGCGGGCACGCATTCCCTGGGTCTGTGGTCGCAAGCAGAGGGCAGCTCCGTGGATTTCGAAGCGCAAAGGTCAAGAAATCGTACGCGTACGCTTTCGGCACCGCGACTAAGTTGGCTTGGGTGAATCCGGGGGCAAGGCCTGAAGTTTGCCCGCTGAAACTGCCGGCTTCCCCTTTGGGCAAACGTATAGCTGCGCGCGCTGCTTGCGCCGCAGACCGGTCTACTTTCTTAGACCAAGGAGCTTGAAAATGCAGGGGGAAACCAGTGCGAAGTTGCGCTAAGGAGAAATGCGCGGTTAAGTAACCCGCTAGTGGAGACGGCGGACCACCCCAGGGCAGGTTTGAGGATTCTTCAGCTGCTTCGGCTGCTGTGATGAGCGCTTCTGCTCGCACTGCTGCTGGTGTGGTGGAGGCACGGAGGCTACTGCTGCTGCCGTCCGCAGCACTCGCGGTGAAGATGCTTCTAATGGAGCGCGTTACTTGAAGCGATTTTTCAAAGGGCATGCCATCGACCGTGGCTGCGAGTTCTTTGCTGCAGCCGTCGCGGCAGCCGGCAGCGACCTGAGAGCGAACAAGAAAGCACAAGAGGAAGATGTGAGAGGGAGAAAAAGATGTTTTGGATGAGGTTGAAGAAGGAATACCGTAGCAGCATCGACACATAGAGTTAAAAATACGTTCTTAGCACTGTTCAGCGAGGCAAGAGTGAAACTATATTTTATTTTGAACCGTTGACGCTTCGGTGAATATGTCTACTCGAAGAAGGATGAATGAAAAGAATCCATTCTAAGTGTTTTCAATACCATAGCTTCTAGTGTAGTTTGGTCTTGCTCATCACTTGCTACGCTGTTTGTCCACGTTACTTCATTAGCTGGCTGACACAGCAAGTTTGTTGCCGCAGCTAGCGCAACGCCACCCCAATTGGAGACCCCGCAGACGATCAAATAATCGGCAGGCACTACATTCGCGATCTTGGCAGCATTGGGAACCGTGGAAGCGAGAATGGCGTTGTAGACTTTGCCGCAGCCAACTTCGTTGCCTCCGTCGCCGATTCCCACCTGCGGATTCACAACATTGCCCAAAGTCAGTTGCACAATAGGCATTCAAGAATGAGACGCTTTGAGGGAATGGAAACTCCCATAAAATGAGCAGTACAATCAGTGTTGAACAATACGAAGTGGAAATCGCGCAGCCTGAATTAGTGCAATGCCATAATCCTACCGACTGCAAGGGCATCCCACGCCGACCACGGGGGTTGAGCAAACGGTGCAAAGGCGCCAGCAAGTGCTTCATTTCAAAGCCTCGCATGGTGTAGCACCCACCGTCGGCTGCCGGCCCCGCGCGTTCGATGGCCACCACCGTCGCCGCGCGCAGCTGCAACGAGTCAAACCTATCGCGGTCCGCACAACTCCACGCTGCTTCGGGTGGAAAACTCTGCAGTTCAAACCTTCCAGCGAAGGGATGGCTGGCAGTTCCGCTGTCGCTGCCTTGGCCGCTGCTGCTATTGGTGCCCGAGCCTTCTAGGAGGCCAGCAGCCACGGCAGCGGCGCGCACGACGGCGAAATTGCAGTCGTCCGTTGCTAGCACAACAGTCGGAGCTGGAGCTTTCGAGTCTACTGGTGGCACTGTAGCAGCGAGGAACCCGCGAGCGATGGCTACGGCACCGAGCTAAATTAGCACAGAAAACAACAAGAGAATTAGATAATTCGATGTCTTGAACTCCGAAATTGAGAATGAGGTAGCTCTTCAACTACACTCGTCACTTGCACTGTGAAAATGCCCTCGTGTGTTATTCATGTTCATTTACCGGCCCATCTGTCTCTGTGGGTGGGTCGAAATCGAGCAGGCAGGGAAATCCCGTGATGATGACCGCGGTCTCGTCTGTGCCCCGGAGGCGTGCCAAGCAATGCGCAGCGCCGAGTAGCTCTCCAGCTGGTGGAGAAAACGCGCTAATCCCGCGCTAAAAAAGAGGAAAGCAACGACGTCAATGAAAGAAGGTCGCGCGCTCAACAAATGAGAACTCGGGTAATACTTTTAGAGTGCAGACTTTTCTTTCCTTTTTCTTATTTCACGTATACATGACTCACAAAGGAATACTCACTTGGCCAGGATCTATCTGCACTGCTTCTTCAATTCTGGCAATTTTTGCCTTGATAGCTCGACTTATATCCATGGATGTAGCTTTGGAGGAGACGTGGCGAGTGAAACTTCGAGAGGATCTCAATAGCATTAGTCCTCAAACAACTTTTTAGCAAACAACTGTGCCGTACTTACTTACACTCAAAGCATCAGCTTCACCTGAGTACGTGTTCACGAAGTTTTGTTCCATCGGGTACTGTGCGAACCACCGGATACTTTCTCTAAACCTCTGTGATTGATTTTTTACTCTCAGTCTCAGCAGCTGTACTGTACGTACTAGTACCTGTACTGTACTTCATAGGAAGACCCCCTCTACCTCTACCCCACTCTGTCTCTTAGATGACCTCAAATACAAGCACGAAATTTTTACTGCTGATATTGGTATCGCAAAAGACCACGGAATATATCCTCGCGTATTATTAGATTTCAGCGAAACAAGGAGGGCCCTTTCTTTGGAAGGCAGTTATTTGGTGCGGTGTTCCGCTGTGGCTAATCCTGCGCGATAATTCCTGGCTTCCTGGTGTCTTAGTGCTTTGAGTTGGCGTCGGAGCTGGGGGACAAGGGCCTGTAGAGCCCTTGGCGGAATTTTGGTGTCCATCTCGTTTAGTAGCTCAAGCGCACGCTGCGACCTTCCGCTTTTTTTCGATGCCATTATAACTGCACAGTAACTGAAGACGTCAGGTTGTACGCCCAGCCGCGCCATATCCTCCCATAAAGTCAGCGCCAGGTTAGCCTCACCAAGTTTTGAACATGCGAATAAGACCACATTATAAGTCCAGACATCTGGTTGGAGGTCGTGGTCAGGCAGTTTGTTGATAATAGTAAGGGCTTCGTCCCACTGACCGGCGGAAGCACAAGCGTGAATCGCTGAGTTAAAGCTTGCATTGTCTGGTTTCATTCCATTTTCGTTCATCTTCAAGAGAAGGTGAATAGCTTGAGGCCACATGCCTTTATTGGCACACGCACTGATAGCATAGTTGACAGCAACTGTGTTTATTTTTATTCCACGTACCTGCATTGCATCTAATAGCTCAAGAGCCTTCTTCCATTCACCAGCTTTTGCGCAAGCACTAATAGCAGCTGAATAGCTCTGAAGATTAGGCTTGAGACCTTTCCTCACCATTTCTGCGATTAATCTTACTGCGCTTTGCCACCTTGCGCTGCTCGTTGCTTGTACGTGTTTCTTCACGCCATAACCGCATGCACTAATGCACGCATTGTAAACGATCACGTCAGGTTCGATACCGCGCTTCTCCATATCGGATAGGATTGTCAACGCCTGTTCCCACTCTCCTGCTCTATTATGCGCCATGATCAATGAAGTGTACGTTACGACATCGGGGACAAGCCCATCTTCGATGGCGCAGTCGAACAATTGAGTAGCCTTCCCAGCGTCTCCACTCCCAGCACATGCGCATATGGCCGCGCTGTAAGTTTCCATATTTGGCTTCATCCCATTACATTTCATTGAATCAAAGAGCGATAACGCTTCGTCAAATTTGCCTGATGACGTGCATGCGCTAATCGCTCCACAATAAGAATACATGTCGGGCTGCAGCCCTCTTTCCCTTGCTGATGAAAGTAATTCCAGAGCAGTATCCCATTGCTTCGAGTTTCTGCACGCGACAATCGCAACATTATAGAGGTTTATATTTGGCTCAACTCCAATTTTTTCCAGAGATTTGAACAAGCCTAATGCTTTCTCCCATTGCCTCCCTCGGTCGCACGCGCGTATAGCCGCACTCATAGTGTACGCATTGGGCTGTACACCGTTGTTTCGCATGGTTTCGAGGAGCTCTAAAGCTTTCGCCCACTCTCCTCGAGCAGAGCATGCATTCAACAACGAGCTGTAAGTGTATACATCTGGTCTAATTTTAAGGCCCGCCATGGAGTTGAAAAGCTTCAAGGCCTCACCACTCCGTGCATTCCTAGCACATGCCGCTATAGCCTTATTGAAGTATAAAAGCTGTCTCTCACGGCGAAGCGAGCCGAACTCTGCTCTCAAATGCAATGGGCGCTTGCTTCTAGAGGGACTAGCTCTCTGAAAATCTACATCGTTATGTTTTCTGTTGGTCGTAGCTGTTTTGTCAGCTAATGGGCTGTCTAGTGGCATATTACTGGTCGCAAAGCTAGAGCGAAAAGCTACTCCAATCGCGAGACTGTTTCTACTACAACCCAAGGTATTTCGCTGAAAGACATTATACGAAAATGTGCATCTTGCCAAATTCATAATGCTCAGGATATGCTACAATCTATCTACCTTAAATGGCGCTATAACGTTGCTGTTTCAATAATTTTTAAACGCGCGGTTGAGACGTGTAGACATTTTGACGCACGAGAAATGGGAACTGGACTGCACCAAGCTCTCGACTTTTGCCGTGTCTCGTATACCATATTAGAGCACGATTCACGTCGCGTGTCGAGCCGTCGTGCCGTCGTGCGTGCCGTCGTTCCTCATATCCTCATTAGTGAGCTCACAATAGACAATAGGAAGCGAGATAAAGACAAGGGATGCAGAGAGTGTAGTGGCAAGATACCCTTAGTAAATGGGAAAGTGCAGGCGTCCTATTAATTTTTAAAGCTCAAATATTGTTAGCGGATTGGTCTTATCAGCTTGATTGTAAGTGAATCGTAGTCGAACGCACATAAGCTGTCGTATCTTGAGGCTAGCTTCAATACTTTGGCTGTTCTCTCCTGTGGAGCCTTACTTTCTAGGGACCATTTTGAGTGCTGGAAGGTTTCGCAAGAATGGCAGCCGGAGCAACGCACACAGAACTTTGGGTCATTTGTTCAATTGTTTTCGGTGTTTTGATCCTGCTGGGGTTCATGTTTCGCGATGCAATGGCTATTCAGTCTCGAAATGGGAGGAAAATTCGAGGAGAGAAACTTCTTTGAAATCGGAAGATTTTTTTGGAACGCCTTGTTCATTTCTCGATGGCAGTTGAGGAGCTTGATACCTATCCGCGATGAGGGCGTTTCTCTGGCTAGTTGATAACTAATGGGCTGGAATTAATGCAGGAATACACATTGCTTGGGCTTGGAATACAGAACGAAAGAAGAAAGTTGGTCCAGTTTCCTCCACCTAGCTAAGAGCCTAGCTTTATAGCGTACAGCAGCAATGCACGGACAATTGAGAGACACACGCAGAAATTCGGGAACTCCATAATTTAGCAGCTGCTTTGATACTTAGCTATTTCATAAAACATTTGAACTACAGATAGTACAGATCGAGAAAATACTGTAGTCTTCTGATTCTGGAATTCACAAATATCCGAGGGCCATGAATCGAGGGCTGAGGGCTATATCGAATGTAGGGCTTCATGTGGCCTATTAGTTATGTGTTTACGTTTATGGTTTATATATGTGCATATGAAACATGAAAGGGGAAAGAGAAAGGATGTGCATTGCTTTTTGTTTAGTGCTAAGTGAGCACGCAGAACACAGCGGACTCAGCGTTAAAACTCAAACTACCTCGCAATAGGATCATCATAATTCTAAATACCAATATAGCAGCGAGAGAACATTGATCCGGAAAAACGGATATCTCGAAGTATCATAGGCAACCGCCAGCGATTATGTCATCGGCGCAGCGACATAGGGCACTCGCGCGCTTGTGTGATGGCACATGTTCGGAAGCTCATTTTGAACAAGTTTCCTTCGCCGTTGATGAGTGCTGGCGATCCACCAGTCCGGAGTAAGTGCACGCTCGAGCTCGCGGCCCCTTTCACTGGCAACGCTTTGTTCTGCTTGTCTTTGAAGTACACCCACTGGTCACGCCGCCTGCAGTTGCCGCGGTCAAAACAGCACCGAGACACCGATTCATCGGCGACGGACACTAAAGACTTGGCTTCAATGTTTTCCAGTTCCTGTTGATATTCCACGAAGGCAGAAGAGTGAAGCAGGAGTGAGATATCATAGGGACAAAGAAGTGTCAAATATTTCATGTTTTTTTTCAAAAAAAGCATTCCTCTCAATAATGCTCTCAACCGACGCGCGAAATTGGTCTGGAGCGCGTTATGCTTCTTTCGTCTTGACTACGATGGCTCTAACTAAGGACAAAAGGAGAAAGAAGTCATCGGATTACCTTTCGGAGGCCGCCTGTAATGGACTTCATGGACTCAAAGAAACCTTTGGCGAAATCGTCTGGATGCGGAAAGGGCAGAAAGCGGTGCGGAGCGACAATGTTCACGTCGTCAGACGCGGTGGCTAACAATTCTTTCAACTGGTGAGGCCGCAAGTGTAGAACCTGGGAGAGAAGAGAAAGAGAAAGATGAAAAGAATAAAGGATAAAAGTCAGGAATGTGCTCAAGAAACGTGCACCAGGGCCATCACTGTATGCAAATAAATCGTCGAAGGGCATTCACATCACTACTGTAGGTTCAATTGAAACTGCATCAGTCTCGATATCAACTTATAGCGCTCGCGTAGATATATTAAGAAGAAAACCTGGTCGGATTCGGTAAAATACATCCAATCGAAATGGCTCCATTCTTGCGACTGAAATTTGCGCTGCATTTCCAGCACTGAGGCCACGCCCAGCAGCTTCGGATTGGTCAAATTGTCAATGAGCACCACTTGGTAGAAGGGCAAGCCCGAGCGATGCAAACAGTAATCTCGGTCGGCTTCAGTCACCACAAACACAACGACATGCTTGAAGACCTGTAATGCGCACAAGGAAATAGAAAAAAAATCCAAAGTGAAATGAGGTGAAGCACTTTATCTGAAATCAACAAGTGACACATGTTTCTGGGCTTAGCGCTCCCACGTCGCACACATAAAAGTAGATTCTCTCTACTTCACTTTTTGTATACCTTGGAGATGGAGAAGAAAGTGGCGTTTAAGTAAATGAACCGCGTCTGCGCCATCGAGTGGCCGGTGCCCACGCCGCTGCCGTAGAAAGGCATCGTTGCCACCACCTTGTCGCCGAGTTGAGACCCTTTAAAGAAAGAAGGTGGGAGGTGAAATGATGCGGAGAGGGGGTGGGGATATTACACTAGAAATTAGAGGCTCGTGAGGCAATCCATGTGCATGCGTATGTGCGTAGAAGAGGAATAAGGAAAAGGGAAAACACGGGCACTCGAAAAGGAGGTTGTATCGTGATCTCATCATGAATGGAATAATATTAGGGCACTTGTCTCACCGCCCCAGGCAGTACCATCTGCAACCCGCTGCCACGCTGCTGCCAATTCTATCTCCGTGGCTGCCTCAGCCGCCTCGGCCTCGAGCAAAGCACTCACACTGATTTTCGTGACCCCGCCGCCTACCCCCACCCGCGCTTGCAAGGCTGCCCTACTCGCGACGCTGCTGCTAGCACTGCTACTGCTGCCGCCGTGGCCTCCGTCTGAAGGGTGTTGGTGTGGATGAAGATCCAGGGCCTCGCCACTCGCGCTGGCCCCTAAGCTCCACCCCACCTTGAGGGCTTGCTCTCGTTGGCGCATCACATGAATCACCTGTTGGGCCACTGCTTTCTGGTGCTTGGACGGCAAGTGGAGCAAGCCGAGCCGCCGTTCGTAGATGGACAAGTGTTCCACTAAAAAGTCGAACGCATCCACAGTCTTGAGTGCTCCCTTGGTGCGCTTGAGGACGATGTGCGAAGCGCCCTCCATGTTCACCGACCGGAAAGTCACGTTGTGCCCCACCGACCTAGTGTTGGAAACCATGCAAGCATGTAGAAGATGAGAGTCAACGTGAAGAGCACAAGCGACAGCAACTACTTGGAATATCGCAAGGAAGGCATCGTGAGGACTTCTGAATCACAAAAATAGCAATTGGTCTAACGACATAAACTTCAATCATGCTTGGAGAAGGCATTGCCATCTTGAAATCTAATTTACACACGATGGAACCAGAAAGATTTAAAAAAATGGCGCATACCAGTTGGGCTTGGCCATGTCCTTCGTGTCGAAATGTTCCGTCCAGGGCGGCCCGAAGCCCGTCTTCAGGAACTTGCGTTTGTGGATGATCCATGCCGCGCCGTACGACTCGGACACATCGTGGCACATGAATGCACCTGAAAAGGGTAAGTGCGTTCGCCCGATGTTATCAGCTCCAAGTGCAGCGGTGCCGTTGGCTCGTAAAGCACTTGAGGGCTTTCCTGCCAAAGGCGCACGGGCATTGCCACTGCCACTGCTGCTGTCGTCTCCGTCTAGGTTGCCCTGGCGCCTTCGTTTTTCTAAACCTACACCAGCCCAGCTCTTAGACCATTTTAATTTTCCAGTTGCAGCTTCATCAGCGCCCTGTTTTGATGCCGCCTTGCGTTTTCCTTTCAAGCGCGATGCCACTGGGGTGAGAGGCTCCGCTGGTGGTTGGGACGCAAGAGCGGACACTAAGTCCTGAGGCGAGAGCCGGCCATCAAACGACGGCTTTTTTTCGTTAGAAAGACTAGACACTGCCTCTTTGGAGCCATGCTGCCATGCGAGTGCTGCTGTGGGCTGGGAGGCACTAGATCGAGTGGCTGCTGCTGGCTGTGGAGCCACGGTTGAGGCACTGAAGACCACATCGGGTGAACTAAGCGGTGGACTTACTTGCGTACCCGGCTGGCTAGCTTGCTCGCGCATGAGCGTGCTTAGAAGGTCTTCACGTTGGGCTGCTGCAGTTGTAGTCGCCAGGCCGCTGATCCCAGCTGTAGGGCTAGCGTACGATTGAGCTTTAAGCTCGTGAGCGTGCTGCAATTCAGGATTGAGCTGGTTCCAAACGTGTGCTTGAGCGAGATCCTGCTGCGCTGGTCGGGCATTTTCCGCCGAATTGAGGGTTGAGATTTCACGGTAAACTAGTAGACATAAGAGAGTAGCGATGGCACCCAGAAGGAGCTGCCGTTCGCTAACCATTTTAAGCGCTCGGTTATGTGTGCGTATTTTACCCCAGCTGAAAAGGTGAGACCTGCTTTCAGCACAGCTAGCCTCAAATTAGGCAATGATCCTTCAGACTTGTTCAATGTGTACCCGACAAAACATAGCTCGAAAATTTGTTTTCTCTATTGGGCTTTGGACTTCATTTATTTAGCCAGTCGAGGACGAGGTGCTGCGGTGCTGCTCCTGTAGCGCGGAGTGGCAGCGGTGCTGTGGCAGTCGACTTTTTCCGGACTTTCCGACTTGGACTAACATAGTATACGAAGAAAAATATTCCGAACCTAACCGTTTGACTTTACTCGTTCTTCGAAGCGAAGCGACGACAGTTGTTGCATCGACGCTCTCGCGAGCACGCCCTCAACCTCAACAACTTCACGGCAACTAAACGCTGAGCAGTCGTCATGCCACCGCTGACAATGTTATCTCCAGTCCCTGAATCTGGTTCTAAGACAGGGCGGCCTAATGGTCCCTTCAGCCCGGAGGCAGTATCCGCACCTGCGCTCATGCCAACCCTGTCCTTCGATGACAACCATATTCGTGTTGCAGTGAGTCTTCCTCTCATAAATTGCCTCTCAACTTCGTTACATTTCTCACTTATCCTTTGCTTTCTGCTTCTTTTGCCGACTAGTGTCGCGTGCGTCCTCCAAACTCGAGGGAAACAGCGTCATCAATCGAATCAGCTGAGGTGGGTCGCAAGAATGTTCTCATAGACAAAATCAGTTTGCTCTTTCTCTCAGAGCCATGATAAATTTATGGATATTTTAATAAGAATTAAAAATCATTTTATTGCAAACCTCTTGCTGGTCTCTCAGGGTTCCTTGGCTGCCAACGGAAAAGCCAAATCCGGCGACGAAGCGGTGAGTCCTCAAATTCACTCACGAGCCCCCAATTGAGATACTGAGATACCTTTACACGAACACGCGAGTTGATTCGCATGTCTGGACGTCTTCGTTAAGCATTGACTTTCTTGTCTTTTTTTAGGTGGAAGCTGCCGCGGCGTCTGGCCGTTGCTTGGCAGTGCTCGACGATCGTGCAACGGTTGTGCTCAACTCCAAGCCAACGTCCAAAGTCTTCACATTCGACTATGCCGTGCCGGAAAACGCCACTCAAGACGAAATCTTCACCACCATTGGGCGGCCCATCACGCTGGCGGTGCTGGAGGGCTACAATTCGACGGTGCTCGCGTACGGGCAAACGGGGAGTGGCAAAAGCCACACGATGTTTGGCCCTGACTCGATCATGGACGCTGGCGGGGTCGGCACCCACCATCAGCGGGGCATGGTGCCGCGCAGCCTTGACTTTTTGTTCGACCAAATCAGCCGTGAAGTGCGCCGCAGCAACGGGGCGGTGCAGTACACGTGCCGCTGCAGTTTCTTTGAGATCTTCAACGAGCGCGTGTTTGATTTGCTTGATTCAGCAGGCGGCGACAGCAACAGCAGCAGTAGTGCCCGTGCCAGCCGCGACAGTGAAGGCGGCGGCAGCAGCCGCACGAGCCGTGGCAGCGACCGGAGCAGTGGAAGCAGTATGATGCTGCCTGTTGAAGACTTCAGTGGCCTGCAAGTGCGCGAAGACCAGCATCGCGGTGTCTATGTGGATGGCCTCTCAGAAAGCGTCGTAGCGTGCGCCGCGGATGCTGGCGTGGCACTCGGGAAGGGGTACCGCAACCGCCGGGTCGCAGAGACTGCCATGAACCGGGAATCGAGCCGGAGCCACGCTGTCTTTCAGCTCCTTGTGGAGTCCGTGGAGAAGACCGCCGACGCGAGTGGCGTGCGCAAGACCAAGCAGAGCCGTTTTTCCCTGGTGGACTTGGCGGGCAGCGAGCGCCAAAAGTCCACTTCCACGGCCGGCGACCGCCTCAAGGAAGCCAACGCCATCAACAAGTCGCTGAGCGCCCTGGGGCAAGTGATCAACGCGCTCGTGGACCGCGGCCTCGGCAAAATGCGCCACGTCCCGTACCGCGACTCGAAGCTGACCTTCCTCTTGCGCGACTCCCTCGGAGGCAACAGCCGCACCTTCTTGGTGGCCACCGTGTCGCCTTGCGACGAGCAATTCGGCGAGTCGCTGTCCACGCTCAAGTTTTCGCAGCGGGCCAAAATGATCACCAACACGGCGGTGGTGAACGAGGAAGCGGTGGGGTCCCTGGAGACGCTCCAAAAGGAAGTGAGCCGCCTCAAGCTCGAATTGGGCAAAGCCAAAGCCCAGGCCCAAGCGATGAAAGCTACCGGTGGGTTGGCGAGCGCGGGATCTGCTGCATCCACTTCTGCTGCTGGAAGTGCAGCAGCTGGCTCTAGTGCCGAAGCTCCGGCGCCTTCTCCTGTAGAAGTCCCTGACCCTGCCATGGAGAAATTGCTGCGCGCCAGCTTGGTCAAGTACGTGGCCCTTGCCAAGACGCAGAAACGCGCGGCCCAGCGCAGCGCGCACCTCAAGCAGCACAACGAAGCTTGCCAGCAGGCGGTGCTCGCGGCCAACATGGTGATCAAGTCACTGCGGGCGCGGCAAAAAGGCGCTGCTGCAGCTGCTGCTGCCCCATCTTCTGACGAGGCAAGTAATGGCGTAGCAGCAGCAAAAGAAGATGGAGAAGATGCCGCGGAAAACAAGGAACCCAACAACGCAGTGGAGTTTGCAGGGCTGGCACCTGCGGATGCCGCGGCGCTCTCAGCCGTGGAAGCCAACTTGGTGAAGCTCCCCCAAGTGGTGCACTGGCAGCTGGCGTGCGACTCCATGCGCCAAGAGCTCAACGAACTCACCCACCAGAGCGCGGCCAGCGGGGGCGTCGACGACAGCACGCTGCACTCGCTGGTGGCGGAAAACGGCGACTTGGAGCTGCGCAAAGCCGCCTTGAGCGCTTACGCAGACCACACGGCGTCGCTGCGGGGCCGGAACCAAGCGCTGCTCGGTGGGGGGTGGACCACCGCCGACGAAGCGGCGTTTGCCTCGGAGCTGGGCGAGAAATACGCGCAAGCGCTCGCGCAAAGAGACGACCTGCAGGCGCAAATCGACCGTTACCACAGCAGCAATAGCGGTGGTGCTGGTGGCAACAACAGCCAGGGGGAAGTGGGCAATGGCCGTCCTAGCAGCCCTGACTCGATTGGCGAAGACGACGATTTGCAGGCGATGTTTGGCGCGCAATTTGGCGACGGCAGCGGCAAGGCCTCCATTGACCTCTTGGGCGGGGATGGCTTACAACTCCTCGGCGGATCACCTCCGCCGCCAGGCCCGCCGTCGAGGTCGGGGAGTGGCCGCATCTCCATTGGCGGAGCAGGCAGCAGCGGTGGTGGCATGAGCCGGCGCAGCAGTGTGGGGCGCCTCTCGGTGGGCGGTGGCTCCTCGGTAGCGCAGTGGGGCACAGTGAACGAGGCCAACCGCAAGTTGCGCGAGGCCGACGCCAAGCTCGACGCGCTCACCAAGCAGCTTGAGGCCAAAGCCCGAGACCTCGCTGAAGCCGACAAACAGAACGCGGTCCTCAAACGGGAGATTGCCGAGGCCGCGGCTACGGTGTGTGGGCATGACGCAGTGCGCGCCGCCACCGACGCCGCAGAAGTGCAAGAAGAAGCCACGGGGCCCGCGGCAGAGACGGCGGCGCTGGCATGCTTGAAAAGTGCCGCGACCGCTGCCTCCACTGTAGACGAGTCCGCTGTGGCCCGCGCTGTCGCGGAAGCAACGGCAGCGCTGGAGGCGGAATGCAGCGAGCTGCGGCGCGAGATGGAGGCGGCGCAAGTGGCGCGCTTCGAGCAAGCGCAGGCTGCTGAGCAGAGCGAAGCGCGTTTCGCGGCCCTGGCTAATGCGGAGATTGAGACCGCGAACGCCGCCAAAGCAGAGGCTGAAGAAGCCAAGCTACAGGTGGTGGCGGAAGCAGCACTCGCGTCGCAGGCCGAAGCAGCAGCACGGGCTGCAGAAGCCAAGTATGCTTCAGCCCAAGAGGCCGAAGAAGCAGCCACAGCGCGCAGCAAGGAGCTGGAAGACGAGCTCGAGACCATCAACGAGCAGGTGGAGTACATGACCGCCAATGCCGCTTCGGCATCTGCGGAAATGGCTCAGCTCAAGCAGCAGGCGCAAGCAGCGCAAGCCGAGGCAGAATCGGCTCGCAAAGCTCTTGAAGAGACCAAAGAAGCCGCGAGTGCGCTGCAAGCGCAATTGGCAGCGTCGGCACAAGACTCCGACGGCGCGCAACAGGTGCTGCAACAGCAGCTCCAGCAGCAAACCGCCAAACTCCAGAGCTTGCAAGAAGAACTCACGAGTGGCGAGCAAGCGCGGAGTGCGTTGTCCACTGCGCTCGCCAACACCGAAAAGGACGCCCAAGCGCTGCGGGAGTCTCTGGCAGCCTCCGAAGCAGCTGAGAGGTCAGCGACTGGTGTCGCTGCAGACTTGCGCGCAGAAGTGTTGCGATTGCGGGACTCGGTGTCCGCCACTGAAAGCACAGTGAATGAACTGGAAGCAGAGCGAGACACTTTGCGCGACGACCGAGATGAGCTAGCAGCAACCCTGGAAGAAGCCGAGTCCGCTGCCGAGCAGTTGCGCGAAGAACTGGACAGCGAGAAAGCCGCCTACTTGGAGGAGCTGCAGCGACAATCGGAAGCCCAACAAGAGCTCGAGGAAGCACTCGAAGCCGAACAGCAAAACTTGATGGACGAGGCGGCAGCCCACCGGGCCGCTTTGGCCGAGAAAGAAACCAGCTGGGTGGGGGTGCAAGCAGCCTTGCAGGCCCAAGTGGCCGCGTCGGAAGCGCGGGCCGAGCAGGCCGAAGCCGAAGCGAAAATGCTCTCCAAAGACACCCAGCGGGACGTGGCGGAGTCAGAACGCGAACTGGCTGCCGTGCAGCATGCTCTGAAGAGGGAAGAAACCAGCCGGCGCGCCGCTCAAAACGAGCTCGCGGTGAGTGCGGCCAAGCTGGAAGAGCAGAGCCGCACTGCCGCAGAGCTGGTGCTGCAAGTGCAAAGCTTGGAGGGGGAGCGGAGCAACTTGCTGGAGCGCACGGTGTCGAGGGACGTGCTCTTGCAGGCGGCCCAGCGAGAGGCCGAGCACTTGCGCGAGCAGCTGCCGGGTTTGCAGCAGCAGCTGGATGAGTTGACCAACGCTGCCGCGGAGACCGAGGCCGCGAAGCTTGACGCCGAAGAGCGCGCGCAATTGGCGGTGGCGTCGCAAGAGCTGGCGGTCGCAGAAGCGGGGCGGTCGAAAGCGATGGAAAACGAGGCTTACGAGCGCCAGCGGGAGGCCGAGTCCCTGGCAGCAGGTTTGGAGGCCGCATTGGACGAAGCTACAGGGAGGGTGGAAGCCCTGGCGGAGACCAACGCGCAGCTGGTGGGGCACACCAACGCCAAGCAAAAAATTCACCAGCACCAAAAGCTCAAGGACGAGCTGTCGGAACTGCAGAAGCACAACGCGGAAATGCACCAAAAGATTCACCGCTTGGAAGTCAGCGAAGCCAAGGCCCTCGCGGCCGTGGCTGCTGCAGGAGGAGCTGCGAATCGTGGCGGCGCCCTGTCGCCGCTTTCCGCGACCGAAGTAGTGGCTCGGGCAAGGACGAGCTTTGAAGAGGCCAAACGAAACAGCCTCGAGGGCGCCAAGAGGATAAGCGCGGAAGGAGCCAAGCGGACGAGCTTTGAAGGCGAGAAACGAACGAGCTTGGAGCCAGTGAAACGAATTAGCTTAGAAGGAGGAAGTGGTGCAGTTGACCAAGCACCGCCAGTTCCCCCACCTCCTAAAGTGCTCGCAGCAGCGCCGCCAGTGCCGCCGCCGCCAGCCTCACTGGTTACAACTGAAAACGAGATGGAAAACCAGGCGCCACTTCCGGAACATGTGGAAAATTAGTTAAGCAATGCACAGCGAAGTGTTCCTGTGCATCTAAAAGAGAAAAGGGGGATGGAAATGAGAAAGGATTGTAACATAAAAGTCTAGTCTAGTCTAGTTAATACTCTCCCAAAAACAAAGAAAGACAAGTACACAGCAGCCACAGAGGCACATAAAGAATGCACTTGAGCTGAAAATGTGCTAGCGAATTCGCTCCAGAAGGCCAATTAAGGCTCCAACTGGCGCCTTTCCTCCGAACAAGTCGGCGGGACTGAGTGCTCGTTCGTGTAACATAAAAACAGCGCATCAAGGGCCCTGTACCTTGGTTTTGTTTTATCCATGTTAATGGAATGTCAAAATACAAAAATTGTTAGTTATAAGAATTAAGAATTCAAGCAAGCAGGAAAAATGTAGTGGTTTCGGTGGTTAAGATAACCGGTATACGGTATAGTACTCGGCGCTCCGCAGGTAGGGACCTCTTAGAACTCGACTTTGATTTTAATTACCGTCTGTCATTCGGGATGTGGGTAATATACCAAATTGGTCTTGAAATCAGCATGGTACAGTTTACTCGTCTCTTCTCTGCTATCCACCGCATGTCCCACACTTCACACTATGCACTTTAATTTCAATGGGCATGCGCCCTAGATCCAGATGAAGATCCCAATCACGGAGTCGTGTGGTCACATGTGGTTTGTGGTTTGGAGCTCACACTAGCAACTACCAATACCAAAGTAATGTATGAACTAAAGTTGAGCAAAAGCGGATTATCGCGTTACAGACATTCTTGTCTTGTCTTTCGTCTCATCTCTATAGGCTTCTGAGGAGTTCTTTATAAATTAGGCACCTAGCTGTTAGCGATTCTCGTGAAAGCTGGAGGCTTACCTGCGTCACCTGACAGCACGCGAATAACATTTGCTGCGCCAGGGGTGCCGTAGGGCATCCCTGCAGTGGCAATTATGATGTCGTTGTTTGACGTGACCAGAAGACGCTGCCGCGCGATGTCAACGGCCTTCTCGAAAACACTCGAATCGGCCAAAGTCTTGGGGTCGAGAATTGCTGGGTACACGTTCTTCTGAAGGCTCAAGTACTGTGCCACGCCAGCGTGCGGGGTCAACGCCACGATTGGCACATCCGGGCGTTCTCGAGAGCACCTCATGACGCTGCGACCACTGTCGCTCAACACCACCATGCATTTCGCGTTCATTGTGTGGACCAGGTCGCATGCAGATTTCATGAGTGCATCGGAAAATGTACCATCGCTTGGAAGATCTTCCTGAGGAAGACGAGCACGCCACATGAGGTCGTTCTCCACCCGTGAAATGACACGCTGTTGCATGGTTACTGACTCCACAGGGTACTTGCCGGCAGCGGTCTCTCCACTGAGCATCACAGCGTCAGCTCTGTCATAGATGGCAGTAGCAATGTCACTGCATTCGGCACGCGTCGGCGCCGGATTGTTCATCATACTTTCCAGCATTTGCGTAGCCACTATCACTGGCTTCCCTTGAAGCCGAGCTTCGTCCACGATGAGTTTTTGAAGCATGGGCACATCTTCAGGAAGCATTTCAACACCCAAGTCCCCACGCGCTACTATGATGCCGTCGCACACGTCGGTAATGGCGCGAATGTTGTCGATGGCCAAAGGCTTCTCAATTTTTGCTATTACTTTGCCTGGGTGGTCACCCATTAGCTCGCGAAGTTGCATGATGTCGTTAGCTTCTTGCACAAAGCTCAGAGCTACCCAATTGAAATCAATATTCTTCAGGCAAAAGTCTAGGCCCATTATGTCCTTAGGAGTTAATGCACTACCAGGTACAAACGTGTCCGGTAAGTTGAATCCCCTGCGAGAGCCAAGGGTGGCGTCATTCATGACTTCAGTCTTCACCCATTCGCCTTTCGGATCAGACGTTTCGCGGACAACCACCACCAATTTGCCGTCGCCGATTAAAACACGGTGACCGACTTCGAGCGCTGCCATCACATCAGGGTGAGGCAGCGACTGTGGCAAAAATAATGAAGGAGACTAAGGACACAAAGAAGATGCAGTTGATGCAGTGATAAAGACATTAGCATATGCTTTCGTTTTGTAATCATATGAAGCTATGAAGGTTCTTCTAGAAACGAATGCTTCAGCTCTCCTCCAGACAAATTTTGAAGCATGTCTACAAGAAGGGGTATTTAAAAAATCAAAAGAACTGACCACACGCTCTTCGTCTCCATCGAGATCCGTGTTCGAATCGAAGATATACGTTTGGCCCTTTCTGAGAAAAACTTCAGTACCCGTGTTTGGGTTTGGGAGCAGCCCTACTCGATGTTTAGGACCCTGAATGTCAACCAATATTCCAATTGGGCGTCCATCGTCCATACTTGGCCTCAATCTCGCGTATATACCGTGCTGGCTCTGCCTGAAATATTGAAATTGCGATTATGACGATGTAAAAGTAACATCTCGAAGATTACGAGGAGCATGCAAGGTAAAATGTGGACAGCAAAATTTCTTTAAACAATGTTGAGAAAAAGAAGAGGAGAGACTGGTCGAAGTACAACGGTGCTATGAAAGATACAGTAAAGGTGGTCGACCTTGTCCTCAGCCCCGTGGGACGGATTCAAACGGAAAACGTCCGCACTAGCGAGAAAAAGCTTCTCAATCATGTCTTTGCTGAAAGTCTTGGGTCCAAGCGTGGCCACCTGCTTGATGCCTTTTCGGAAGCGTGCTGCCGTGTCAGCATGTACCACCATGCCCGCTTCTGGACTCAACACTACTGCAGCATCACTTGTGCTCAAGCGCAAAGGAGTCAAGGTTGAAACCAGCGACACGCGCGCCCGTGGCACAAACGCCTACGAGACAAGGAATATTTTGCTATTCGTGAGGAGCTCTGAGTCATGAATGACCCCTGTCATATATTGAGCGCACATACAGCCAGGTGTACATAGTGGGAATGATTAGGGCCAGAGCTTGTTGAAAAGCAAATCATACCGATGCTCTGCCTGCAAGAAGTGTGAAGACCGCAGCGACGGTAATCTTTTTCATTTTGTTCCTTTCGTAGCTATTTCCTTTCGTAGCTATCGGGATTCTCACTCGACGTCATGAAGTGACTGACGATCGTCGTGCTGAATGAACAGAAGATCCGAAGTGTCCTTTTCAAAATTATTTTTACAAAAATTATCATAAAGTGATGAAATTGTTACGAATGTCAATTACATAAAGAAGGCCGATTACTCAAAAGTCAATTATTCAACGTACATTATCAACAAAGGTCTTGCGCCGTTACACTTTCCAGGTGCGAGGCAGTAAGTACTTCCAATACAGAACGGTTCCATGTAAATCTACAATAGTAAGAGCTAAAAGCAATGCCCACGCCCATTCCTGTTACGAAAAACACACGGCATCCTATAACATTGGCTTTTCAAAAGCTAATGCCTTGTTTAGAGAGAAGCTTGCACGCAAATGGGGTCACGCAATTGCTCGGGGATGGGAAATTCTTCTTCTGCATCGCCTGAGAGACTTCGTTGTTGTCCCCTCCTCTAACTACGGCTCTGCGGGCGGAAACTCTTCTTTTGTGCTGCACTCTCAGAGCACGGAGGAGCGTGTCACTCTGGACCGCTAACATCACTTCCATGGCCAGTCGGCCATGTGCGTCTGATTCTTAGCTTCGTAGATTTAGTTTGCGCTGCTTTGCTTTTTATCTCTAGCTTTTAGCCTTCTAATTCCGGCCCCTCGGGGCCTGTCTCAGAAACACTGAGTTTGTCTATGCTTTATGGTACTGCTAATCCGCGAGCCTAACTAAATACAGCTCGCAACTCATACGTTAAAAAAACACTACCTTTTGATTAAGTAACATCAAATAGCATTGATATTGATATTGATATTGAATAATTTATAGGTAAAATTTGATCCTGTCGTTCCAAATTGAAATTAAATCTGATCCTGTCGTTACCAAATTGACCATATTTGATCCTGTCGTTCCAAATTCAAAAAATCTGATCCTGTCGTTCCCAAATTGAAATTAAATCTGATCCTGTCGTTCCAAATTCAAAAAATCTGATCCTGTCGTTCTAAATTCAAAAAATCTGATCCTGTCGTTCCGAAATTGAAATTAAATCTGATCCTGTCGTTCCAAATTCAAAAAAGTTGATCCTGTCGTTCCCAAATTGAAATTAA
>Ga0307931_1000852_pt1 | contig 20122 bp, 7 predicted proteins | sample OrgLakmetageno47_FD_201816 | JGI IMG/M metagenome (GOLD analysis project Ga0307931, IMG submission 201816) | Saline water microbial communities from Organic Lake, Antarctica - #47 | ecosystem: Environmental > Aquatic > Non-marine Saline and Alkaline > Saline | place: Antarctica: Organic Lake...
AGCACAGAGCTAAGTTTTTGCCATCAAATAAAGTTGCCTAGCCCCCTCATTACGCAAAAGAGCACTCAGCCCAGTCAGACTTGCTCTGGAGGATTCACTAAAACGCAGCTTTATCTTTATACTATATACTATTTGGACTACTTGATTATTTATTGTTGTTTCTTTGCAATTGGGGATTGGGGAGTATGATCTAAACTAATCTAATCCCGAGGCCGAAGTACTCTGGCCTGGTATCTGGTAATTCCATCATTCCTTTTAACTTGCTATAGCCTGCAGCTGTACCCCAGAAACCCCATAGCTAACTGAGCTACCTCCATCCAGAGGGCACCTCAAACCTCAAACACAAACCTCAAAGGGGCTATTATCTATTATGGTATTGTGCGTTCGGGAGTTCCAGACGGTGAAGAGGGAAAAAGAAAAATCCCCGTAGAAATCTTTGGAATATCCCAGGTGGTTCCTTATTTCATTCCACCAGGAATATGGCCTATTTTGGAATGGCGGCCTCCGAGTGTAAGTGTAACGTGTAACTTTAACGCGCAGCGTTTAATTTTATATCCATATCGCATCAAATTTTTTTCTCGAGGTCATCAAAGAGCGAGGAATGTTGGTGTTAGAGCTCGCCTATCAGGCTTCGATCAGGCATTGCACCCCGGGACTCCAGGAGTCGCCTAGCACTTGACCTGCGGCTTGAGGGCTCCTCCGGATTACTAGCAATCGCATTCAGATCCGCACTTGAGAGCTCGGAATCGACATCTTTAGTCTTGCGGTCGAGCACGCGGAGGGCCTCCGCGACACGAAGGGTTTCGTTATCTTCTTTGATAATGTCCAACAGCTCGCTCGGTGTCAAGGCCCCAAGGTCGTTACTCATAAGAGAAGACGGAGCCTCGCCCAGCGCCTCTAACTCCATAGCCTTAAATGTCGCTTCCCGAAGAGTTCTCTGCCGTTCGACTTTCCGTATCCAATACTCTTCGATAGTGTCCTCATTCATTTGAGGGAATTCATCGATAGCGAACGAGTGTGTACCATCCTCATAGTGCCGCATGATCATCATTTCAAAGGCTTCAGTTGGCTTACCGCTCTTGAAGTGCTTGCTTTCGAGCTCAAGGTCGAGAAACGTATTAAAATGAAATACACCGGATTGCTCCGAGGCGGAATTTATCCTTGAAAGACTCAAGGTCTCATATACGCCAGAGTCTGAGAGCTTAGTGAGCTCTACGATTGCTAACTCAGCAGCGGCCACAATTGCAGGGCTAGACACGTCTGCAGGTATACGTGGCTGAGGAGTGGTACTTCTATCAAATTCTTCCGACGTGGCAGCCCCTAATCCTATCGTTAGAAGTATCGAAGATACCCTTCGTATTACCTTTGATACTCTCATAACAAGAATAAGGTGAAGTCGGGCTTAATGCTAGCTTTGAAGCTAAGTTACCGCAGCTAGAGAGCTAGCTTAGCTACCGGCTAGCTAGCTACTACTACGCTACTACTGTAGTACAGATACAGAGTTTCGAAGAGGTTTTACTACAGAGTAGTAGACGACTACTGTACTACAGTAGTACAGGTAGTTCCGGGTAATAAGGGCGGGGGAATTTGGCCTCAGCCCTCGCTCTCTTAGCGTTTTTTAGTACTACAGTATAAGAAGGAAATCGATTTCTAACTGGTGGAAGTACCGAATTTTAACCCTTATTCCCTTAACGTGACAACCTCTTAACACCCGGAACTACCTGTATGACTGTATCTGTAGGCAAGTACATATGTGGGCAACCCACCTAGAAAACCGGTAAATTGGTGAGATTTGGATTTTGGCTCTAGCTTGCACACGTTGTAGCCCACGCCGAGCTCCGTCAATGCGGCTTTTCAGAGCCAAAATCCATTAATATGGCGAGGAATTACACGCAACTGCGCTCTGAAAGCGCCGTCGAGGCCGCCTCGTCGTCGGACTTCGACAGGTTGGCGCGGGCCGCGACGACAACGTGGTCATGCACAGCTTCGTCGTACTAGACCGCCGGTGCCTCGCGGATGCGCTAGCGTCGCTGTTCGCTTTATAAAGCTACAACAGAAACGCTCAGATCAATAGTTTTTTCGGCATCTTGTGGTGGTTGGGTCATACCCAGTTCGGACAGTGTACACTAAAAGTCGATTATCTCGAAAACAGTTTGTCTCTAGGAATACCGGTTTTCTAGATGGGCTTCCCACATATGTACAGATACAGACAGTAGTCTTGCCTGTAGTAGGGTCGAAGTCGAATCACAGGAAAAAGGAAACATAGGAAACAAACCCGGATTTTGCGCGTGTTTCGTTTCCAAGAGACAATACAAGTGACGCCAAAGGCGTTTCTGGTTTCTTGAAACAAAGCACATCGGGCACGTGCGCCTGATTAGCTTCGTAGGTTTAGTTTACGCTGCTTTGCTTTTCTTCTCTACCTCCTAGTTTCGGCCCCTCGGGGCCAGTCTCAAACATATGGGCTTCGCGCGCTGTTTCTTTCACCATTTATTTGGATATTCCGTTTCCATCTTCCTCTTACGCGGGGCGTCACTGGTGGGACGTTAGGCACTAAAAAGAGACAAATAGCGAATAGCTGTGCTGGATCCCCATGTATTTGTATGCGAACTCTACTTTTGATAAATAATTCCGTTATCGCACCAACTGAACTTTGATCTGGGCTAATCCTTGGTAAAATCTCCTGAGGGGCACCTACTTTAGAGGGTTTGATTGAAACGAAACCTGAAAGAAACCTTGAAATTCCAGGTGTTTCGTTTCCACTTGGGAAACAGAAACAAGCAGTCCGCCTGCCAGGCCCGTTTCCATTCAACATTGGAAAACCGCAGCTGCGGCCACCTCGGTGCGACACTAGGGTTACACCAGAGGAGAAGCGGAGGTTCCTGGCGCGGCGTGCCCAAGAGACTAAACAACGGCGCGCTCTCTTCAATGCAGAAACAGACGCAGAAACGACTTAAGTCCGGTTTCAAAAATTATTTCATGAACAGTTTCCACTTTAGAGGGGGATGGAAGTATTATGCTTTCTGCCCTCTATACACTACCCTCTTTACGATTTTGACTTGCGCGCAACACACGGGTTTGTATTAGTTCGAGTTCGAGTTCATGAGAAACGACGAAGTGGCAGTGAGGACGACAACGCAAGTGGCGCCGGGTATGATCCACCTGATGGCTTTCGGGATTTGGATTTGGGGTTCCTCGTTCCTCTTCCCTCAGGCTTCAATCCCGGTGAATTCTGGTTGGCAGGGTCTATTGGCAATCGGTTTACGCCCCCTCTTCGTGGCTCTCAAGGCCGCCGTGGGAGTTTTCTCCTTAGGGGTGCTTAAGGCACACACTTGTTGAATTCCTTTGTGCTAGCCTGCTAATTCCGGCCCTTCGGGGCCTGTGTCAAACAATCACATCGGGCTCTTTTCCCAGTTTCTTGTTCGCTCGGATGCATCCAGGAAACAATCCCTGAGAAGTCCGTGTTTTCTTTCTTCCAATTTTTCGCGTTTCAGCATCTTCCCTAATCTTTAGTCGCCTATAGAAGTCTACACGTCTACACGTCTACACTACACACATCTACACTGAAGCTGGCACAGAACTACGCTGGTACCGGTACTGCATACTTCTGTACTGTTCAAAAAAAAATGCACTGAGACCCCGAACGCGTCCGCAAGGCATTGCCCCTAAAAATATATCTCTGGAATCTCAAGGTTGTTCATCTTGGCCCTGGAGAAAATAGGGGTAATGTTGTTACTTATTTGCGTTTTCGTTCCTTATTTGAGACAGGCCCCGAAGGGTCGGAATCTGAGGGCTAGCAGGTGGAGATAAGAAGTAAAGCAGCATTTGTTCCCTTGAGCTTTCGCATAAGATTGGATTATACTCCCCAGTGTAAAGAAAGACAAGGGCAGAAATAGCACGCACTCAGAGGTGATTTGTATTTGCACATGTGGCATGTATCTGCGCGTTCCAGAAGGCTCTATTTGGCGTCTTCCCTCCGATCAAGTCAGCGGGGTCTGAGTGCCCATTGCGTATATGAATCAAATAATTACATGAGATTACATTCCCCGATTGCAAAGAGACATCAACAAAAAATAGCACAAAGCTGCGTATTGGCGAATTCTGCAGAACAAGTCTGACTGGGCTCAGTGCCCGCTTGCGTAATGTAATCTTCATCCTTGCTCATATAAGCCCTGCAGGATCGCATCTTGGAAAGAGGCTTAGGCTTCGATTGAGTCCGCGGTGTCCACTCCAAATTATTGTGCTAGCATGTACTGTATCACTTACCATAGTAGCTCTTGTGCGCTATGGCCGAATTATACGTAGTGCGATGTGCCACTAAAGGAAAATCCCTTGAATGAAGTTCTATACAGTAAGAGGGCGCCATATCCCAATTTGAGGAAAACACCTCTGCAGTCAGTTGCGCACATTAAGAAAGCAGAAACACTGCTACGTTTTCTTAAATAATACCAAAAATTCCCCCTCAATTTCTTAGCATGAGTGTTTCTTAATGCCCGCAACTGACGGTAATCGTGCCCCATGTCACAGCTTTTCAGTACAGTAGCTCCGTATATGCGAATAAAGTGGTTTTATTTGTTTCGAAGAGTCCCGCACGGCAATTCTCTGGACCTTGATATTTCAGGCCTCTCTCCTTTTGGTTTTGACTTGTGCGCATCGCATACGCGTAAACTTATTCCCTCAGCACTTGCTTTTGTGCCGTTTGGGTTTCTATCAGTTCGAGTCCGAGTTCCTCGGCCCAGCAGGACATCGTCTCGATAATTTCTGGGTCCTATCCCTCTTTCTTGCTTGCAGAGCTAGGAATACATGGTTCAGCACTTACTATTTCTGTGCCCCCCCCCCCCCCCCGCCACAAGCGGGGTTGGATTTAGCAACAAACAGAACAGAATTCTGCCTTTTTGGCGTCAGAAGGCATCAGGGTGCCCTGGCGTTATGCTTGGTCCCGACGTCAGTCGAACAAGAGATCTATTCAGTTTCTATTGAACCACAAAACAAACGAACTTTTAAACCTACTTAGCCATTGAAAATTGGCGTTTAACAAGTTGATTTATGTGGGAGGTCTTGAGTTATCGAGGAAGGTGCCCCCTCCAACAGGGAGATTCCACGATAATTGACACCTCAGCACCTCAAACATATATCAGCGAAATATTTCCCGGCGATAAGTTCATGCTCGATTTTGAAATTTTACATCTCTAGAATCTATCAATAATGCGAAGTTTAGACAAAAGAACATGAATCCTATGCCAGGCTTTCAGCCTGGCCCGGGATATTCAGTAGACTCTGTAGACGCCGACTAGATGGCACCCTGCCTGTTAGTTACTAAATCCAGCCCCCCCTCGGCACAGAAAGAATTTAGTACAACACTGTACTTACTGACTTACTGTGGCTGTGACGGCTGTACCGCAGCTGTTGCTATTAGGTAGGCACAGCTGAGAGCAGACGCAGCCACCTGCAGGTCTATAGAGCTGCAGTGCCACCCGAGACTGAGTCCGAAAAGCGCTAATCGCGCATCACCAATATGGCGCTGTGGGTGCTCGCTGAACAAGTAATTTAACTTTACTTTACATCAAGGGCTAAAGGCACCTTAAAGGCACCATATCACCGCAGGCCCCGAAGCCCCGAGCCCCGAAGGGCCGGAATTAGAAGGCCAAGAGAAAGAGATAGATCACAACAAATTCAGCTACTCTTCAATCGGGTGCACATCCCACTTATCGGAGTTCGCCCGTGTATATTTTTGGCCCTTTGCCCTATAGACCTATGAAGTGTTTATGCTATTACGCCTATGCCTATACCCTATGCGAACGCTAGCCTGCACTCGAGATCACACTCCCGTCGCGCTTGAATGTTAAATTAAATAAGCACCTGTTTTAAGCCACCACATGTAGCCGAATTTGGACATAGATGGACACCAGCCCTAGCTCTAACCTCACCCCATAAACCAGACGTGAACCGATATGAGTTCGACTGGGGTGTGGTTTATACCGCACTCATCTAGCTACATATATAACACTTAATTCAATTGGGGAATATAATCTAATCCAATGCACTATTCGGAGATACAAATCCGATCTAGCCCAGTTTGCTTATTCGGGCCATCAGGGCGCATAGGTAGACCGGCCGGGTGGCCCGGGCCGGAAAGCGAAGCCTTTGGAGCTCACACAAGAGCGTACATAAGAACTGGGTATAGCTCTTCCGGAAAATTGCGTTGCCTCTCTTTTCTCAGCACTGTGAGACCAGCTACTTTAAAGCACGCCTCAAAATATTCTTCGCTGCGAGTTATGCTGCTATCTTCGCGATCAACACAAAAGTGCTTCGTCCCACCGCCCTCCGCTTTTGGGAGCTTCTCTGTGGGAAAAGTGTTGTCTTTGAGGCAAATAACACCACCGCGCTTCAAGGCACGCTTGCAGCGGTGTAAGAAGGCCACAAAGTCCGCGTCTGACAAGTGACCAATCACCCACTGGCTCCACACCACGTCATAGGTCTCTGCTTCAGGAACAAAGGCTTGCATGCCCACGCACAATAATTCCGTCCTAGCAGCATTTCCCTCACCCAAGTAGTCGGGAGCTGCTGCAATCAGGGGCGGAGACTGCTCCAGTAGGTGTACTTTTTCAAAGAGGGGGAGCAAGAGATGCTTCGTCACGCGGCCGATGCCCCCACCGCAATCCACGCAAACACCTTTGCCACAGTCGGGACGCATCTCCCAAATCTTCTTCAGGAATGCTGTGCTGCCTGTAACGTCTTCAGGATCAAGAACGCCGAACCCGCCGAGCATACCTTCCACCGTAGGTTCGCAAGCATCCCAATATCCTAGCGCGTTCGCGTACCAAGAGGGTTGGCTTACAGTGGGCTCGCTTTCTTTTTGGTGCTGAATGGCGGGGCGTCTTTCAACAGCCCACAAGTGAAACAAAGATTCGTACTGAAAATCTGCAGAGTCGTGGCCACGGCAAGGCGTGCCTACCTGAGATTCAATGGCAGTGACAACTTGAGATTCGAAATCAAAACTCTCCAAAGGCACTGGCGTGATGTTGGCTGCAAATGAAGAGGGAGCTTCAAGCGATGCCATACTATCAGCAGTCTAAATCTTTAGGACGTGAAACCTTGAATCAATAGCGGGAATGAGACAGAAGGTAGGAACCAGGGCAGACCTATCAACGGGCCAACGGCTCTGCGTTCTGGAGTACCAAGCGCAAAATAAGAAACTAATAAAGGTCGACAAAGAGCGTACTGAAGAAAGCGCACAGTTCGGTCGCTAAACGTATGCCAACCAATGCTTAACAGGAAAATGAACCAAACCTTCGGAAGGTCTGTCTAGCTACGAATTAAAGCAGAAGGATCTTTTACAAATCAGTAAACGAATTATAGGATGACTTCCAGAGTAGCGAGTTATGATACCTAGCGAGAAGCCCACATACGCCTAGAGAAGCTATTGAAGCTAATACAAAGCCGACTGTAAACGTCTGATTATGCTATCGAGATTGGCTTGTTATCTACAGCCAGTGAGCTAAGTATTATAGTGTAAGTTAGAACGCAGCGTAGTTTGGCGAATTTGCCCATGTTCTCCTATCCTGTTTGTTCTCATCATGTGATGTAGTGTTGTGCATGTGTGCATTTAAAAAATTTAGGTTTTGCTCAAAACCCTAGTTTTTGACCAATCAGCGACTGGAATGAAACCAGAGTGCGTTTTCACGGTGAACAAGTGAAGACAAGCAAGGCAGGCGACCGCGCCACAGGAGAGAACGGAGACACGTGCAGAACCAGACTGCGCCCCATCAGTGCGACGCCCGAGAGGGAGGCCGGGGACATAGCTGCGTGCTCACACGTGTTGCCGCCAGACGCTCAGTGTCACTGGTCTATATCGCAAGCGCAAAGCCGGCAACGGTGCGAGAAAAGATTAAAGAGATTAAGGCGCTGTTTTTTCCTGACCATCCCACCCACCCTGCATGAAAGAGAGTGACGGGGCGGAACAGCCCACGACTGGACACCTTAGGAGGGCCAGACTGGGCCGTATCACTCTCTGGAAATCGTATGCTCTAATACGCCAAGAAAAAACAATGATTCGAAGAGCAGCAGGGTTCAAAAATTGCACTGCAGTCAAGAGGTGGGCAATCAGACCACAAGGCGACGTGAGGGTGGGGTGGGTAGGTGGGTTTTGGCCGTCCGGCTGGAAAAAAGACACCCTTTTTCCCGCCTCCCCCAGAGGAGGGATAGGCTATTCCCGCGTATAGAGTACCCAACGGACAACTCCAGGGCGGTAATCGGTATTTTCATCGCCCCCAGGGAGGGGGGCTCAATATGGAAATGGGCACTACCCACCACCAGACCAGGTGGGGGGGTAGGAATCGAAGGATCTCTGGAAAAATGGCCCTCTCATTGGTCAAATGGTTTTTTGCCCACCTCTTGACTGCAGCAGTACAAGTTCAGGTGCCCGCGCGATGCGCGGCTTCGGAGCAATGTGTTTGCTGCGGAGGCGTAGGTGCGTGTTCTTAGCACCTCAGTGCACGGCCTTGAGATGCCCGTGGGTGAGTGCCCTTGTATTGCCCGTGGTGCGTGTCCCTTCTTGTGCCCGTGGTCCGCTTGGTGTTTTGTTTACTGCACATCTGCACATGTACAACAGAACTGTACTACAGTACTGTACGTAGGTACAAAAAAAGGGCGGACACCAACGAACCACGTACGAACGAAATTCCATTTAATAGAAAGGGTGGTATAGAAAAAAGAGGGGAAAACCACACTCAGTAAATCCGAGAGAAAAACTGTGCTGCTACTAGCTAGCTTTATCTCCTCTAGGGGCTTTAGTCCCTAGGAGGACTCTACAAGATTTATTAACCCGTCGACATTTGTCCGTTGATTTATTTGAGAAGAGCACAAGGCCAGTATCGAATAAAAACGGGTCCAACCTGTTGATGTATGTGGGAGGTGTACACGACCTTGTCAGAGGTGTCGATGAGTTGGTAAAAATTGAATGGAGTCTATATTGCTTCGAGTATCTGAGCAAACCCTACGAAGCTCTCAGGAAGAACGCTCCGTGAGCTCTCAACACATGCACATGGTCCCGCTGGAAGACTGCGAGGCTCTACGTAGTAGCAGTATGATCTTCAGTCCATAGATGACCACGATCTCCGGAGCTCTAAACATGTGTATCGCCGTGCGAAGTCCATAGACGGCCTTGATCCCCGAGTTTAAGAGCTCTCAACATCCGAATATCCGAATCTTCGTGTGAAGTCCATAGACGATCTTGCCTCTGGATCTAATCGTTCATATATTCGTGATAGACGATATCGGTCGTTCGACTCCAACGTCAGTATCATTGGGTAATGCCGATGTCGTGATACTCATTGACAAGCTTTATCTCCGAAGGTCTTTAAAAGTGTATCATCGTATCATTGTGTGAAGTCCTTATTGTACCTTGAGTATCTTCAATAGGTATTTATACTTAATCAAAATTGGAGCTTCGAACTTCGAGTGCATTTGAAATCATGCGCGACCATATCATACACGACACAACCGCGAGCTACCCTTCAGCGGCATTGCCCAACTCAACTACGCATGATACACACAACATCACAGCATCATGTTGGACATTGGACTATTGGACTCCGCGATATAACGAAAGCCAAATGACCCAAGAACGTCAGTGAGAAGGCAACCCCCCCTCTAGAGGAGCAAGCCTTTATCCCGGGTTGAATGTGTGCATTCCGCTCGCGGGATACAGGGAGGGAGGGTTATCTTGATGTACCTGTACACATGTACAGGTTTAGTTCTTCCTGGGGACACCCTCCTGGTTCGTCATGCATGCAGTACATGCATCACTACTATCAGTACAGGTAGTTCCGGGTGTTAAGAGGTTGTCACGTTAAGGGAATAAGGGTTAAAATTCGGTACTTCAACCTGTTAGAAATCGATTTCCTTCTTGTACTGCAGTACTAAAAAACGCTAAGAGAGCGAGGGCTGAAGCCAAATTCCCCCGCCCTTATTACCCGGAACTACCTGTACTGTACCGTGTACAGTAGCACAGTAGCTGTTTACAAGTGTGTGCCGTGTGCCGTGAACTCATGAAGGAAGGCACGGCACGACTTCCTAGCTTGTGCCGCAACAATTACAGAGATTAGAGAAGTGGCTATCTCTACAGGCTAATCTAGCTGCTCTCTAGGTGGCTGCTTGCAATTCGCGGGAGGCTAGAACTTAGAAGTAAAAGGCAAAGAGCTCAGAAGTCTCAAGCTCGTACTCATAGCCTTCCTTCCAGCGCTAGCGCGCGACCAAATACGCCGGCCTGCATTTATTTCTCTTCGCATGTGTTAAACGACGAATGCTAGAGAATTCAGTAAACTTATTAAATGGACCATTACGCGGTATTAAAGATCGCTCGCTCAGCTCCTACGAGTGACATCAAAGCGGCTTATAGAGCGCTTGCACGAACACTTCATCCTGACGTCAACGGCGGTATTGCAATTACTGAATGAGCCTAAGCTCAGCCTTATGATCTCTCACACATATATTTTTCTCATTCTGCACCACTTCTTTGTACCTAGGTTGCGACGAGAAAACTAGATTATTCAGGAAAGTTACTGATGCTTACGAATGCCTGTCGTGCGAGCAGTCGAGGCGCTCTTACGACAGCTCTCTTGGTGTTAGTACCGTGGTCATGCCAAGTGCAACGACGTCGGCGCGGGCGAGTAAAATATACGCTCCAAGAAAACCGCCGCCAGGTGGCGTCATCTATGACTTCGCCGAATGGCAGCGCCAACATTACGGTGAAGGTCCAGCGCCTCAACAAAATATGCGACGGGAATCCAGCGCAGACAGAAATTACTTGATGCAAAGCGCAAGGAGCACAATGGACCAAAGATCGAGTGCAATCCGGAGACTGCACTTACGGAGAGAGCAGCGTCGCGCAGGAAATGTTGAAAAGCCCGGGTGTGCCGTCCAGTAGAAACTCGAAATAGGGCCAGACTTTTGCACATTGCGACTACAAGCGAGTGGCATAGAAGCTACGAAGATCCGGGCAGAAAAGCTTGGGTACTCAAGGTGAACAGGATCCTACAGCGGCGTATTAATTCCGCATGGGGACTACGTGCCATGGCGTTGTACATAGCACCTATATGGTTGTGTCCGTTATCCGCTATTGAAAGGCGAATGCGAAATATGAAATATGATCTTACGTAAGAAGCAGGGTTCAGATTCCCGTTTCCGCGGTGGCAAAAAATTCACTTCACGTGGGAAATCCGCGGGAATTCCGCGGGTTTTCCGCGGTCTTTCTGTGCCGTGGCCATAAAGGCACTGCTGAATTCCCGTCGCGGAAATCACGTCTGATTGCTGATTGGCAAAAAATTCCCTTTCAGCGGGAATTCCACGGAATTTCCCGCGGGAAACCGGACCTAGGTAAGAAGAGAACAGAGAAGCGCCGAATTAGTTCAATAAAATAGAATTTAAGTATATTTACTTGCCCTCCAGGCCTCCTGAATTCCCCCTAGCCAAATGGGAACACCGAAAATATCAACGAAGACTCCGAGGTAGGCCTACAAATACACTGCTCATACACTACACACCTACTAGACACCTACAGTCACACTCGTGGAAATAACAATTGCCTATTCCTATTGTCTTGCGTCTATAGTGTAGTTCAGTCCTGAGTCCAGTCCTGAGTCCAGTCCAGTCCAGATAAGACGCCCCAAATATGAAGTATAAAGAAGCACCCCTCTGACCTCTAACTATAACCGGTAACATATGGCAATATTAAATTCAGGAAAGTGTAACATCCAGAACAATTCTAGCTGGGCGGAGTAATTTATGCCTGTGGTCTATACCTATGTATAAAAAAACTGTTGCTGTCGCTGCCACTCCCCTTATGTATTATGTATTGTACTGTAATCTATAACCCTGCCCAGTTTGACAATTAATAGGCATTGGTAGTACAAATTAATGAACATGCAATTAGATTTGTTTAGATGAACTCCCCAATTCCCAGTTGCAAAGAAACATCAAGAAACAGCGAAGAGTTGCGCCTTGATGATGGCTCCAGAACAAGTCTGACTGAGCGAATGGGCAGAGTGTCCTTTTCATCTTTACTCCCATGGCCCTATCAAGGAAAGCCCGCCCCCCTTCCCCCGTGAGTGTTGAATGTTGCATGGTATCGGAGCGAGTGAATAAAACTTGTTGTTTCATTGCAATTGGGGAGTATAATCCAATCCAATCCAGTCAATAAATAATATAGCCATGTCCCATTGATCCTCCTCACTACCCTGATTGAAGCTACCGCCGCTTTTACTCCACCTTCTTCCGCTTGATAGTTTTATACGACTCTTTTGTTCTACCCTCCTCTTCCTATTCCCTCAAAGGTAAGAGTCAAGAGATTCGCCCGATAATTCTTCAACAGCTCTCAGGACGCTGCGGCATTTCGCCTCCACTCTGGTGTCCTTGTCTTCGAGAAGCTCACTCAAGAACGAAAGCGACTCCGGCAGCATCACAAGGTACTCTTCTCCCACTGTAGAGAAGCAATTATGAAGTGTTTCAAGGGCCGCTAAACGCACCGCGCTGCTTTCTTCCCGCATCAGCAGCAGCACCGAGTAGTTCAAAGTTTTCCACGCCTCTGCGACCCCCGCCACAGCGGCTAGTTGTGCCACACTAGGAGCGATGGCTTCTGCTGCATAGTTTGCATCATGAGCAGCGAGAGCGAGGTGACGCACGAGTGGCTCTGCGACTGCACTGACGCGTTCCCGGTTCATGAAGCCATCACTGGGGGTGTCGTATTTGAAGCACAAGCGCAGAGACCCCACTACTGCTTGAAGCAGGCTCAGGTGCATTCGCTCATCGTCCTCGGTCAAGGCAGCAAAGAAGCGTGCCGCTCGAGCCGTATCTGAGCCCTCACTCTCACGGCTGCTCTCCGAGTGGCGGCGTTTTTTCTTGGTCGACCCCGAAGCGCTCGCTTTGTCAGAAGAGGATTGGAAAAAGACAGCGTCAAGCTCCGCCCTGCAGTCGTCGAAAAAGTACTCGAAAAACGGCACGAAAATGGACTTGAGGCGCTCGGCAAGCACTTCGGTCACACGAAAGAAGGTCAAACGTGAAGACAGTGTGGCGTCCTTCCAAGCCATGAGCTCGAGGAAGAAAGCAGAGAGTTGGTGTTCGTTCATGCGCAAAACCACGGCTACGACAGCGCCTACAGCCGCTTGGTGGACAGCTTCCCACTTCAAAGCCTCGAGGAGTAGCAAGGAAAGGTCCGGAAGGTGGGCTACCAACTCCTTCTGCGCTGCTGCGCCCACCAGCTGTTGGAAGAAGCCGAGGATCCAAGTCGCCTGCTCGTCGTTCTCAGCACCTCCTTGGTCACCGCTTCCTAAGCTACCAGTGGCCACCTCGAAGGCTGCGCTAACCACCGGCAGGGCTAGGCGAAGGCCCACAGTGTTAGCGAGGCGCGCGAAGAGAATGCTCGACAAATGGCGCACCGCGGGGTCCGAGGAGCTGGCCAGAGCGGCGCCCTTATCAAGCAGGGAGGCGAGGTAAGGGTGCATGAATTGAGCGAGGGAGTTGGCGAAGGCCACGAGCATCGCGAGCACTGGCCGCTGGCGATCCTCTCCTCCTTCTCGGTGGTCGGCCAGCTCGCGCAGGGCGATGGGCATGAGGCGGGGCAAGGATGGGAAGGCCTTGGAGCCGAGGGAGCCGCAGAGGGTGGCGGAGCACAGCAGAGCGGCCGAGGTCGCCGAGTCAGAGTCCAAACTGTCACTTTCGAGCAGTGACGTCACCGCATTAAGGGCCTCACTGAAAGGAGTCGGGTGCTTGGCTGCGAAGGCGCGTGCGAGGAGTTCCACCGCACAAAGAGCTGTGGCCTTGTCCTTGTGGGCGTCGAGGCTCGCCGTCAAGTCATTGGCCATGTCCACGAAGAGGGCCGCCTCGTCTCTGCTCACGCCGCCGTCGCGCTGCATGCTCTCGATGCGATGAGGCAACAAGTCGAGGGCGCGGCGGCGATGGCTCTCGTCGTCGTCGTCTAGCAACTCCTGCACCACTGCCACGAACCCCGACACCGACAGGAGACCCTGCAAGTTGCTCAGGGCGCGGCTCAGGGCGCTCATAACACTCGAGAGCGCTTTAAGGTCCTCTTCTGCGGCTGGAAGGACACCCGAAGCACCTTTTCGCTTTTTGGAGGGGGTTGAAGCAGCAGTCTTCGTCTCATCCTGGCGCATGCACGCAAGGAGCTGCTGGCACAGGTGCAGGAACATGGTTTGAGTCTCCTTCTCGTCGCCCTTGCCGAGCCTCAAGAGCTGAAAGTGAAACTGGCGACTCGCTAAGTGGTCAGCCACGAAATCGGAGCACAGCAAAGCGAGGCTCGCACCCCCCCCCTTGGCAAGGCGGCTGAGGTCCATGCCGCCGCTCCCCAAGGCCAAATGAGGCGCTGCACCCCCGCGCGACCAAGCAAGGCAGGATTGGGCGGTTTCGAGGAGCTGCACGGTGCATTGGATTTGGTCTACGGGCGAGCACCGAGCGGCAATGGCGTGGCCGAGAGGAGCGTCCACAAGAAGCACCAGCGCTGGAAGGACCGCCGAGGATAGGCCCTGACAGACAAAGGAAGGGAGAAAGAAGTGAATACAGCAAAAAGAAGAAAAAAACAGAAACTATGATAGAACCGAAAACAGCAGATGAAGAGCAATGAATAAGAAGATCACCCACTCAATAGGAGAACATCTAAATGAGAACCTGTAAGAGTGTCGCGCAGATGGCGAGCCGCCTCGATCCGCTTCCTTCCTCAAAAGCCTGCACTAGGTCACGCAGCAAGGCACCCACGCTGTCACCACTTTCGCGCAAGTGTGGCAGCACACTCCGCAGCACGAGTTGCGTGCAGTCAAAGAGGGAGTCATCGTCTTCATCGGCCGCAGCAAACCGGCTCAGTTGTTGCACCATCCCCACGATAGAGCTGGTCATCTCTTGAGGGCACCGACTCGCCAAAGCAGCTAAAAACTGGGTGGCTGCAGAAGTGACCCGCACCGGCTGCTTTCCGGACTCCACGCACGTGCGCAAGGTGTCGGCGTAGGCGCTGGCCCGCGCGTGAAGTTTCTTGAAAGGTTTGAATGAGGATGACGAGGAGTTCAGGAGCTGAGACGCTAGGTTACAGGCGAGGCCTATGCAGAATGCGACTTCTTCCTCGCTGGAATCAACTCCCGCTGCTTGGTGGCATCGCACGAGCAAAGCATTGATCTCGTCGAGCAAAGGTAGCAAGGGGTCTAGGGTTGATGCGGAGTCAATGAAGTTGGCGAGAGGGAGGTCGAGCGCAATCAGAGTGAACGAAGCGGCAGGAAGCCATTCGTCCTTGCAGCTCGCTGCCGCCTTAACAAGTTGCGCGAGGGTCTGCGGAGACGGCGACAAGTGATCCAGCGCGCTCCGCATCATGGCACTTTTCGAGGGCAGGGAGCGGCCAGCAGCTAGAGTAGCCACAAACAGCTCTTCCACTTGAGGTTGGTTGAGCTGTGCGCAGAAGCCTTTCGTGGTGCTCCGAAGCACATGTTTCGCGATCACTCGAAGGGAGGGGGAGGGGTCTTGGCGACTGGTAGCTACAGCGTTTAACATGGCAACGACGAGGGCAAAAGCTGGAGCAGAGACTGGGCCACCGGTGAACACGAACGAATTCGCGCAGGCTCGAAGCACTTCAATGGCCCAAGTCAACTTGGTGCTGTTCTTGGAGGCGCGCGAGAGAGCTTCAGTGGCAGCCGCCTCGCAGTATGGCCATGCCACCTTCACGTGAGACTTGAGCACAGAAGAGTCGCCTCGCCCCATAATCGCGAGCACTGAAGCCCCTACATGCTGAGAGCCTGGCGCGAACGTCAAGTTGGCTGCGTGCGCAATTAAGAAGGCAAGGCAAGGAGACCGGGCTTTCTTCCATGCTCGATCAAGTGAGTCCTGAAGGAAAAGGTCCGCTAGAACCGAGCTTAGTGCATTGGAATCCATCAATAGCTCCGCATCCCGCGCTACCAATGACCCGCAAAATTTGAACAAGTCCGCTCCGCTGAGCGTGATGGCATCTTTCACGGGATTACCAGGTGCTAAGGGCACCTTCACAGTCATTTTCTTCAGACCAGCGCTGTTGCCGCAGCCGTCCATGGCAATTAGGACCCCAAGGCCCGCCTGCCGCACTACTTTGTCAGAATGCTGGAGCACCGCAAGCACGTGAAGTAAGATGAACCCTGCGTCCTGCAGAGCTCGCTCTTGTGCAGCTTGGGATACGGCGCTGCCGCTAGTTAGAGCCGACACGAAGGTATTGGCGACCGATAAGGCGCGCACCGGAGCGAGGTGATTCGAGGCCTCCACAGGCGGCGCAAATATGGCGGCGAGGAACGGCAGCGGCGAGCTTTGGTCTACATGTAGTGCCAGCATTTGGCGCAGCGCTTCTTGAGCAGACGGCTCTGCAAAGACAGCAGGTGCTAACTCCAGCAGGTGTGCAAGAAGGTCCCCGGAAGAAGACCACGAGGCTCCTTTGCTTTGAGGTGCTTCTTGCGGTACAACAGCTACGCACAAATCGAGCGCCGCGCTCTTCAGGTCGTGATCTGCCCCTGACAAGACGGGCAAAGTCTCTTTCAGCAGTTGCATCGCGCACTCGGTAGCGGCACTTGATTGTCCGCTGCTGCTCCGGACGGCCACTGCCAACGCCTCCATAAGCTTGGCTTGAGTCAGTGGAGTGAGCAAGCAAAAAGTCTCTGCTTCTAGGATATAGGCACCGCCAGAACTTTTCTCAAAGAGGCTCGATGCCAGCGCGTCTGAGGCAGCAATCGCCCATTCCATACACGTGGTCTCAAACTGCCCTTTCTTGGGGCCTCTTGAGGGGGGGGCAACCACGCGCTTGAATAGAGCGAACCCACTCGACTTGCAGAGCGACACCGCCCCTGTAAGGGCACTCGCCCACACCATGGCTAAAGCATTCTGCACACTTGCACGCAACTTTGCCGCGCGCTGCACACCTGCCTTGGCCGGGAAATGTCCTATCAATGTGGTCGCCACCGCCGTCGCCTCTAGGTCCGGCACCTCTACCAGGAAGCTGAGCAAGCCCGAGAGAGCGGGCGCGCTCACCTCGGGGTCACGAATCCATTCTTGGCTCCAGTGGCGCACTGCCTTCTCAAGGAGGCTCAGACGCTCCGAGGAATCCGAACAGCACCTCACCAAAAGCGCAGGTGCCTTGGGATGGGTTGAGAAGGAAGCCACCACTTGAGGCGAGGAGTCGTTGAGGCGTCTGAGCAGCGCTGGGGCGAGGTCTTCGCTCACATCTTCAAGGTCAAGCACGTGCACCACGGCCTTGCTTCGCATCTCGGCATCCGAGTGCTCCAGCGCCAGCCAGATGGTGGTGCCGAGGTCCCCGGCCGGTTGGAGGCGCATCGAGGGTGTCTGCGTCAGCGCCGCGAGGGCCGCTGCTTTAGCGCTTCCCTGTAACTGAACCAGGGCGCCTCGCACCGCCTCGTCAGTTTCTCGAGCATAGCACGAGGCACACTTGGCCACCATAGCCACGGCCGCCGCCTTTTGAGATACGCCTTCATCTGCTGCAAGTAAGAGAGCTCGCAGCACAACTTTTTGAATGACAGCTCCTACGGGCAGTTCAACACGAATGAGCTCGCAGATTGCCTCGGCGATGGGCGTAGGATCGGCCGAGAGGCGGTGAAGGAGGGAAGCCAGAAGGAGGTGCATGAAATGGGTACCGTCAATACGTTCGGCTGCTACTGCCAGTGACTCTACGGGTAAAGGCACCGTGTTTAGGAAAGCGTTGACGGCATCGCTGGGGAGTGCCTCCAGACCCACCGAGAGGGCGAAAGCACACGCGAAAGCATGGCTGGCAAATTGGGGCGCGTGGGTCTTCATCACCACGGTCAAGAGCAGCTCAGATGCATCCTTGGACAAGGACTGGGACATGGCAACTTTGATGGCCACCATATAGCAGCCAGCTTGGACGGAGGGCGCTGCTTTCAGGGCAGTGCCTTTCACCAGCTGAGGCAAAAGAGCACGAAGGAAGTCTTCCGAGGGCGCGCGTGCCTCGACCGCAGCAGCTACAGTAGCCGCATACCATGACACGCGTGCCTGCCACGCCTGGCTAGTGGGCTGCAAGGAATTTTCCGGGGACAAGTCGGCCGCCGAAAAAAGCATGGAGCCGAGGAAGGCAAGGAGTGAAGGATCGTGAGCAGCACGCTCCGCCAGAGCACTCCGAGGTAAGGCTTCGCTACGATCGCGAGATGTTTTGAGAAAACTCCACATCGACCCCGGAGCATCAAGATTCACAATTTTCAACAACTTTGCAAAGAAAGGAGTGTCGTGGAAAAGTAAGCAGCAATCCATGAGAGCATCAACGTTGAGTCTCTCGATGTGGTACTGGCGAATCAAATACTCCAAGACCTGAAAAGTCGAGAGCAAAATCGAAAGAGAAGATATGACGCCATGTCAAGCAAACAACATACGAAAGACCTAGATAATAGCACTCTATGAAAATTAGTCGCGGGTGAGACCTAACACTCACTCGATGGGCCGCTTTGGTAGAGCTATACGGCGACAGAAGCAGAAGGAAGCGCCCCAAAGACTTGTCAAGACGTGCATTCTCGGACTTGTCTAGTAAAGCTCGGTCGAGTGACACGCTCGATGCATGAAAGAGACTATTAGCAAAATCTAGCAAACGAACGTCGCGATGCTGCAACTCAGCGAGTGAGCTCTTCGCCAACTCTAGCAAGCTTGTTGCATCAATTTCCGCTGCATCAGTGGGCGAGAAGAGAAGCGATATAGGCCGCCGATTCTTCTTAGAATCGCTTTGAACTCCTTGAGAAAGCGACTGCTGGTTGAGGCGAGCTATCTGTTTCGATAGTAAGGACATGTTTAAGAAAACCAAGGACAACCTTACTAGGAATGCGCACGAAGACGTTGGCAGCCTCTGTTGTCTAGAATACTGTGAGCTTCTTAGTTAGGATTCCTCGAAAAAATGGGCGAGAAGAGGTCGATCGCCGATTGCAGGAAGTACAGTATGTGCCAATGTGCACTACAGGTAATTACAACGTTACAACGTACTCCGTGAGACTTTCGAGGCTTGATATCTATCGCTGTCTCATATTCGGTGCCCCGCTCGGAAGTGGAGTTGAAGGGCCTTCGAAGGAATTCCTTTTTGATGCCTCTTAGGATTCGCTTGGTCCCCTGGCTTTTCTGGAGGACACCCTTCGTAGTTCCTCTCCGTAATCAACCACCGCCCCCGGGCAAGGGTGCGATTTACGTACACACGGGATTTACGCGCCTCGAATTTTACTTCAGCGTAAATTACGCTCAATTTATGTGTGCTATACATGCGGTAGAAATCTTTTCGAATGCATGTTCTTGGTGTTCTTTGGTGGTACTGTGCCCTTCCCTACTCTCTTCCCTACTTCCTACTTGACTAGCTCACTGCCTTTCTGCCTGTGCGCCGGGCGTGGTCTCTGTCCAGAGAAAAGTGGTACGCCTTGTCGGCATGGGTGCCGTTCTAAAGGGCCTTAGAATAGTGGCTGTGCTGATGAGTTAAACCCGAGAGATTCAGGAAGATAACACGGTGACTTCACTAAAGTATGAGCGGGTTCTTGTGACGTAATTTACGTTTAATTGGTAACCTAGTCCGGTTCCGTAATCCGATGTTTTCCGGGAAAACGACCAAGGAGTTCGACGAGCCAAAGGATTTACGTCGCTACAATGCATACATGCATGCCATCGGGTTCTAGAATGAACAGCATCGGATATTTGGAGAGCGCACAGCGTCGAATCTTATCGTGTTGTCTCCAAATCAAAAAAGGCTTCTGACGTCAAAATAATTCTGACGTGTCAACGAGAAGCACTGGATCTCCAACATCCTCCAACCCTCCAACCCATCAAGCGAGCTAAAAAAATCGCAAGCATGATGAGGAGGGCGATCCAGTTCCTTGGCCAGCCGCGCGCACCACGCAGAGTGGCCCCCGCCGCCGAGGTGGGGGCCGAAGCGTAGGCCCATTTATCTATTCGAGTTCCGGTGCTAACGCGGAGAAGGGATCAGTGCATACAAGCAAGATTCACGGTCGACGGGCCAACCCCCTCTGTATACCACAGGGGTGCCCCATACTCCAACACTAGCGCCCCAGGGTGGAGCTGATATCTTTTTCCGTGGGGGGGGGGGGGGGGGGGGGGGCGC
>Ga0307931_1000856_pt1 | contig 20076 bp, 14 predicted proteins | sample OrgLakmetageno47_FD_201816 | JGI IMG/M metagenome (GOLD analysis project Ga0307931, IMG submission 201816) | Saline water microbial communities from Organic Lake, Antarctica - #47 | ecosystem: Environmental > Aquatic > Non-marine Saline and Alkaline > Saline | place: Antarctica: Organic Lake...
GTTCTTGAGCAGCAAGTACAGGGAGCATGGCGACGTAGACGCTGATTTTCAGGCCCGACGCAGGGTTCCACTCGAAGCGAGGCAGGGCTTTGAGGAGGCCTTGGAGCAGGTAGAAGGGCCCGTGCGTAGGGTGGCCGGGCACCACCACGAGGAAGCCTAAGAAGGCCTTGAGGGAGGTGGCGAGCCGTTTCTCAGAAGGCACACGCTTGTTGCTGACCTGCTTGATTACCCGAAGATAAAGAAAGATTACTTTGAAAAACACGCTCGTTGCTGTTGAAAGGGCTCGGCAAGGGGAATGGTATGGTGAACAAAAGAGACGTTTGGACCTCAAGCAAAGAGAAGATAAGAAGAGGAGATACAAATGGAAGCAGGCAGACTCAATGTTTCCCATACATCAACAGCATTTATTTCTTGAATGCATCAGATAATGCGTTCGGTGCAGCACCTCTTCGGTGATTGGCACGTCGGGCACCAGGGAGATGCACCCTTTCAGGAAAGTGTCCGTTTGCGGCAAGCAGTTGTTGGCCAGGGCGACTTGCGCGCAGAGCAGCGTTAAGTCGAACCGCTTGAGCATGTCGTTAGTGGCCGAGGGGGCAGTGACGTGGCAATACGCCAAGCAAGCCTTCACGAACCCGCTGGTTTTCTTGGAGTGTTTGCCCCTCACCAGCTTGTGCGCTTTCATCGCCAGGCTTGCCACGCAGTGCACCAAGAGCTCCTGCACGGCGTCGAGATTCGAAAACGCAGCTCGGCATTCCACATACCTTGTTTTTTGTGGCACACATGTAGAAGGTGCATGCACACATATACACAAGCGGGTATTAGGAAGTGGACGAGGCAAAGACCAACGGACAATACAAAGGACATCATCATCTTTACGTATTCTGGTACACCTCTAAGACTACACGACTTCAGAAACAACAAACAAACAGCACTCTCTGTTGTTCTCTCTTACAAGTTGAGTTGCTGCTCGAGGTCTTTCTTGCAGTCGATTTTGAGGACAAACGAGCCGACCAGGGACGAAATACGCCGCCGCTCGCCTTCAGAGGCCATGGCGTCAATCGAATCGTGCAGGCTTCGGGCCATGTCGAACAAAGTGTGCAACAAGATAGGGTTAGCCGTTGGGGGTTGGTGCCTGGCGACAGCGTCCATCAGCTCCTTGCAAATTTCGACTTTGCGCGCCGGCTTGAACGCATCCAGCAGTTTGTGCAAATGTTCCGAGGTTAAAATGTCTCCGGTGCTGCCCATCCCATTGCTGCTGCCTCCGTTGCCATTGCCGTTGGTGCTGTTGCCACTGGTGTTGGTCGAATGCGCTAAGAGCGTGGCAACGAAGAGCTCAAGGTCGGGCAACACCGTTTCCAGATGCTTTTGAGCAATCTTCAGCGACTTGGGGTAGTCCGCCGCCGCTCCTGCACCTCCCCCGCTGGCCTGGAGTTGGGCTGCGCTAATATGGCGGCTCAGATCTGCAAGCAGCACCACCACCTCGCTCCCCTTGTAGTGCTTCAAGAGCACTTGCAGCCAGGTAGTGGCACAGGCCACGTAAGTGGGCAATTCGTTGACGCTCGCGCCCGCGACCACGCGCCACACCTCGTTGAGCACCGCCAAGCGCTGGTTTTCGGGCGGGGGGTTGTTGATGAAGTTCTGGCCGAGGGCGTTGAGCAAAGCCACGGTGGTGCCGTGGCTGAAGCCGGTGGCAGGCGTCGCCTGTTTCGCTAAGGCCACCATGGCCCCTGCTTTCGTGGAGAAGAGCGCGCCGTCGAACGCTTGCACCAGCGCGCGCAACACTACGGCAGCTTTGCAGTGGGCGTTGTACTTGTGCAAAATGGCCGTGAAGGTTTCCGGAGGCGCCTCTTTGCCGACGGCCATAGTCAGCCACTCCACAGCTGGCACCTGTGCGAGGTAGGAAGGTAGGGACGGCGGCATGGCAACAGGATGGAACTGAAGCGCACAACGGAAAGGTCGAAAATTAAGAGTACAAAATCAAATGGGTACAGGTAGGAGTTGAGGTGGTGTGGTCTTCATCTTCTCCTCCTATTGTTCGTGAATCATTCTTTCTTACTTGAACTCGCACGAAGTCTTCAAGCGTGTTGCCCGTCTTTTGTTCGCCCTCCAGGAGCGCGGCAACTTTGGGTTCACCGAATTCTTGGTAGCTGAATAAATAGTCTTGCAAGCAATTCGTCGCGTAAGTGCGCATGGTTTCTCGCTTCAGGCACCCGTCCAAAGACCCCAGAGTCTCTGGCGATAAGTCCCGCAGCAGCCGCTCTCCTTGCCGCACCAGGTAGCACCTGAAGCAACATGACCCCACGCACCAGAACATGTCAAGCTAGTGGATGATGAGCTCGCAACGAGAAATTGGTTGAAGAAAAGAAAAAGAATGGGAGGAACCAACTCATTGTGGAGTCTTCAATCAACGGAAACTTCAAAACTCCGATGGAGAGCCTACGAAGAAAGCATTCAAAGAGAAGGAAAACTTATTATGTCAAACACCCTCTCTTGTCACCTCGCGTACACGGCCACCAAGGGGTTCCCAATCCCGCGCAACAAGCTCGCGATGCGGCTAAACAGTTGAGGGAACTCCGACGAGTCACTCAAGAAACGGTAGCACGGCAACAGCGCCATCTCCACGTAGAGGCGCGGCAACAGCTCGCGAATGCAAGCCGTTTTGAAGAACCAGTTCCGGCAGGTGTCCTTGGCTTCGGCTGGCACGTCGCTAGGCAAGAAAGCGATCTTGAGGGGTTTCCCCGTGGCCGAGTCGGCAGCTTTGCCCTGAATGCGATCAAACACCAGTTGGCCGAAATCGTCGAGCACCTCGGTTAAGAGCACAAACATGGAGGGGTAGAATGCTAGCACTTTGGTGTCTCCCAGCATTTTCGCACTCTTGATAGTGATCTTCAGCGCCGCTACTTTTTCGTCTCTGTTCCACGATTTCTTCAACATTGTGCTCATGTCTTCGATCTTGGCCATGTACTCTTCCTGCGAGATTGAAAGTTTAAAAAAACAACATGTGAATCAACACAACGATTCTAATTCAGTTAACCACAGCAATAGCAATACATGTAGCAATGCATGTAGCAATGCATGTAGCCATGCATGTAGCAATGCATGGAGCAATGCATGTGCTCATTTGGAATTGGCTGGAAACCGGCTGCACACATATGTTTCTTGCCAATCTCATGAGGGATGGAAAGGTAATTCACCTGGGACATTTCGACGCCTTTGTGTACGACACCTGCGTCCTTTTCGAGCTGCTGCAGGCGCTTCTTCGCGCGCAAGTCCACGGTCTTCCCCGCGGATCCGCCGGACTCGTCAAATTCGCCCTCGCCGGCAAAGCCTGCCCCAAAGTTCAAAGCGCCTTCGACGTGAAACTCTTTCAAGATGCTGCGCTTGACGCTATCCCACGCCAGCTTCGGGACCAAGCTACCGGTTCGTTCATAGCCACTAGCATTCGTCGATTGCGCAGTGGAGATGGGCGCCGCTGCTTCCGCTGCCTTCGGTGGTGCGCTCAAGGGATCAAAGCCGGCAGCTACAGGGCTTCCACCCATGAGCATAGCCAGGGGATCTTCGTTGACTGCCACGCGGCTCCGACCAGCGCCTAAAGGATCGTCTAGGGGGTCTGCCTCGGGGGGTGGAAGAGGTGGTTGCACTCCTGTAGCACCAGCTTCAGTGCCGGCTTCTGCCTCCAAGGCTTTCTGTTGGGCCAGCCGTAGTGCTTGAGGCATCAAAGGATGGTCCCCAGAGGCTTCAGTGGCTTTGATGCGCATCTTGGCCTTCTCCTCCACGTAATTGCGCGCAAAACATGGCCACTCAGAGACATTCATGGCAGCCGTAGCTAATGTATTCTGAAAATCTTCCTTGTTCGCCAAGAGCAGCCCCCAAGCCCACGGTATCCAAAGTCGAGGCAAAGGAGCTCGAGGCACGAAATGGACGAGCTGATGATGAGAAGATGATGAGAGGAAGAGGAGGGCAAAAATAGAGCCCTGTAAATGTATCCAACGGACAACAGTACTGTTAAGCTGTTACCGGTATGTAAATTAATTAATTCACTCACTTTCTGACTTTCTTTCTGCATGCCGGCATGACAGTAACGATAGCGCTCTCTTAGGAAGAGGTAAGCCATGGAAGGCGTAGAATGGCTTCGAGAGCTGGAGCAAGAGACGAAAAATGCTATGACAAAGGTAAATTTGAAAGCTCGCGCCGAAGCTCTGAGGCGGGCGCGAAGCGACCTCTCTGTGCACAAATGGGCTGAGACGAGAATACCAGGGGAAGTGCCAACAGTTAGTACAACAACACGGCGACGACGAAAGCGGCCGTTGACGCCAGGCGACGCAGTGGTAGCGGATGAGGATCCGGAGATTCCTACTGTGGCGAGTGGCACACGTATTTTGCTGACGGAGGACTCAATAGGGGATTTTTTACATGAGCAGCACGGACAAAGTGAGGCAGCGCGCACGAAGCTGTTACCTCCCGACGCGCTTGACAGGTTGCCAGGCGTTCTCGCTGCACGCGCGAACCAAAATAAGCCAGGTAGCCTCAGTAATGGTGGATATTTTCGGGGTGATAGTGCACCGTCACTCCGATATGATCCTTTACCTTCAATGCAAACGGTTGCTTTGGCCATCGAGCAGCGCCGCCAAAACTCTGCTGCACGAAGAGCTTCAGAAGCTAGTCCAAACGGCCTCGGTGCTACCACAGTACCCACTAGCCCGTTGCGAGGCACGTCTCGAGGTAGCCGACGCCAGGCTGCGAATGCTTGTAAATCCGCTGGCAGCGTTGCGGGTGGGCTAGGATCATCCACGCTTCCGCCAGCAGCACAGCCGACAGACGCAACGGGCTTGAACGCAACTAGACCAGCAGTAGCGGCCAGCACATTGCCAAGCAATGCGGAGGGAACATTGCCACGACCGCGCCGCCCTAGGCAGGCCTCTGCGCCGCCGGTGCCTGCGATGGGCTTGACTACCAAGGAAGCCTACCTCGGGGTGGAACCGCCGGACAGCACAGCCGAGGCTGAAGCTAAAGCTCGGCTAGACCCAGACTACGTGAACTTTTACGTGCCTTTGGTTGGCGACACGCTGCGGGTGCGGTACCGGGATTTGCCGCCCCGCGAGCAGCAGTGGGCTGAGGACCAGGCTGCCGTGGCGGCGGCGCGGGACTTAGCCCGGGACGAGGGCACTATGGTAACGGTGGAAGTGCGCGAGCGGCATCCATTGCCACGCTGGGTCGCGGAAATTGTGGCAACTTTGAACGCGGATTGCCGCAAATTAATTCGAGGCCGGAACCGGTTAAAGAAGTACGTACTGGACGTTGAGGCAGCGTGGCGTGCCAATTTGCCGCACTTGAGGGAGCACAGCACGTTTGACACGCAAAGTGGCCTGTGTTCGGGCCGCGGTGGGCGCGCCGGCGCGGAGGAGGCAGAGCGGCAAATGCAGCGCAAGAAAGAAAGGAGGGCTCAGCGGCTAGGCTTGGACGGCGGGCGCGACAGCGAAGGGATTTCAGAAGGCAGCGCGCAAGTGCAGTCGGTAGCCCTGTCTCGCGCGCTCGAAGGGGCCTATTTCACGCCGGAACCGCCTCGCGAGCCACTGCCGTCTCCTGCTAACAGTGACCCCACTACCCTGCAGCCACCGCTCTTGACCGCGCCCTTGCTCTTTCAACTCGCGTCCAATTTCATGCTGCCGCACGCGACCAACGCCGACGGGTACGGTGGCGCGCGCTACCTCGGCTCCGTGGCTCGTCTGAAGCGCCCTCACGATTTAGACCCACCGCGGTGGCGTATTTCCTGCTACGACCGGTACAGCGGCCTGACCCGCGCCGTTGTGCTGCCGGAATCCGAAGCGCTGCACTTGGCCAAACTCATGGCACCGCGTTTGCTGGAGTTGCCGCCTTTGCCCGCGAGCCGCCTCATGGCGGACGCGCAGTGGTATGCGGCCCTGCCCGACTACCAACAACCACTGGCGGATGAGCCCACTTGGCCCCTCCGTATTGGCGATGGCAATGGTGATGTTCGGGACGCAGGTGGGAGCAGAAGCAGGCGCAGTAGCTACGGTGGTGATAGAAACGATGACAATGAAGGTGGCGGTGGCGACAGTGTGGGGAGCGGCAGTCCCGGGGGTGAGGGCGGCAGTGTGGGCGAGAGCGTCTGGAGCTCTGTAACCAGCTTTACCGCAGGCTCTACGCTCAATTTCGAAGACACGGGGGCACTCGCGCTGCTGGACGAAAGCACGGTCGAGCTCGACGACGATGCCATTGGCGAAGGTGCTGCCGCGCGAGAATACCTGGCGGGGGACCTCTACAGGGGGGATCATGCGGAGGCCGCGGCGGTGCTGGCGCGCTTGGCAGTGGATCCTGACTTGGAGCCGTGGGCCACCCGCGAGGGGGGAATCCTCACATTATGGGGCTTGGACGAGCTGCGGACTTTGCGCAGTGATGCGGCTCAAGCAGCAGCAGAGGCAGCAGCCGCTCGAGCACGTGAAGAAGAAGCCGCAGCACTCGCAGCCAACGCAGCCCTCCGGGAAGCGACTTTTCAGCAGCGGGAACGAGAGGCCATGGCGTCGGAAGAGAAGGCCACCAAACTGATGTTGGCCGAGATTGCGGCGGCAGCCGAGGCGAAATCCATGTACGCTACCGCCGCGGAGTTTTTCCTGCTCTGCGACCGCACTGCGCGAGGCACGGTGCGCCGCAAGGACTTCATCAGCGTGTTGCACGACGAGCCAGAGCTCGCGGACGCGTTGCGCTGCTGGCACGCGCTGCCGTTTCAATCGCTGCCCGAAGAAGACCGCGAACACGTGGAAGGAATTGGGGAGCCTCTGAGCCCTGCGCTGCTCGGGATGGTGTTCGATGCCATTGACGAGTCCGCGGGCTACACCGTGGGCGAAATCAAGCTGGAAACTACCCAGTCCTTTTTGTTGCAGCACGCGGGCACTTGTCAGCTGCACCACCTCGACGACGCTGCGGCAGCTGAAGTCGCGCGCTTGGAGGCCGAAGAAGCAGCGGCGAAAGAGGCCGCTTTGGCCGCGGCCGCAGCTGCCATCCCAGTAGATGAAAACGGCGACGAAATTTTGCTGGGGCATTGCAAGCGCCCCTCGCTAGAAGAGCTCCGAGCGGCAGAAGCTCAGGCAAGAGCCGACGCCAAAGCGAAAAGAATAACCGACATGCGCGCCCGGGCCGCTTCAAAATGGGCAGAAGACGACGCACGCGGTGGGGTAGGGTGGGAAGAGGAAGCAGACGCGTTCGAAAGCGTGCCGTGCTTGAGCATGCGGGTCTCCGATGCCGGTGGAGGCGCGGCGCGCGCGCGCACGGTCCCCGGCATCTGTCCCGTCGGGCGGCCGGGCCTGTGGTGGACCCACCCTGTAGAGCGCGAGCGCACCTACGCGTGTGGGGTGTACTTTCGAGACACGCGAGCAATTATGACGTCGACGCCTACTGTCGTCGTGAACCTTCTCCTCGCGCTGGATACTCCTTGCCTGGCTCCCCTGCAAACCACTTGGAATGGCGAGTCGCGGCCTGCGGCGTCTCCGCTGGACCTCCCACACGCACCCATGCCACCGCCGTTCCTCATGCCCCTCGGGCAGTCGTTGCGAAAGGCCTCTCCCGCCACCCCCTATGACACCCTGATGAGTGCGACCTGCGTGGTGCAAACGGACGCGGCCATGCCTTTGGACTTCGCGGCCGTGCGGATGAACCTGGGCAAAGGGCAAAGCGAGGAGGATCCACATAGGCGTACCTGGCCGGTGTTCAATGCCCGGCGCTTTCGGCAGAGGCTCCCAACGGCCTACTCGCTCTTTCCGGTGTGGGACACCATCGTGTGGAAGTACGCGATTTCGAAAGGGGCCGTGAGCGCGAATGCCCCAGCGCTGTGTGGGCGGCACACTTGGCATTCCGAGCAGCGGTGCGTGGAGCAGTTAGGGCGGAAGCGCGGAGCCAAAGACCTGTACGACTGCCTCGAGTTCGTGAAAGCACACACCGACGGTGGCCTCAACGAAGCAACCACTTTTGTGTCTCACCTGGACGGGCCTTCCCTCATGGCATTGGAGACCTGGCGCTTCTCGGCGTTCGAGCAGCTCTACGAAGAGATCCGAGAATTGAAGGCACAAGCGGCGAGAGACGAAGCCCTTCAGGCCAAGATCGAGTCGGCCGAAGCTGAAATCGCCGCCGAAGGCGCGGCCAAGAAGGCCCGAGCTGCCGGTGGGGGTGGGGTAGGCCGAGCCCCACGGATGAACCGACGAGGGAAAGTGCGGGCCGAGTTTGGGATGAAAGCGTGGGAAGCCCGACTCCAGCGCAGCACGCTGCTGGCCACCGACGAAGTGGGCACTTGTGGGGCGCCCGGGCAGTGGCAAAAGTGGATGGACACGTCCCCGTCTGGCCAGGGCGTTACTTTCTTCGTGGACCGCGGGGAGTTGAGCCCAATGCCTTTTCAGTGGGACGCCCCCCCTGGGTGGGACCCGAAGAGCTTGCTCACAGTCACCGCCAACGCGAAAGCCGCAGCCGAGGCCCAGGACCGCGAGTTGGCGCGGCGCAAGAAGCAAGCGGAATTGGACGCCTTAAAAGCCAGGCAAGACGCTGCCATAGCTGCGGCCAAGGCCGCCGATCCTTTCGGGCGCGCCGACCCGGCCGTCTTGGCCGAGCTCATGGCGGCCAACGCACACGAGCTCGAGCTGCACGGCCATCAGCCGGATGGAAATAGCGATGGCAGTGGTAACGAAAGCAGTAGCCGTGGTGGTGATGGCGCAGGTGCATCGCCTGTGCTTCTTCTCGGCGATGGAGCTACCGAGGGCGTGGATGGTAGTGCTGCTGTGGAAGCAAACCCATCGGCATTGCTATCGCCGGGGCCCTCCGCAGAGACCCTTACAGGCGCAAGCGCTAATAGTGGTGGCGGTGCTGCTGCTGCTGCTGCCGCTGGTGCAGGTGGTGACATTGATATTGAATCCTTCCCGCCGCCTGCATTGCCCTTGCCCGTGCAGCCGCCGACGAAAGAGGAAGAAGAAGCTTTCGCCTTGCTGGCTCCGGGTCCTCGCGCCCTCGCCAGAGCAGCTACAAGGCGGCGTGCGCTGTGCTTTCACCTCTGCAGTTCCCCCGCGTTCGTGGCCGCGGTCACCCGCAAGTTAGAGGCGGCGCGCTCGGTGCTGCGGGCGGACGTGCGGCAGCGCGGCGAGGACGTGGGCGAAGATGCTTCGGTGGAAGAAGGCCGCGAGCTGCACAGCGACGAAGACCCTTGGTCGGACTCGGACGACGAAGCAGGGGACTGGGAAGGCGAACCGGACTTCATGCCGCAGTCCTACGGCGACCAGCGGCGGCGGAAAATGGCGGCCCGGCAAGTGGACGCGATGCGAGAAACCAAGGCCGGCGGCCGGATCCGCCGAGACGGCCGCAAGAACAAGCCCACCGTGCCTGAAATCAACTTGCCACCGGCGTTGCCGAGCATTCACGGCGGCGTGGGCCAGCATTCGGTGCCGAGGCTCCTTCGGCCGGGTGTTACCATTCGCAAAGAGCCAACACTGGCGCTGCCGCCACCGCCTGGGAATGCTTTTGTGGCAGCTGCAAACAGCAATGGGCAGCTCTCGTCGTTACCACAGCAGCTCGAGGCGGGCTCAGTCTCGCCTACTGAAGCAACCCCTGCCATGTCTGCTGCCGAGGGAGGAGGAGTCGCTTCATCGTCTTCGTCTTCTTCCGATCTGGAGGGTGCCCGAGCACGAGCAGAGCCTCGCCAAGTGGCACGGTGGCGTGATCTGGCACCTCCAGGAAGAGCGCTCGCGCCGCACATGCACGGCCTCGGGTGGCGTGTCTTGCCGCGCGCCGACATCGCTCCTCGCTTCGCAGCTCGGCTGGAAACCACGCACACGGTGCCGGGGAAACATTCGCCACCGAGCTTGATGCGCCCCCCCAACTTGAGCGGGTTTTGGGACTTGCGCGAAGAGACGGGGTACCAGCCGCCGTCGTTCGAGAAGCCGTACCAGACCATGATGGTGAGCGGCACCCCAAAGGAGGGCTTGAACGGCGAGCTCATTTTCCGGGCCGCGCGGGAAAAGCGCCGCGAAACGCTGTCGGAGCTCATGAGCAAGCCGCTGCCCATCCGGGAGCTCACTCTGATTCGCCGCGCCGACGGCGACGCCGCTACCGAGTTTACCAACTTGGACCGTTTAGTCGCCGATTTGGCCGAACAGCCCCCGGTTCCTGCTGAAGAGCGTTTCCGGCAGGCGCGGGTGATGGTGACCGCCAACAACCTCGCGGACCTCGACGCGCTCTTCGAAGAGTGCGAAGAAGCCCACGAAGACGTGCACTTTCCGAGCATGCTGGACGAGTTCGGGCGCTCCTTGCTCATGATCGCGTGCCAGCAAGGCTTCAAGCGCGTCGCCAAGTTTCTGCTGCGCAAGCACTTCGACATCAACGCGGCCAATTACGCGGGCAACACGCCGCTGCACTTCGCGTTCGAGTACTCGCACCAAGACCTAGCCCAGTACTTGATCGACCACGGAGCAAACAAAACCGCGGTTAACGCTGAAGGCTGCACGCCATACGAAGGCCTTACTCAAAAGAAAGTTTCTGAGGTTTAATAGTGCTGGGCTTGAACGTATTGCTGTGCAAGGAAGTGCTTGATACCTTGAGTTGTTCGTGTGCCTTATCAATTTTAGTTCAAGTGTCCTGGTACTCAATTGGAAAACTCCAAATCAGAAATCAGGGGCCTTTGACGTTTGACCTCACTTTTTCTATTTCTAATGCATTTGACACTGCGAATTATCATTTTGCTGTGTACTAAAAATGGTCCTAACAAATCGCACACTTGCACACAAGTGCTGAAGCACTGATGAAGTGGCCTCTTCCCTTGTCTGGAATTCCAAATTCCGGGTCTCATCCCTCTATTACTATTACTATTACGCCCCCCTGTTTTGAGACAGGCCCCGAGGGGCCGGAATTAGGAATTAGTAGAAGGCCAACAGGCAGACATCAAAAGGTAAGAAGCGTAAACTAAATTAAAGGAGGTAATCAGGCGCGCATGTCCGAGTTTTCCTTGTGCTCAGCTGCTCAGGATACTTTGAAGTAGTTGCTGTTTCCTGCTCTTCCCCTCCCCTCCCCTCCCTATCTGCTATCGCTTCCATGGCAGAAATATGAATATATTTTAGCTCAGTCAGCAGTAAAATCCGTCTTTCATTTGTCTTTTTTTCCTCGATTTGATTTCGAGCCTTCTTTGACTGGCGTGATGGGTGCAGTTTTAACTCTTGATTTTGTAGTTAGGAGACTTTGGAGATGGGGAACGGGGGAGACACGCGGCTTTAATCGTTGAAGTAGACACCTGGTTTTCTCCACGTACCAAATCACGACCCCGAGCTGAAACTGCTTCTTACATCCACAAAATAATACAGCTAACACTTATTTTGCTACTCTCCGTCGAACGCAAATCCACGACGAGATCTCATTCGAATAATGCCTTCGCCCACCACGCAAGTCGAGCTCAAGGACCGCGGCAGAAAAACCGAGATTGATAGTGAGATAGAAAATAAGAGAAAAATGGCTGCTGATGGGCGGCATCCACTTTACTCATAAGGGTAGTGAAGACACAGATGGTTAACTAAACGGGAGGTCAAGCTAGCAAGGGTAATAACGTAATAACTATACGTACTCTCCGCTCTCCACTCTGGCTAGCCCAAGCCCTGTAAGCTACAGGGGAGAGTGAATTTTTCATGGAGTGCAACGGATTCTTCAAGTGAAACAATCAGTAAGTACACGAGTACACGAGTACACGAGTACGCCAGCCAGAATAAAATGGCACTTCTTCAAGTAATCCTATTCCTGCTCATGGCTCCGTCAGGCTTGGCGTTGACTTCACCGCCACCTCGGCAACAGCTAACGATGGGAACTGGCTTCAATGATCCGGCCTTGATGCGTCGCTCTTTCTTCGCAAAGAGTTTCAGTCTAGCCGCAGGAATGGGGGTCATTGCCGCGCCAAACCGCGCTGACGCCAAGGAGCTGGGCCTCGCTCCTGTTTCCCAACTGTACGACGAGCTTGTAGACCTCAAAGCTCAAGTTCACGATGGACTGAAAGGCACACCTGTGAAACGAGTCGTCGAGAACACCCTCGAACCGATGCAGCGAGCTATGGAAAAGAACCCAAACAATGTCCAGGCTGACACCACGCGTGCGCTCGAGCTCAAAGGACACATGTTTGAACTCGCCCAAGCGGTAAACATTTGTATATATCATTCATTCGTAATGCAAACTCAAATCCACTCAAATGCCTCTTTGTATTCGTGTTATAGATGGGTGATCCAAATGGCTACGCTGAATACGCGAGCAAGACTACGAAGGGCATCTACCCGGGCGGTAAAGTGGAGCGTGAGCTTGAGGAAGCTGTCGAAACAGTTGGTGATTACTGCAAAGCAGTAGACTGCCTGCAGCTATTTGTTGCTCGCTAAGTTGCTGAGACGAAATGGCGACATTCGGGCTTCTTGCACAGCTGAGTCGTTGACCAGCTCTAGGAATCTGTCGAGGAGCCAGCGGTGAGGATATTCGCAAAACCAGGAGTACCTGATTTAAACGTTCAAGGCCTTAGCGATAGTTCCGAAGGCAATGCTTTCCGAAGGCCATATTTTTCGCTAGGACACGTAGATTTTCGTGGGATGCTATGTCGATCTGAGACATACCACCACAATCGCTAGTCTTGATCTAGTCTGAACCTACTGAAACGGAGGAAACTGCGCAATAACGGAGGAATAATGAACCTCCGGGTTTGGAGATTCATGGATTCATGGTGGTTGAACAACCGCCTTGGGTAGAGGAAGCTGCGCAGGGCAATGATGCACGCATTCAAGAAAAGTCGCGTTCATTAAGAGGCTTGCAAGTAGGAGCACGGCGGTATCGAGGAATTAGCGCAATAAATTCAGGACAATAACAAGATTCCAATGGCGAGAGCGCGAGAGCGAGAGAGGAAATTACGGTGTCGCAGAAGTTTCTTGAAATGTTCTAGAAATAGAATTGGTGATGTGCGATGGGATACCGGTAGATTTCTGATTGGTGAACTGTGCAAACCCGGGTCCCGTTTGTGTCGTCGTCCGTTGTAGATGGCAGCATAAAGAGGCGGGCGCGCGGGGGGAAATTAGTTCAGGGGGTAGCAATCTCTACGTACTAGCACTCTACTAAGGATAGTGAAGACTCATGCAGGCATTGAATTAGTAGTAAGAAAGAGGCAAGCCACGACAAAGGCAGTGGAGAGATTCGTGGCGCCGCACCTCCATGGAAAGAAGTCTTGTTGGACTGCGATTAAGCAGACGACAAACCAACTGAGCCAAGTGCGCACTTGGCTCAGTTGGTTTGTCGTCTTGGCTCAGTTGGTTTGTCGTCTGCTTAATCGCAGTCCAACAAAACAATGAAAGGTCCTGGGTTCGATTCCCGGCGTCGTCAAATCAACCCAGTACAGGGGCGCACTCAGCCAATTGCATAATGCCTTGGCTGCAGTACAACTGTATAATTCAGTTGTGCGAGGCCTATAATTGGTCGGGCGATCGAATTAATAAATACCCAAGGACCGGGATCATCGTCCAACAAGTCTGAGTAATGATGACTAAACCAGAGTGACTAAGATAGAATAATACGGCAATACGCGAGAGGTAATAATCATGGTGGGGATGGAACCCCAACCACCAATGCACACAGCGTCCCATGAGGCGGGGCGTGTGCTATAAGGCAGGGCACAAAGACCGTGTCAACGTAGTCGGTGAATGAGGTTGTGATCTTCTTCTTCAAATAGAACAATAATAAGGATTGGGCGAATGCCACGAAAGTACCTTGCGATGACCACACGAATGTAGTACACCACTGAAGGTACCCATCGACTGCTCCCCCACATGAAGGGGTGACAAAAGAGAACGGGCAAGCAGCAAGGACTTGGATGAAAAGACATGTCGCACTCCCCCCGAACAAGTCTTGCAAGGGCAAAGAGTGGAGGAAAGTAACGAACACAAAGTAGGTTGAGTAAGGTACCCATCGACTGGAAATACACAGAGCGGGAGGAAAAACCTGTGCGGCTGAACAAGTTAATACTCCCCCAAAAACAAAGAAAGGGGCGTCTTTCCTCCGAACAAGTCGGTGGAACTGAGCGCTCGTTTATGTATCACCTCCCAGGTCCACCATGTATTTCTCTGCACAATCACGAAGTTTACATACGTAGAGAAGAAGTGGGGTTGGGGGCTGGGGGCGTCCTCGTTCTAGTTCTGAGTTCCTATCTGCTTCCATAGTTCTAAGCGCGAAAAATGCTTGGCACTACTACTACTACTACTACTAACAATGGGATAATTCTGGAGCTCCTTTTTTCGGTTTTGGTTTCCTGATCGCCATGAATTTGCTAGTATTTCGTTTGTATGGTGGTTAGTGCTTGATGGTTGGTGGATACTATATGTGCTTTGGTGGTTCATCGGGATTTTTGGAGAAAAGACGCCAGTCGAAGCTTTCATTGGCCTTCTGCAGCGAATTTGTTTGCGCATATGCAGCTCATATGCATTCTTTATGTGCCTCTGTTACTGCAGTGTACTTGTCTTTCTTTGTTTTGGGAGAGCATTAACTAGACTAGACGGGATGCCGCATCGGCAAAGGCCTCAGATGCGGCATCGGTATAGTACCACTCAGCAGCGATCTGCGCCCCCGAGAGGGACTGGATTTAGTAACCAACACAAATGGATGCCACCTAGTCGGCGTCTACGAAGTCTCCCGGGCTAGACTGAAAGCCAGACTCGGGGTTCTTATGTTTTTGGTCAGGAGTTCAATAAGCTCTCGCCCAGTGCTTCATTGGAGTTCAGTCAAGAATAGGCCAAGACGTTAACTGATCCTTTATATTAAATGGAATTTCGTTCGTGGTTCGTGGTCGTCGTTTTTAATGTACCTACAGTACTGTAGTACAGACTGTAGTACAGATTGTTGTACATGTGCAGTAAACAAAAACACAAGGTGGACCACGGGCACAAGAAGGGACACGCACCACGGGCACAAAAAGGGAACTCATCCACGGGCATCTCAAGGCGGTGCACTGAGGTGCTAAGAACACGCACCTACTTCTCCGCAGCAAACACATTGCTCCGAAGCCGCGCACCGCGCGGGCACCTGAACTTGTGTGTATAGAAAGTGAAACAAGCGATCCGTGTGTAACCCCAGGCAACTACAGATAGATCAGAGCTGAATCCTTGGTACCTTCGTTTGGCTGGTTGGCTTTAACTCAATGCTTTCGGGCGATCAGCCCAGTACACACTGACCTACTGTTGTACATATAAGATATACCAGAAGATTGATTCTCTGATTTTCTGAGCATAGCTCGGGGCTTTTTTTTTTTTTTTTGTGTTAATTCGAGCTCTGGAGTGCTATGAGTGAAATTTGCTGGGACACTGAGAACTATGCGCATCTCTCCCCACTATTACTTTCTTACGTGGAAGTACTTCTACTTAGCTAGAGGTTGAAAACGATCGAAAAAGCAGGTTTCTGAATTAAGTCTCTAATTGCAGTAACGAAGCAGATCTATTGTTTTGTGGACTCAGTAGCTTATACCAGGTGGGGCAACAAAAGGAAGTCTTTTGAAGCTCTAGTGCATGCGTAATTGTCACACGAGTCGATGCTTGATCCTTTAAGTATCCATCCCACCCTGGATTACGCACGCAAAGAATCACACAACGTGGTTGGTCACGAGGTTTTCACTTGTTCACTTCCGCTCTAAGTACTCCATCGGTGGCTCACTGTAGCAGTAATTAGGATGTGTGTTTGAAAGGTTGCCTTACATTTTACATCAAGATATTATTGCTCTTTGAGTGGCCAGCATCACGAATCTTAGATCGCTGATGGGTTAAGTTGCATTTTTGACACCCATGTCTGCCAGCTGGACAGTTGCGGATTCAAAACAATACGATGTATTCGTTAATCTCCAAGGGTTCCGTTACTGGTGTCTCCGACTTATGCATTGGCTTAAAAATCCTTTCAAAACAATCACTACTACAGCTCTACAGCCGAGGAATGCACTTCGGCACAACCTTCCAATTGAATTGAAATTTCAAAGCCAACAGGTCATCCAGAGAGGCTTCGGGACTGAATTTGCTCTCGTTTATAAGAACCCGAGAGAAATATTATCGAGTTCTTAAATTAATTAGCTTTAATTCCCGGGTGAAGCACGAACTGGGGGGAATTCCAAAGTTATATTGCGCCAAAACCTTTCTTGTAAAATGTCAGACGAAGGAGTATAACTTAATGGATTATTTGAAACTTGGTGGGCAATTCGGAAGGAAATATATAACTGAGTTGCATTATGCAATTATGCAATAATGCACTAAGCTCAAGCAGACATATCTTAAGGTTACACTGATTTTTCTGTATGTTGGAGGTTTTTATGTAACACAGGTCCCGAGGGGTCGGGATGAGTGAGCTCACAGGCAGAATGGGTCTCACAAGAACTACAGCCAGAACCAGTAACCAAGAAAACCACTTCGACTAAACATAAGATCCGGTGAATACTATTACACTGAAAAAAAACCCAAGAGCAGAAACCTCCTGGGTTTTTACAGGCCCCGAGGGGCCGCAATTAGATGGCTTCTCTTGTTTACTGGCCAGAACAAGCAAGTGCTTGTTTTCCGGGAGTACCTCCATTTAGGCGGGTATAGAATAGTCGAAGTGCTTTTCTGTAAAGCTAAACGCCGTCCTACTCACGCCGGGAGTACCACCATCACAGAAAAAAAGAAACAGCTTGAGCCACTTATCCACTTAGCTAGAGAGAAAAAGAAGTGAGGCTGAGGGGAATCGAACCCCTAACCTTCGGGACTGGAATCCGACGCGCTACCATTGCGCCACAGCCCCTCCTTCGTGGCAAGAAAAATTTGTGGATTTGAACTCCTTACGCAGGAATTTCTGCGCCCCTGCATTCGCACTCACTCGTCACTCGTCACTCGATCACTCGACTCGTAACTCACACCGCACAACGCAGAAAGATCTAAAAATGGCTCACTTCACAACTCCTTTTAGCACCCCAAGGTATTCGACCCCTCTATCGACTCGGTATACTCCATCATCAGCGACAACACCTGCATATCGTGGACTCAGCGACGGAGAATTGTTCTCGCCGCTGCAGACTGCGCCTTCTTCTCCCAAGGTACTTCTTCCGAATGGATACGGGTGTAGGTATATATGATTCTTGCAGTTCGGCGCGAATACCCCATTTAAGATTGAACACTATTGCGAAATGCTTCAAATATTACCATGCGAATGCACTTCACCTAGGTCGAACCGACGAGCCCGCGCTCTCCGGTGCTCTCTGAACTCCAAGCCCTGAGCTCCACAGCAGCGAGGGACGAGTTTTTCGAAGAGGCCAAGCTTCGGGATCTGTTGGTGCAGCGGCGCATTACTCGCGAAGGCCTGACATGGCAAGCATTGCCATATGCAATACAGCGAGAGCTTGATAGTGTGCGAGAGCTGTACGCCGCAGCCGCGGCGGTGCGACTCATGTTGCATTACGTTCAAAATCTTTACTACACCGTGTTTGAACCCACGCTGTAATTATGCACTACGTTTCATAACTCCATTAACAAAATAATAGAGCATTCAAACAAGATTGCTTGCTGCTTAGATCATACTCTGTTTCGCGATCATCATACTGATGCGTTGCTCCTTCTTTCCTCTATAGGCTGGGCATGTGGAGGCGTCCTACAACTTGGGCCTCATGTATTACCTGGGCAAGGGCGTGGGCCGCAACTTAGAGCGGGCCGTGGAGCTCCTTCAGCGAGCTGCTGCCAACGGCCACGCCGAAGCGTCTTACCTCATGGCCCACTCCGAAGCGCAGTTCAACTTGGCCCTCTTGTACTTGGCGGGAGGCCGTTCCTCGTCGGTGCCGAAAGACCCAGCCAGGGCCGCTGAACTGCTTGCAGCGGCGTCCGCACAAGGCCATGTAGAAGCTACCTATCGTCTTGGGAGAATGCTCTTCGTTGGCGAAGAATTGCCGCGGGACCACCAGCGCAGCTTAGTGCTGCTGCAGCGGGCTGCTGACGCAGGAAAAGCGGAAGCGCACATTTTGATCAAGTCCCCGAAATCGCAGTTTGCGCTGGGCTTGCTCTTTGAAGAAGGCCACCCAGGCCTCGGAGTAGCTCAGTCTTACGTGAAAGCTCTGCAGTGCTACCGGCGCGCCGCCAGCAGTGGTCACGCCGAAGCGCAGCACCGCCTTGGCCTGCTCTACCAACAGGGCTTAGGCGGGCCCGAAAACCCGTCCTTGGCGGTGCAAAGCTTTCAGCGGTCCGCGCACCAAGGGTTAGCCGAAGCCCAGCACCACCTAGGTTTGCTCTACTACCACGGCCAAGGCGTGGGCAGGGATTTAGTGCGGGCGCGAGGCTTCTGGCGGCGCGCAGCGGACCAAAAGCACCCGGAAGCCCTCTTCAGCTTGGGGTACCTGTACTTCAACGGCGAAGGGGTCGCTCCCGATTTGAGCAAAGCTGCTAACTTGTACGGCGCAGCCGCAGCGGCGGGCCACGGGAAAGCAGCGACCACGCTCGCGTACATGTGCTACCACGGGGACGGCGTCCCGCGCGACTTTTGGCGAGCCAGCGAGTTAGCCCATGCCGGCGCTGCTTCGGGACAGGTAAAAAGAATATACACCTCCCCACCACCTTTTTCTCTTCATGCTATACGCTGGATGGGGGGATTTGCGTGAGGAAACATTCGAGTAGGATAAGAAAGTACTAGCGTTGTAGATCGAAAATTGAGGATTGGCGAGGGTCTTGAAATGACATGATGAAGAAGTGGCTGGTTAATGAATTGTAATTATATTACTCTTTTACGTGTCTTCGCGTGTGATCTAATGTTTGGTTGTTGCTGCTATCGACGCCGTACCTCGCACAGCCGGACGCGCACTTTTTGCTGGGGGTTATGCATGAGAACGGCGACGGGGTCGTGAAAGACCCAGTGCAAGCCACCCTTTGCTACCGTCGGGCGGCGCGGCTCGGCCACTCAGAAGGAGAAGCCCGGCTGGCCATCACCACTGCCCTGTTGCATGCCTCGTCCGGCCCTCTCGTGGGGGAGCGGGTCGTGGTGCACTCCATGCCTCTGAGCAGCGGCTTCAACGGCAAATCGTGCCTGGTCTTGGGCTATGACGCGGCCACGGGCTACTGCAGTGTGGAGCTGCCGGATGGCCGCACGACTAAATTTCGGCCAGAAAATTTAGCGGCGCCATACAACTAGGCTAGAGGAGCTACAGATTTCAAAAGAACAAGTCCGCCATCAAGCCAACAACAAGCAACTCACTCGCGTCAACCACCTCCAAATTCGAAGCGAACGGAATACCACTTGTTCCTTCTGTCCATAAGCTACACGCACTCGAGCTAATGCGAGTTCGTTATCTCCAAAAGCAAAGTAACCGACAGCCGACAGGCCAAGTCTCCAGAACCCTCGCCGTCTGGTCCTACTTTCTAACTTTCAATGCTTTTAACTAGACAAGACATACACCCCACGTTACAAGGGAAATAGAAGCCCTCTGTTGCGTGTAGCCGTAGAATATAAATATGGGCAATATCATTATCTGGAAGAATTTAACTCTAACTCGAACTCGAACTAATAGAAACTCAAATGGCACAGAAGCCAATGCTGCGGATAGAAGTGGGAATGCGCCTGCGTTGCGCAAACAAAGCAAGTGCGGAATGATTCAGGAGGGAGTGGGGCGTTGGCCAAATTCCTCGGAAAATTTGCAGAAAGCGAGTATTTTTTGGGTGTTGCGCATTCCGCAGAACAATAAAGAGGAAGGCGCGCGAGCAAAGAAGCTCGTGACATGCGGAACACAAGGTACACTTGGCAGAGGTCAAAGTGTGCCTTTCAACGCGCAAGGCGCCTATTGTTCTGCCCCTGAGCCATAAGAGGCTTTGACGAGACAGGAACTTCTTCCTCGTCCGCGGAGTGGCAGTGAATAGAAAAGCCCCCCCTCAAAATACAAACAGCAACATACAAGCGCGCCGCTTGTGGCCTAGCGGTCCCTCCCTATCATAGAGCTAAACCCATATATCTTCCATCAAACGAGCACGACTAGTTTGACGGGACAAGAACTCCTTCCTCGTCCGCGGAGTGGCAGTGAATAGAAAAGGGGGGGGCGCG
>Ga0307931_1000858_pt1 | contig 20071 bp, 14 predicted proteins | sample OrgLakmetageno47_FD_201816 | JGI IMG/M metagenome (GOLD analysis project Ga0307931, IMG submission 201816) | Saline water microbial communities from Organic Lake, Antarctica - #47 | ecosystem: Environmental > Aquatic > Non-marine Saline and Alkaline > Saline | place: Antarctica: Organic Lake...
GGGGCGAATTTGAAACGAAACCCGGGAGAAACCTGGAAAATCAAGGTGCTTCGTTTCCGCTTGGGAAACAGAAACAATCATTCAGCCATCCAGGCCCGTTTCATGAGAAACGAAACAATTATGTCGTGCTTTTTCCCCGGTTTCTCGTCCACTTCGGTGCACCCGGGAAACAATCCCTGAAAAGTCCATGTTTCGTTTCTTCTTATTTTCCGTGTTTCAACTTCTTCCCTAAAGCTGCATGGTGAGCTAATTTCACGATTTACGACCAGAACAGGTTCCGAAATCGTACACCCAGTCCTTTAAAGAATGTCCACTTTCTGGCCAAATCGTCGAACGTGCTGCACACAGAATCTTCGGAATTTGTTCCAAAAGATACACCACCTCGTCAGATATTGGATTTCAGCTCATCTTCAAATCAGTAGCTCCTATCCTATCCTGGTACTAATTACCGTGGCTAATAGTAAAGCCCCAGTGCTTTGAGTTGCTCGATAGATACCAATACAACATGAGGCTATCATCTTTATTCATTATCACGTCGCTTCCCACAGTGCTTTCGTTTATGCCTCCTGCGTTGCGAGGAAAAACATCGCTGCGTGAAAACACCCTAGAACCTCGACTTGCTAACACTGAAGTCGTCGAAGCTTCGTACACTTTGGCGCAAGGGTTCATTGCGTTCAGCACTGCTTTCATACCGGGCGAAGCTGGGAGCCTAGCCTTAGGCGAGAATCCAAAATTAGCTAAAATTGGTGCTACTGTAGGCGGCTTACCACTCTTTCTCGTTGGCCTAGCGATGGCGTATCAGGTAAACGCAAATATGACTGTGTAACTTATTGAATCGCCCTAAAACGCCGGACTGTGCGTGTCATGGCTAGTCAAATAAGCTAAATAGTTTCATACATATGGTCTCAATGATCTTTTTCAGGCTAGTAATGTTCGATTTACTTTTGATGAGACGAACTTCGCCCTAGTGAAAACTGACGCTTCAGCACAGAGTGCAGACGTGTCTGAAAATCGATGGTCGTACGACTCCTTCGTTAACTACGATTTTTTCCCGTCAGAGCAAGTGCCGATCTTGATCTACTTCAAAGAAACTCAAACGCCTCAGGAGAAATGGGGAGTCGGGCCTGGAGCGCTAGCGAACGCGCCGGAAGCGTTGTCACGTGGGGCAGTGCCAGGACAAGTGCATTTCTTCCCGGCCGTGGGGAACGTTAAACAGCTGAAAGCGGGTTTTGAAAGCCACAACTGCGCAGCCATACGCGCGCCGGAAGTCAAACATGTGAAGAAAGTGACAGGAAGTGGAGGCTCTGGCGGCTTCTTAGGCCCAGGTGGGTTCATGAACACAAAGCGCGATTGATACGAGGACATAGCTGCACGGTTATGATTGGTGAATGGTATTGCCATTGTTCTACGATTTCTTCATTGCACTCAACAGGGGCCACTACAAAAACCTGCCTTGTAGAAAAGCGATTTAGTGGTGTAGCAGCACAGGCCAACGGGGTTATTTGTCTGTTGTATATTCATGCACTATTCTCTACAAAGCCATGTGATATGAGGTTCATATATGGTTTATAGTTGGTATTCTAGAATTGGATGTTAAATTTCTGTGTGCTATTTCAAGCGCGGCGAACTAGAGCATACTCAAATCTCCCATATAGGAAACTTTTACAACAAACACAAACACACAAACAACAAAGAAGCTAGTAAAAAGGTTCTAACTCGAAGCAGCAGCCTCATTTGTTTCTTTTGTCTCTGTCTCAGATGCGGGGACCTCCGCCGGTATTGCCTCTATTTCTATTGGCTTCTTTGGAGGCCACGGTGGCCCAGCTACTAGTGTAGGGTGGCGGCGGCCCTTGGGATTGAACTTAACCGCCCCACCAAACTCCCATGCTCCATAATGGTAGAGCCGGCCATCGGCTGTGATGCCTTCGCCCCCACTCGCGCAGTGCGGGCGGCCTTTCCAAAACCCGCCGCGGTACTGCCGCCCGTCGCTGAAAATATATTCGCCGCCTTGCTTAGGAGGTGGTGGCGCAACGTAAATCCCGCGCTTGCGATCTTCTTCGATCGCTGCCGCTGCAGCGGCCTCGGCATCAGCTTTGGCCACAAAAGCAAACAGCTCTGACAATGGCGGGACCTCATCCACCGCAGGCTCTGCTTCTGTTGCGCTCCCACCTTTCTCGCGCTTATTGCGCCTGTCAGCTGTTGTTCCTCCTCCTCTGACCCCAGCATCAATTGGGTCATCATAAGCATCGGGGTCGGGCGGCGTCCACACGGGCATATCGCCTTCGCCACCACCGTGCATTTTCCCACCCAGCCAAGTCCCCTCGTAGCGCGCCGCCCGCTTTGCGTCGCCCCACGTCTGCACCCCGTACCCCTCTTTCCAGCCGTGCTTGAAAGTGCCCTCGTAGCGCCGCCCGTCACCGTGCTCAAAAGTGCCTTGGCCATCTCGCCCGTCGTGGCGCCATTCCCCGACATAATTGTCTCCGGGCCCCGCCCAGGCGAAGCGGCCATGCCCGCTCTTGAAGCCTTGCTTCCATTGGCCGTCGTAAAAGAAACGGCTGCGCTTGTCGACGGGGGCGTCCCACTGGTGCTGGGCAGCCGCTTCGCAACGCAGGTTTTTAGGGTCACGCAGCGCGGTTGCTGGATCACTGGGCGAAGGTGCTGGCGCTGCTACAGCGGTTTCTGTCTCAGCGTCAGTAGGGGCTCCAGCCATACTGTCGTCTGCAGTCTGATCGTTGACTTGACCGGAAGTCTCCCATCCAGCAGCATCGGTGGCATGCTGGACTAGATCCCCACTATCCAATGAGGCGTCATTTCCCTCATCTTCCTTGTCGCCTGCTTGACCCTCATAACCTGCATCATCTGCCTTTGCCACATGCTGGCCTTTCTCTTCCTCCTCATCACTACTATCGTCGTCACTGCTGCTGTCTTCTTCATCCAGGCCATCTCCTTCCCGCCGCGAGTACACGTACACCCCGTCACCTTGCATCAGGCCGAACTCAAACGACCCACCGTACACGTCACCCGTTGCTGCCCACACGAACCGACCATCCCCGTGGCGCTGGCCATGTTTGAACCCACCCCTGTATTCGCTCCCATCAAAGAACACTTCAACGCCTTCGCCGCCTTTGCCTCCTTTTTCCCACCACCCCACGTATGACGCTACGCCTCCTAGCCCCAGCTCTGACGAGAGGCCGTGCAGACCTTCGACGTGTTCTGGAAGGTAGGGGCTACTACCTGAAGAGCTTTCTTCCTCGCCGAGGTCTGAAGCATCTATATCAGCGTTCCCTGCTGTCGCAATCCCTCCATTCTCCGACTTAGCTACAGCAGCTATTCGTTTCAAAAGGTGAAGCTTCTTAGCTTTAGGCGTGCGATGCAAGGCCATGAGCTCACAGGCAAAAGGCACATAGGGTGCCAGTTCAGCACTCACAGTGGTGTCGAGCTTCGCATAGAGCATGGTGCCAAACCCATGGTATCTTCCTTTTTCAAACGCCCCTCTGTAAGAACTCCCGTCTGCAAAGAGGCGCACTCCTTGGCCGTGGTAGCGCCCACCAGCCCACTGCCCCTCGTAAGATCCGCCGCCTGCGTGCGTTAGAGACAACTCAAGCTTCCCTGTACCGGCCCGGTGGTCGAGCGCAAAGCCACCGACATACCTGAGACACCAACGGTAGAAAACTTGAAAAATAATCTGCAACGCATATGACATGCACAAGTGAGAAGCAAGTGAAGAAAGAATCAATGGCCGAAAACAAAACAGTCACGTACTTGGATCCATCTGCGTAAACTTCCACTGCATTTTCGTCCTGTCTCAAGCCCTTCTCAAAGGTGCCGACAAAGATTGCACCATTCGAAGCCCACAGCGCACCTTTTCCGTGGAAAGTACCGTGCAACCATTCGCCCTCGTACTTTTTCACGCGCTCTTTGGGTACCACTGTAGCATTGCTGCTACTCTTACTACTACTAAAAGTGGCAGTGCCACCTTTACCGCTACCAGTGCTGTGCCCTTTTTTCGGGCTCCCTTTCGGACTGTGAATGGCATCGTCATCTCCACTGTGGTTTTGGTGCTTTTTGTCTGGGCTTTCACTCCTAGACCGCCCACCTCCACCGCCACCGATGCGCTGTTTCCTGAGAGCTTCTTTTGAGGCCTTCACTTCGGCCTCTTGCTCTGCGGCAATTCGAATGACCGCAGCTTCTGGATCAGCTGCATCTGCGACTTCCTGGGCTAGGGCAGACGCTGTAGCGTGCGCCGCTCGAATCGCCTTGAGAGCGAGGTTACGATCGAGGGGAGGCGTTGGCTCCGTTACCACTTTTTTCATTGTCTTGCCTTTTCCATAAGCATTCCCCTTCTCCCCGTCCTTATTTCCTCCTTCTTCAGAGGGCACTTCCTCCTGGGCATAAAACAGCACTCCGTGCCCACTTTGCTGGTCGTCCACAAAGGAACCTACGTACTGCTCGCCAGTGCCCGGATAGTCTTCGATGCCTCGTTTGCCGTGACGAGCACCGTGCACAAAAGGGCCTCGATAGGTGACTACTCCTGGGGGATGACAAAACGCGCCCAGAGCAACGCCATCTGCTGCTGCTGTCGCTACTACTGCATCCTCCTTATTTGTGCTATTCTTGTCCTCGTCTTCTCCAATCCTGCTGTAGCCGCGCCCTTTAGGCCACCGCTCCCACAATGTCCCCTCTCCATGGAATAAACCCGCTTCAAAGTTTCCTTCGTACATGACATCACCTTTGAACTCGCCGGCGCTGGCGGGGTAGCGCATTTGCCCCCATCCTTGCGGCTCGCCCATCACGAATTGGCCTTCGTAGATGCGCCCGTCAGTATATCGCATAGCACCCTACAGCAGTAGCACATTGTACACCATACAAATAAAAAATACAATTGTAGAAAGCTCCGACCATGAAAATAAAGAGTATTTATATCATGCATTGGTCCAAAAGGGGAAGCAGAGTGGATATTATTTGCACCTAAACTCTCTATAATACGAATCAAAGCAAACGTTTTTGAACAAGAAGTTGAAGAAACAAGCTACCCTACGCTTAGCATTACATGGCCGTTCGGTAAGCCTGTTTTAGCATCGCGATCGCCCCCATACAAGTTTTCGTGCACTTCCAAATCTGGCTTGCCGTTCTCCCACGCGATCATGCCACTCCCTAGCTGAACCCCGTCTGCGTCCTTGTAGGAGCCAAAGCCGTGCCGCCTATTGCGGAGCCAGTAGCCCTCGTACAGCGCCCCGCTGACGTACTCGTAGACGCCTTTGCCACTCTTGTCGCCGTTGCGAGCATATTCACCGCGGTACACGTCACCGTTCACGAATGTGGTGGTGCCTTCACGTGGCATTCCATGCTCCCAAACGCCTTCAAAAACTCGACCGTCTGCGTACCGAAAACGCCCTTGGCCGTGCCGCAAACCCTCACGAAATTCCCCTTTGTAACTACCGTTGCCCACACCATCTCCTTCGTTGTTGAACTTGGCCATCCACTGTAAGCTGCCATCAGAGAATGCGAGTTTGCCAACGCCATGGGGCCGGCCCAAAGTGTCAACCTCACCGACGTACCCGTCATAACGGAGCTCACTAGTGTTGTTGGCCTTCTGAGAGTTCCCAAAGGTTACAAGTCTCTTCTCAGCCAAAGAAACTGTGCTTTGCTGCAGAGATAGCGCCAATGATTCTTCCATTTCAATGCAATAGAGAGAACGAAGCTAACTGGCGTGTGTTCCTACTGGATACTGTCTCTTTTGGGCGGCGACATGTGGCCACCTAAAGGTCTAGATAAAGTGATGTTGTAGTGGGCTTCAACTTCTTGGAATTTAGCTCAGGTCCCATTCTCAGAGCAATCACTCAGGTCGACGTCTATGCTCGATGGCCTGTGCGCAATGTGCTACTAATGTTCATTGTTGTCGGTTTGGTTGATGGTTCCGTGTTGTTGGTGCGTAGTTCCCGTAGCTACAGGGTAGTATCATATACGTTGATCATTGGTCTCGCATCGTGGCTCATGGTGGCGGCTGGCGGCGGCGGCGGTCTAGTCTAGTCTAGTTAATACTCTCCCAAAAACAAAGAAAGACAAGTACACAGCAGTCACAGAGGCACATAAAGAATGCACTTGAGCTGCAAATGCGCTAGTGCCGCGGAGCGCGGAGGAGGAAGAAGAAGCAATAAGCACAGCTATCTGTACAAGCCAAGTGCTTGATAAATACAATCCAAGTCCAGTGCTGAGTTCGAGCTAGGGCCAAATTGTTTGAACTGTTTAAACTCAGAAACGGCAAACCGCAATGTTATGGCGATATGTGATATATGTGACATATAGCGGGGGTAATAGTAATAGCAATCCTGGAAACTCGGCGACTCGACTCGGTTCAGCATATAACTCTAGTGTCCAGTGTAGAGCGTAGACATTCGAAAGGGCGCAAGCAATACGCGGTACCCGAAGCACAGGAACCTGCTGTAGAGCAAAAATATAGGCGCCTCTTATTAGTCCAGAATTTCAAATTCTATGCACGTGTGATGTCTGCTTGGCGTTCTTCTTTGCCCTGAATCAGTGCTCGAATGAGCGCCGCTGCAAGCTCAGGCATGTCTGCGCAGAGCTCCTCGAGCTCGTCCGCTGGCCCCATATCGCCCAATTCCTGCGAAGAATGAGCTCCTTCTGCCTTGTTAGGTCGGTCCAAGGACGCTTCTCTTGAGGGCGTGTCGCTCACACTTCGGCTCGATCGCGTGCTGCCTTCGTCTCCGCCGTCGTCATCGTCGTCATCGGGCGGCGGCAGAGGCGGCGGCAATGGCGGCGGCTCAAGATGACCTCCCATGCCTGGTTGAGCAGCTCCTGCTGTGCCTGTTCGGAGGGCATCTCGTGGGTCTGCTAAACAGGCATTGGGGTGCGCGAGCACATGCTTGAAGGCCAGGTCGCGCACTTCGTTCAAACCCAAGGCATGGGCAGCGCGCAAGAGTGGCAGCGCTGACGCATTGTCGACTTTACTGGAAATGGCAGCATGGCACGCCGTGGCGAGTCGGTCAGCGTCGTTTTTAGACCGTAAATCGAAGTAGTCGAGTACGCGAAGCAAGTACAGCGCGTGCGTGGGCTCTAGTGGCACGCTCACACTGCCGGTGTACAGAAACTTGAGAAAGACTTTGAACGCAGCAGCGGAAGGTGGCGCGGGGTTGAGAAAAGCGTCTTCTTGCAAATAGATGCGCAAAGGTGCGCATGGTGGCGGTGGCACTGACTCTGCTGCCGTGTTTCCTACGTTCGCGGCAGCTGTGGAAACTCCAACCTCCATCTTTCCATGCTCCGTCGGCACATTATTTCCGCGGTGGTAAAGCAGCACTTTTTCAAAGAAGCAACTGCGGGCAGCAAGCACCGTAGCGTGAGCGGTAAACCATAAGCCGTTGGACGTCTCAATCAACACGTTGGGTGTGCTCGCCGGCAATTCGTAGTCTCGATCATCTTGACCTGGAGCAGCATCATGCGGATCAGCAGCATCCGTAGCGGTGGTGGCACCACTTGGTCGATCGTACCCTGGCAGCGGCGGTGGTGGTTCAGGGAAAGGCCCGAGGGCTACCGAAGCGAACTCACTAGCGACCGCGGCTCGCCTCAGAGGCCCACGTGGCAAGTGTTGCCTCTTGGTGCGAGGCAAGCATGCAGCTGCCGCCGCTTTGGTTTGCCTTTCCAGAGCCCTCTGGGCTGCTTCACTACTGGTGTACGCTTGCGTGCAACGAAAGAGCTTCAAGCATGCGACGTCTAGAGCATCGGGAGGACAGCCTCGAAGTTTTGGCAGTGCTTGCAACGCACTGCGGACGAGTCCTGGTTCACTCAACTGCAGTAGAGTCGCCAAGAGGGCTGGGTTCTGTACGGCTGCTCGCGCAGAAGTTTTAGCAATGAAAGAGGCAACACTGTCGCCGTCCCTACTGCTGCCATTAACACCACCACCACCACTGCTGCTGAGATTAGAGATTCCTGTTGCCACCGAAGGAGGTTGTGGTGGCATCGTTAATCGTTTCACTACGAGAGCAGCGTGGCGCACGATAAGGAGCGGATAGTGGGCCACAGCAAATCGTAAAACGACCCGTTCTATCATTGAGAGGTTGTGGGCTCTGGCACCCACTAGTAAATCAAGCACCTGAGGTATATGACACAAAGTACGAATAGAAGGATAATTAGTGAGGCACTCGTAGGCATGCGCACACATCATTCTAATCAATGCTACTCCTGCCTCTGTCTATTTTCGAGCAGTTCAATGGGACTTTATATACTCGTTAACTTGTCTCACCAGTTCCACTGTGCCGACTGCCGCTGGGTCCCATGCTTTGAGATTGTGCACCAACTCATGCGCACAGCGCCACACGATCCGTGAAGAAGTGCACCCATTCTTGTCGCTACCAAATCTTTGAGCAGCTGCTGCTAGTTCCAAGAGGTGCAAGCATGCACTGCGGCCATGGCGGTGGCAGTTCTTGCGAAGGTTATTGTCATTGGTACTGCTAATGTTCTGCACAGTAATGAAGCCAGTCGTAGCCCATAACAAGAGCTTTTGAAGTACCAAAGCCCCAACCCCAGATACCACCACTCTTGGCAATGAATTGTGGGGACAAGTTTTGTTGACTGTGCTGACACTACTGTCGTAGTCGGCATTGGCTTGCTGCCGCTGCTGCTCTTCTTGTTTCCACTCTTGCTTGGCGAATGCCGCGAGGCCGGGTAAGCGCACAGACAGTAATGCCAATTCAGCGCCAATGCTTCCGTCCTCTCCAGCAAACAATTCAGCTCCTGCGCCATTCTCAACTATACTACCACTAAAAAGCTCATCGCCGTCGTCGTCCTGATCGTCGTCGAGAAGCGGCACGTCAAGCAAACCTTCTCGCCCTCCGGGCACGAACGCAACGTCACAACGCGTCCATTCACAACAACTGTCACTACTGTGCAGCCCAGAAGGAGCCGCCACACTATACGAGGTACTGTACTCGGCTCCATCACTGCCATTGGTACTCGTAGCAGTATCAGCGGCAGCTCGAGCTGCACTCATCAAATCTTTCTTGAGGCCTGACCGCACACGCACAGGAGCCGTACCTAAAAACGCGATCATTTGGGGACTGCTGCTGCTTCCGCCGGCCAAACTTAAGCCAGGTGCGCGCTGGCGGCAACGGCGGCGGTTGGCGGCACTGCCGTGGGCTGCGCGGCGCGCAATTTCCGCGTAGGCGGAACCGCCAAGCAAGTCCGATGACGCGTGCACGTCAGGTATTGGGAATTCACGTTCCTTGCTCTTCTCATCTACCGTAGTGCCTTCGCAATGTTGGCCCGTATTCTCATCAGCATTGGTAGCGGTGCCAGCAGCAGCAGGAGCTACAGCAAAAGCTGACTCCCAAGCTACCTGAGACTCGAGCTCTGGATCAAGCCACGAAAAAGGGTCCTCACTCTCCTCAGGAAAAGCGCGCATGGGAGGGAGCATATCGTCTGCTTGGTTTGCAACTCCACTTGCTGTTGCTGTAGTTGAGGATGTAGCGCCAGCGCGCGGGAACAAAAGGGTTCTAACCCAATCCTTTGCGGTCGCATTCGGGTGGCAGCGGCGATAGTTGTGCGCATGTTGTTTCAGGGCAACCACCGCCAAGGCCAGCGTGCGTGCAGCGAGTGCGTCAGAGTCGCTCGCAATGTCTTCAATTTCATTGCCAACAGCGTCTACGGTAGCACCGAGCCTAGCTGTAGTGGTGTTGGCATGCAGCTCTTCGGCTGCGAAGCCTTCGCGAGGCTCCATGATGTTATACGCAAGCGCGCGGCGGGCGACGTCATCGGTGGGGTCAATGATGGCGTGGCGCAAGTGCGACAGAAGCGACTCGTCGTGATCCATCTCTCTGTTTTGGTGATGTTCAGCTGCTGCTGATGATGAAGCTGTTGATGGCTCTAAGCTAGGTGGAGGCAACGGTGGCAAAGACTGAGGGGCGCTGCTACTGCTACTGAAAGTGCTACTAAAAGTGCTACTGTTGCTACTACGTTCTCCGCCATTGAGCCTAGGCGACCTCGGGTCTGCCGCACCCATAAGCGGCGGCGCTCCTGCAGCTGTTGTGCTATGGTTTGCGTGGGTAGATGACGAGGCTTCAGCTACTGCTGCGGCACGCATGGAAGGCAAGCGAAGAAACGGTGGAGGCAGCGGAGCTTTGCCCTTGAAGACCAGGAGCTCGCCAGCACGAGTGGCCAAGTAAGTATCCACAGCGCTGCATGATATATGCACCTGGAAGAATGGAGTTGGAGTTGCTTTATGAAAGCATGGGACACATGCATTTTCCAGAAAAAAAAAGGATAGCGCTACGCGAAAAAAACGCAAACTACAGTTGAAATAGAGAATAGCATGCCATACACGCACCACAGTGTCTCCTGATAGGGTGGGAGGCGGCGGCAGGCCTCCTTCGCCACCTCTTCTTTCACCTCCTCCTGCTCTTCCGTCGGCTCCAGCGAAGTTTCCAACACCACGGTGGCTGGCGTGCAAGAGCAACGGTGTCGTAACACAGCAGTTGTATTCTGTATTCCAAGTGGGGTTAGGAAGTTGGATTGGGGCCAAGGGAGGAGGTTGGGTACTCGATGGTTCTCGAGGTGCCTGATCGTTGTTGGAGCGAGCAAAAGCATCAATCCGCCCCCATGCATACACCTCTCCGCTGTCCGTGAGGGCTACTGTATGCACAGCCCCACAAGCAATTGCGACAATACATTTCCCACTCATCGCTTCAACGCAACGCGGCCGCGGCCATAGAGTGTTGGTAGCTGTTAGCGTGGGCATGAATGGAGGGGGCGGAGGGGGTGGCGGTGCTTCTCGTGTTTGTAGAGTGGCAGGAGATTCAGATGGCGATGACACTCCCTCGTTGCTATTAAAGGCAAGGCCCAGAGGGCTCCCCAGCTGACCAAAGTCGTTTGCGCCCCAGGCCCAAACCTCATCGCAAGCTAGCAGCGCTACCGAATGCCGGTCACCACCGCTCATGCAAAGCACACCCGAGCCACAGAGGTCGAGCACGCGCTGCGGGGACGCCGCGAGGGCTACTGCGGGTGCTTCATCGTTGTTGTGATCATCATGATCATAGCCATTATCGTTATCATCCGTATGGTCGCCACTGCCGTTGCCGTTGTTATTACTGCCGCTATGAGCTTTGCCACTCGGCTGGTGCAAGCCAATGGCTACAGGAGCGCCTGGCGGGCGACCACCAAACCCGAGCACTGTACCACCTAAACCCAACTGACCAAAGGAATTGCAGCCCCATGCCCACACAGCTCCACGGTCGCGGCTTGCTTCTTCGGCCTGGGCGCGGCTGCTGCTGCAACATAGGGAGTGGTGAGCCCCGCAGCTTACACTGTTTATACCAGCGCCTTGGAGGGAAGGTAACGGTGCAGGCTCAGCCCGGCCGCTCAAGTCTCCTAAGCCGAGCTGACCTCGGTCCCCACGCCCCCACACTGAGCAAGATGATTCAGGAATCGAAGCTGAATTTGGTGTACAAGCTCTAGATAATAATTCGAACATAATTTTTAAGAGATGACAGCGAGCAAGGCAAAACAACCTCTAGCAGAGTTCGTGCGCTCCCTAGCTAGTTAAATGAAGAGCCGCAACAGGTAGTAAACAAAAATTCCCATCGCTCTACCGCTACCGGAAGCACTCGACTTACCCCACACTTGGCTAGCCGCGCTGAGAGCAATCGTGTGATAGGCGCCGCAAGCCACTTGGGTGATATGCTTGCCGCACAAGCTCGGGAGCCGCACAGGGTGGCCGACCATGTGTGGCGGCGGCGTGCGAGGGTGGAGCCAATGCTTGCGCCATTCCCACACCTCCCCACTGTTGCCTACCAACACGCTGCACGCTTCACCGCTCGCCGCAGCTCTCAACCCCAAGTACCGGCCACCTAGCACCGGCCCAACCGGCTGTGGCAAGAACTCGTCGACGCCCGCAGCTAGACTCCACGCGCCTCCGTCCTCAGGAATAGGGTCCTCGTCTTCATCTTCGTCGTCCTCTTCGTCGTCCTCATCGTCTAGCGAGCTCATTGGCACATTTGGCGTAGCTGCTACCCAAGCTGCATTGCAGCGGAATTCTGTTCGCCATGTAGACTCCCATGTACCTTCTAACGAAAGCAAAGGGTCTTCAACGTCGTCCAGAAGCGAATCGACGTCCTCAGGTGGAGGTGGTGGCAAGTCGGTGTCTTCGTCTGCTTCAACGATGAGCCGCGCTGCTACTTTGGGTAGTGGCGTGAATTGAGTTAACATCTTGTTGTGCAACTTATTCAAATGTGCTTAGAATATAGAACTGGCGGTGTACTACAAGCTCGCAACGCTCCGACAACTTTTATACAGATATGCACCATTTTTCGGGAATTGGTCAATCGTCTTTAACCTCACTAATATTACAGGGAGGAATCGATTCATCAACTTAAATGTTTTTTTGTGTTGACATCCAATCGACATCGATGATTTTGTGTCGACATACAAGATACAAGGGAGTTTGACTTGGGACGGCCGTGTTTACGCACAAGACACACAAACAGCTGACACACAGATATTCATGTGCTTCATCCCGGTGTTTGACGTAGATAGCTATATTTCTATGTCTAGTCTAGTCTAGTCTAGTTAAAACTCTCCCAAAAACAAGGAAAGGCAAGTACACAGCAGTCACAGAGGCACATAAGGAATGCACTTGAGCTGCAAATGCGCTAGCAAATTCGCTCCAGAAGGCCAATAAAGGCTCCAACTGGCGCCTTTCCTCCGAACAAGTCGGCGGGACTGAGTGCTCGTTCGTGTGTCACGTCCCAGGTCCACGGGGCAATACTCTGAGATATTTTTGCCCCAGCAGGGCATCATCTCAATGTCTTTCTCAGGCGCCGGGCGCCAGCCGATCTCAGCATCGCCTGCCCTCTTTCTTGCTAGCGAAGTATGGATCACGTGGCTGCAATGCTGTAGGCTGTGCGAACACGAATGGTCACGGGCCTACGAATACCAGTAGTAGCTTCTCCGCTCCAGAAGTAGTACTTAGCGAGGTCGAACAAAGATTGGATTGTGTTTAGGCCCAGACTCACTTGCTATCTGAGTTTTGTGGGGGGTTCTCACCGCTCATCCTGAACCGCATTCCTCTCCTCCAAGTCCGAGGTCAAACCCACACTCCACCGATAGGATGCTTTCACCCATCGAGAAGCTGCGAGCCTAGGCCCACTAGGATGAACAGAGACAAGGAAAAAGCCACAAAGCAGAGGGAAAACGTAGTGGATAGTTACTTCGCAAGCATGCATAAGTTCAGTGGCTGCGCGGGTGACGGGAAACTCACCGCCAGCACCCGCGAGCCCTACCGAGGAAGTTGATCGATGGAAGGTATAATGCTTCGGTGCTCTCTCGGCCATAGGAGCATTCTACAATAAGTCGTCGCAGGCGATTATAATGCACTTCCTCCTCTCTTCCACGGTAGAAACTGAACCCCGACCGGGCATGCTGTTGAAGAAGGGGTAAACGAAGATATGGCGGGGATCCTTCGACAAAACCACAGGGGGTCTATGAGTCTTTCTTATGTCAAATGCAGGCTGCCATATGAAGAAAAAATGCTACTTGAACTTCCCACTGCTTACTCGAAATCATCGGCCTCTTCTTCCGCATCCTCGTAGTCGCCCGAACCTCCACCCATGCCACCCATACCGCCCATCATCGACGCGTACATGTCGCCAGAACCATACTCGTCCATCCCGAACGCGTCCCCGCCGTACATGCCGCCGTACTCGTCGCCACCCATCATTCCACCCATGCCCCCCATCATTTGCTCCAGCATGCCCATGATGTCACCTTCGTCGAGGCCTTCACCGCCCTCCATGCCCATTGCAGAGAGCAAATCGCTCATGGACATGCCGTCGGGAAGGTCCATGCCGCCCCCGGGCCCAGCCCGGTCGAGCGCATGCAAGCCGTGGATGTACCTTTCGTAGTCGGCTGCTTCTGAGCTGTCGGGGTCCGAGAGGGCCTCCAAAATCCGCGCGCGCTCTTTCGACGTTGCAAACTGCCAATCAGCGTCGTCCACCGGGCTCGCCAACCCTGCTCCAGCGAGCACAACACGTGGCCCCTGTGAAAGCGCTCCGGCGTTGAACTCGTACATTTGGTCCTTGGCTAAGCATTCAGAGGCCACCGAACAAAGCTTCACACATTGTGCCACATCGCTCTCCGTGAACGTGTCCACTTCAGCACTTCTATCTCCGTCTTCTGCTTTGTCTGCTTCGTTTTCGTCGTCACTTTTGGCGCCTACCTCGAGCAAGCGGCCGCATTCGGAGGTGCACATTTGAGCGCATTCGTTGTTCTCGTCGGTTTCGTCAGTGATTTCTAGAGCGCATTTGGCGTCGCACGACAGGAAACACTTTGCGTCGTCCGAGGTCTCGCTAGCGCAAGCTGGTGGTGTATAGCAACCTGCAGTTTCGTCGCAAGACAACTTTCCACCCTCGTCGACAAACTTACGCCGGCACTCTTGAGCTGCAGTGATGTCTTCCGTGTCTGCGATGATGTTGCATTCGTCCATACACTGTTGACAATTCATTCACAAGATCAACATAGGAAAAAATACAAAGAAGCGAAGCCGCTCAGCTATGTAGCTACAAACTCGCGCACTTCAACGTGCATCAAGTAATTTCGCTCACCTTCTCGCCGCATGTCTCAACACATTGCTCGCTCATGGAGCATGGCGAGCGAAGTTGAGCACTGGTGAAGCTTGCGAATAGGCAGTAAATTGTCGATAATTTCACGGGCCACATCATAACAGATACTTCACGATTTCGTTACTATAAACAGCGTTCAGTTCTAAGAGGAACTTATGATACGCAGCGCGACTATTGCTTGACAAGCTACAGTACTTTAGCTAATAAGCTGGCTACTGTGTTACTGTACGTACTACAGTACGTACAGCACAGAGCTACACAGTAGTGGAACCGATGGAAATTCCTCGGAAGTTCCCTTATCTAAAATGGCCTTTTCTGCGAATCCCTCGGAATTCCCATACAGGGGAGGAATATTGGCTTTACAGTGGGATTTTTATTTACAGGGGGTTATTGTTTTATTTACAGGGAGGTGCTTCTTCATTGCGCCACTAAGAAATCCTTACTTACGGTTTCAAAACCAGAAGAGAAAGGGCGCTAAAGGCGGCCATTCGGGGCCGGTATGAAGATTATAGGAGAGTGGGTTTTTCCTTTCTGTATTGCCATACTTCGCACACGCCACTGATGTCTAGGTGAAAGATGTAGTGGTGGACCTCAATTCCCCGCTTGGGGGAGTCCTCTCTTGAGCTCCTGCGACGGGCTTGGATTCCCAAAACTACCAGGAATTCCCAAGGCCACTTTACAAAACCGGGAATTCCCCTCCGCTACAGTACAGTACATGCACGTGCAGTAAAGTAAAGTATTGAAGTTACAGTAGGGATTTGGAATTCCCATCTCCAGGACTCCAGGAGACTGCCTCGAGAATTCCCAAGATTCCCAGGAATTCCCAATAGATTCCCGGGAATTCCCGGAATCAGGGCTGGAACTGGAGCTACAGCAGCTTCCTCAGAATTCTCGCCTTTTTTATAACTGAACTTGAACTCAAACAGAGACGAACCAAAATGGCGCAGAGGCTAATCTCGGGAATTCTCGCTCTGGGAACTCCACGTCCCTAACAGTACGTACAGACAGCACAGTGCACTGTTTTGTCGCTACTGTAGCTCTTCAGTGAAGTGTTTGTTATTTAAAAATGCACTGATATGGCATCAAAAAAAATAAAATCACAAAACTCAGTAATTTGGAGAAAAAACTGTGCTGCTACGTTCACAAAACCCCTGTGTTCCTGAGTGCGCCAGAGCGTACTATGCGGGCAAGTAGTCAACGGCGGGAGGCAGCTGATGACCCCCTGATGGCCCTTGTCAGCGTGGTGCGCGAGCCCCGAGGAGACGACCAACGGCCGGGAACGGGGTGGTGGCTGGCTCCATACTACATAAGGGTGGCCAAGAATACCCCGCCTATTCCTCTAGGCCATCTCTCTCTCTCAGAAAAGCAAACTTTTGAGTAGAAGACAATCTTCTACGGCATCTTCTGCGCGGCGCGGTGTGCAGCTACGATTTTTTTTCTTTTTTCGCCCTTCGGGTGGGGCGAGCCTCTGAAAGAGTCTCTACAGCGATGCTTTGCCCCCAAATACCCAAACTTAGGTAGTAGGTAGTTAGGTAGAAGCGGTTATTGGCAGCTGATTATACATGTATCTAGTAATTGATTAACTGATGTATTCTTGTCTCCTAAGTGGCCGACCTACGCTATGTGAGGAGTAACTAGTGTAAGCGGATGTTTATAGATTTCCGATTTTGCTTGGGATCGCAGTTGCAGAATCGTGGTAAAAGATACGGGCCATCCTGCTGAGCTCCAGCGCCCCCCTGTTGAATATGTTGCAAGCAGTGAGGTGCGGAGCGACGACCTCAACCGCACAGCTGAAGAAGCGGCGCGGGCTGCGTAAGGCAGCTGTGCCGGCGAGGCGCCAGAAACTGAGTTAGGCGCCGAGCCAAGACAAGACAAGACAAAGCCTCCTTTGTTGCGGTACAGGGGCATTAAAGGATGCTCTAAAGTGCAAAGTGCTTCTGGTAAATTCCAAGGAAGGGCGGGAGCTACAGCAGAGGATCACTCCCTATCATTTGTAAAGCTACGTCCCAAGTTCCTTCGGATATGCGAGTGATAGGGAGTGGCCGAGGATAAGCCGGAGTGGAGATTACGGACGTACTCGAAACCCATGCCCCCGTCCGAGAATTGGCCCTACAGGGTTCATAAGAGCAAAGTTGATCACTGTATTATGCAAGAGGACACTCAACCCAGTCAGTCGGACTTGTTCTGGAGGATTCATCAATTTGTGCTATTTGTTGTCGTTTCGTTGCTATTGGGGAGTATAATATAATCCAGTCTAACCAGGGGCCAGTTATAACGTTATAACTTCCTATCGGTAAGGGGCATGGGCTGAACTCGTGAGGACCTAAGTAGGTTTGTCTGAAACTTTGTAATTGCCACAAACGACACCTCAAGTCCCTCTCATTTGTACGATATAAACTAACTCGGCGGACTTCACATTTTTGATACAGGCCCCGAAGGGCCGGAATTAGAAGGCTAGCACAAATGAATTCAATAAGTGTGTGCCTTAAGCACCCCTAAGGAGAAAACTCCCACAGCGGCCTTGAGAGCCGCGAAGAGGGGGCGTACACCAATTGCCAATGACTTCACATTTCTGGGTGGAATTAGTGTGAAAAAGCACCTCGAAATGCACTCCGTTGAGTTTTTGTTATGTTTGCGATTTTCACCACCAAGATACTCAAACGGACCCCATATAAGCCCAAAAGGCTGGAATAGGAGGGCAATGAGACCCTTTGAACAGCTACCGAATCCTGAGTTATCAAGAGTTTGATCTTCATCATGAATTTTAGGAATAATTGTGCCTAAATTTATCAATTTTGACTGGAAATTGCTTGTAATGTGAATATCAATTTCTCTGCTCTGTCGACGAAGGGCTTATCGATATATTTCGCTAATTTTTCATTTCCGGTGGGTAGTTAATTAAAACTGGCCCCTGTAGCTATTTACAGTGCTTGTACATGTACTGCAGTATGCAGTAGCTAGCTACAGGGGCCAATTCTTACTTTCCATCGGAACTCGAACTCGAACTACAGTAATACAAACCCAAATGACACAGAAGCCAATGCTGCGGGCATAAGTGTACGCGCGTGCGTTGCGCGCAAGTCAAAATCGTAAAGTGGATAGTGTGTAGAGGGCAGGAAGCATAATACTTCCACCCCCTTATAAAGTGGAAACTGTTCATGAAATAATTTTGAAACCGGACTTAAGTCGTTTCTGCGTCTGTTTCTGCATTGAAGAGAGCGCGCCGTTGGCTGCCGATGGGGCATTTCTATTCATTGCCACTCCGCGGACGAGGAAAGCGTGCCTGTCCGTCAATACCTCCTTTTGTTTAGGAACAGAACAATAGGCGCCTCGTGTGCTGAAAGACATACTTTGGCCTCTGCAATGGACTCGAGTTCCGCATGTCACGAGCTTCTTTGCCAGAAGTAGAAGGCTAAGAGGCAGAAAATAGAGCAAAGAATTACATATCAGGAGAAGAGCCAATACAACAAGTGTAGCTAATCAGCATTCATGCCCGAGTGGCCATGGCCAAATTATCACGCACCTTCGTGCTCTGGTAGTTCTACTCAAAAGAGAAATTTCCGCCCGCAGAGGAAGGGGCTCTTGCGTGGGTCTTCTGAGTAAACGAGATACCGGCTTCCCAAAAGCCGGTGTTACAGGGCGCCGTGTGTTTGCGAGCCATTTCCCGAGCGACGAGGTCCAAGATGAGACTTTTTCTGAGGACCCCCGTAGGGGAACTGGATTTGGTAACTAACAGGCAGGGCGCCACGTAGTTGTAGTCTACAGAGGAATGCGGTTCAGAATGAGCGGTGAGAACCCCCCACCGAACTCAGATAGCAAGTGAGTCTGAGCCTGAACACAATCGGATATTTGTTCGACCTCGCTGAGTGCGGCTTCTGGAGCGGAGAGGCATCCTGGTGTTCGTAGGCCTGTGAACATTTGTATTTGCACAGCTTGCAGCGTTACAGCCACTTGACCCATACTTCGTAAGCAAGAAAGAGGACAGGCGATTCTAAGATCGGCTGGCGCCCGGCGCCTGAGAAAAACATTGAGATGATGCCCTGCCGGGGCAAAAAATAGCCCAGAGATATGCCTCGTGGACCTGGGACGTGACACACGAACGAGCACTCAGTCCTTCCGGCTTGTTCGGAGGAAAGGCGCCAGTTGGAGCCTTAATTGACCTTCCGGGGCGAATTTGCTAGCGTATATGCAGCTCAAGTGCATTCTTAATGTGCCTCTGTGACTGCTGTGTACTTGCCTTTCTTGTTTTTGGGAGAGTTTTAACTAGACTAGTAGACTAGTCTCTCGGGCCAGACAGAAAGCCATGCTCGGGGTTCATATAAGTATCGTAAGCAGCCTCGTCGTCGAAGCAGCTGCGAGCACGGGGGTGTTGGGACTCCTTATGCGGAAGGCCCTAGAGAGTGCGTGCGTGGCGTGGGGCAAAATTGCAGTGACAATAGAGTTCGAAAGGCTCAGGTCCGAGGTGAGGTCTTCATGGCCAAGATGAAATAAAACCCACCCCGACGGTTAGAGTGAAATATTCGGAAAAACTTCGGCGGGGGGGGGGGGATGAGGAATTTTCATTATTCTCGCGTCCAGAACGCCAATTTCGTCGATCTATTTTGGTGGAGATCTTGCGTCTTGTTATTTTTTTGTGTCTCTCGAGTCTCGAATCGAGGGTATCTATAAACCCTGGTCTAGTTTGCGCTGCTTTGCTTTTCTTCTCTACCTGTTAGTCTTCTAATTCCGGCCCTTCGGGGCCTGTCTCATAAACCCTGGGTAACATCTTTTGTACTAATACAAAAATAATATGCTCTACCTCTGACAGGATTCACTATCATAGATCGTAGAAAATGAATATTTATGCACGAGTGTTCTACTACTTTATTTGCCGGTTCTCATCGTTGATACCTGCTATGTCGTGGACTGTGTCACTACGCGAAGTTCTCATGGGCGGCACCGGGCGAGTTGCGACTCTTGCACTGTCGCAGTGGGGCTGAGTGAGGAGGTCTAAATTGGCTCATTGATATATATTAAACCAGCGAGGCATTCCTCACTCTGCCCCAGTTCAAACTCTGAGCACTATTCCTACCATTTTGTGCCTGTCTCCGTTTTCGCCTTCAGATACTACCAAAGGATGTCCTTGGAAAATCCTTCGGCCGAACGTTTCTGAGCTGAGTATGCCTTAATTTTTGCCAATACTCGTAGGTTCACTTCTCTGACAGTTTTACTACGCGCCGACTCCGTTGTACTGTTCCCGACTCTAGTTAGGAGTCCCGGGGGGAATATCATCTCTCAGTTAGGGGGGGGGAATTCCCGACTCCAGGAGATGGCCTTGGGAATTCCCGAGATTCCCGGGAATTCCCATAGATTCCCATGGATTCCCATAGATTCCCATAGATTCCCGGGAACTTTATGGCTCATTATCAACCCGATTTGCTCTTGACAACACATTGATACCAAATAAG
>Ga0307931_1000861_pt1 | contig 20030 bp, 17 predicted proteins | sample OrgLakmetageno47_FD_201816 | JGI IMG/M metagenome (GOLD analysis project Ga0307931, IMG submission 201816) | Saline water microbial communities from Organic Lake, Antarctica - #47 | ecosystem: Environmental > Aquatic > Non-marine Saline and Alkaline > Saline | place: Antarctica: Organic Lake...
AAAACCAAATACAAAGACAATTCACCTGCGTTCTGTGGGCAGCCGTTGCCCCGAACGAATGAGTTCCTCGTAAAAATGCCTCGTTAGCGCTATTACTACGAATTGCGCTTTCTCCTGTGCTGTTACTTTGAGTCGTACTGCTACTTGAGTCACCAATTGTGCCACTTTCACAGTTGTTATCATTACCACTAGTACTGCTACTGCTGCCATTTCCACAGCCGTTCGTAAGAACGCTGTAACCGCTGCTGCTCCTGCCGCTCCTACCATTATGCATGCCACGTTCATGAGGGAAAAAATGACTTGTAAGGTAATAACCATGCGAAGAGTGACCGAATGGAAGCAAATTGGTAGTACCAATTACATCCATTGATCGAGCTGCATATGTCCTATAATTGGAGCGAAAGGGCGCGCGATTGATGAGGCCATCATTGACGCCCCGAGCCACCTACCCCAGTAATTGACACGGAAACACGAAAAATCAAATGAAGAGTCAGTCGTGAATGAATGAGCGAGAGAAGAAAAGAAGCAATCTCTTGCAAAAAAAAACGCCAACTTAAGATGCATGCAACATCCTCCATTGATAAATTGCTCGCTCTCGAAAGATGACTTCATTCTAAACTTCACCTGCGATTGAGCATGTGGCGACTCTCCTGATAGCAGTGGAGCTCTGTTGTGCGGAAACATCTGCCCATTATAAGCATAGCCTGGAGCAGCAGCATCCATTGTCGTCGTCCTGTACGGCGGATACTTGCCATGCATCGATCTGAAGTGCTTAACTTCTGAGTCGACCTGTTGTATCAGTTTAATAAATGCAAGCGAGGAAGAAACTAATGAGGAATTCGACCAGGTTGCTGAAGTGTCAGAGTCTAATTTCTGGACACATCACGAATAAAAGAATCAACTGGCGAATCACCTGAGTTCTGACATTGCTTGGAGCCTCGAACAAATGCTCTACTTGCGTGAATGCATGGCTATCACTAACGCTGTGATTGTAACTCCAGTTGCCGTTGCTGCTGCCAGAAGTATAAGCAGTACTGCTGCCATAGCTGACACTGCCATGATGATTTATGACGTTCTTGCTGGGAGGAAAGTTGACACGTGGGATTTGATGAAATGGCGGTATATAAGAAGTTGACACAGCAGTCATTTGCATATATGCCTGGCTACTGCTATTGCTGTGACTGTAGCTCCTGCTGCTGCTGCTGCTGCCAGAACTACTGGCGCTGCCGTAATGATCCATGTGGTTGCTGGGAGGAAGGTTGACGCGTGGTATTTGGCGAAACGGCGGCGTATTGGTGGTCGCATCAGCAATCACTTGATTTGCATCGTCGTATTCGGATGTGTAAAGTTCGTCGTCGGTGCAATCGACAATGTCCTTTATGAAAAAAACGAATATTGAGCGAAAAGAAATAAACATGACTTCTTCAAGAAATGGTGTGTAGTAGAGGATCACTGGGAGACTAGTCATATCTCAACACTTAAATTGAGGGCTAGTAAAGTGGATAGTATAGATAAATGATTGCTAACAACTCACCTGAGAAAAAGCTGGCGCTGCCTTCGGCAAATTACGCTGCAACATTCCCTCGCTCCCACCGCATGAAGCATGTCCGGTTGTGCCAGCCCGCATCGTTGCCATCCAAGTTAGCACACTACAGCTCGCACTTCTTGTCGCTGTTGTTGTAGGAACAGCTGTAATTGTAGCTGCCGCCTCTGGCGCTGCCACTGCAAGAGTACTAGGAGCTGAATTGGCATTAGCAGCAGCAGCAGCAGCAGCAGCAGACATAGCTGCAGGAGTAGCTGCAGGAAAAGCTGCTGATGGAGCACTAGGGTAAGGGGCACGAGCAGGGTAACGAACATCTAGCGGAGGAAAGTCACGAGAACGAGGAGATGAGCTGAAACCAGTCCTGTATCCTCTTTGTAGTTGGGGCGCCCAAACCGCTGGTGGTGGAACACGCGCTGTCAGTTGTTGCACCTTATGTAGTAGGCCGGAAAGAAACGGTACCAGAAGCAGTGGCATTTCAATGTGCACATGTGTAAGAGGAAAAAAGAAGAGACGAGAAAGAAAAAGAGTAAAGATATTAGGAAAAGGAGAAAAAAAGGGGGGGTGATTATAAAAGACTCAGTAGAAGACGATTATGTGATGTCATTCGAAGCAGCACCTCGTTCGCTGGCACCGCCACCGGTGCCATGGAGTTGAAATTATTTGACGCAAAGCGCACGTAGACCCACCCTTTGGTCGGATGCGCCACTTGCGTAATCTTGTTTATGATTTCACATTGGTTGTTGATTTAGGGCAACGATTATATATGAGAGAGAGAGAGAGAGAGAAAGAAAGAGTAGCTGAGAGAGGACATCAGAGGATGTGTGCGAGGAAGAAGCAGAGACAGACATTTGTTAACACAAAAAAAATGGATGCCTGTGAATGATGAATGGATTCATGCTGTCACAAAAAGTATTAAGTGTCCTTCAGGTGATTAGGTAAATGTATAAGACTCTCACCGTGCCAAATCCGTGGCTGCGGACATGCACTCCGGTGCCTTCTTTCAAAGGTTCATTCACTGGCGCAGCCATCAATGGCCTTGTTGCCGTCACTGGTATTGCCGGTGCGAAGGTTCTTGCCGCTATGGTTCCAGTTGCTGCTGTTTCGATGGCTGGTGTACCAGCGACAGTAGTAGCAGAAGGTGCCATTGTATCCAAATCCAACCCATCTTCGTCGTTGTCATCGTCGATTAATGTCCCATCGGATTTGTCGCCTTCTCCATCAGATTCTTCACACTCGAGTTCTGTCAAGTCTCCGTCACCATTCTCGATGGGTTCTGCATTGTCTCTAGTATCGTCACACGAGTCATTACTTTGAAGCTGCGAGTCAACAGCAACGGGCCCTTCAGCGCGACGAATGCGCGATGCTTCTCTATTGACCTTTGAATATGGACAAAGCAGAGCGTTTGATTACTAATCAATTTTACCAGTGATACATCTGTGGGTGAATTACTTGGCATGTCCTCTTGGCATGCACATTACTCACAAAGGCAGCCACTACGCAAAAAAAAAAAGAAGAAGATAACACCTTCATGATGTGCGGAATTCTCCCTGCTCGTTCAGCGCCAGCGGTAGGATACACACTTCCAGGTTGCAATTGCGCACGGAGCCGGTTAGTCCCCAACTGGTAAAGGCGGAAGAGTTGGCGAAAAATGCGCACAGAAGAAGCATTAAAAACAATGGCACTTTTAAATTTTCGGGAAAACATGATCCAACGACAACTCACCTTGGGTATATGACCGCCACGAACTGCGTTAGAGACTTGAGGAGCAGACAGGCCAAGCGCAGCGCCAGCCTCCGCTTGGGATGCATAGTTCTGTAGCACCTTGCCGGTGTTGTCTAGAAGCACAACGGCGTTTTTTCTAATGCGATTGGATGACAAAGAATTCCTATCCCAGAATGTTGGCGGCGAGAGGCCGCGTTTGTGGCTGACGTCATTCGTGTTCGAGTGATCTTGGATTGCACTCGCAGCAGCCGATGCATTTTTGGCAGAACTACGTGCACGAGCAACTGGTGGATATACATTGCCGGGGCGGCGTGAAAAGAGTCGATATCCCTTCACGTGCTTGGTTTTACCCGTGATACAAAAACTCACCTGTTAACGTAGGTGGTGTGCGTAATGTGACCGGGTGTACATACGAAAGACAAAGAAGTAAGGAGCTTGAAATAGCGAACGCGGCGTACACTATTGGTCGCCTCACCGTGGATTTATGAACCTCCAAGTAGGCTGCACATTTCCTTTGACTCTCAAACTCCATCATGACCTGATAAGCACACACGTACGCAGCACAAGATTCAGATGGAGAAGTCGTACGCTACAATGATGTCAAATATTTTTTGAGCATACCTTTCCATGGTCGTCGCAAATGACCACACTATTCATGATCTGTACCGACATGTAGAACGCAAGAAAAGCAACCAATATTCATAAATCGATGACAGGAACATCTCTTCAGCTGTTGGTGTGGTAACGGAAACATATACGATTTGTCTTTCGAACACAACATCAGCATTAGGCTAATGCGATTGTCAAAACGATCTTATACTTTACCTGCGAAGCCGACAAAGGCCTACGCTGCGTGTTCTCCATTCTTTCTACTCGATTGGCAGGCTTATTAGCTCGATCTTTACTGATGGACGCCTTCCTAACGTGTGTTATCTCGTGTTGCCTACAAATTTCTTCATCATTGCCAACTTTCGCTGAGTCTGACTCAATATCGCTGTCTTCACTTGTGCATGCGTCGTCGTCATCGGTATCGTTCTCATTTACAAAATCTTTGATCCACTCGCGAATTTCCTCCATGTCGGACCAGTGGTCATTGGCACTGTTCCCCACCTCCTCGTACAATCCAATAAGCACTGGAATTCGTTTGCCATCCTCACTGTCAACGCGCGACCATTCAATTGATTTCAACACAAATTTTGCGCCGTTGTCTTCCCAGTCTCGCCACGTTTCCCCGACGAGAGCTTGGTCCTGTGGATCAACATAGAAGTTCTTGAGGTCTGCATCACTGCAAGTTGGAGCTCTTTCTTCGTCCCTTGCTCCTCTTTCAAGCCTCGTGTCAAAGTTCGTAAGTTGTAATTTGATAGCATCACGAGCTTTGGCCCGACGTTTATTCCTCGCCATCTCCCCCTGTTTCGCAATTAGACAAAAAGACAAAATGATAGAGATATCAGACGTCGTTTTAAAAAAAGAGCAACGTAAGTACTTATTGTTCACTTTCGAATGATAGTTCATATTAGCACTATTAGTAAGCTGCAACTATACTGGGTGATAGATTGAAAGCCGCAACTCTCATTTAGTTTGACTCTGGACCTGAAATGCCTGGGCAGAAGTGCATTCGGAGCAATACCAATCCCCTTTGGGTATTCTGCGAAGCCCCACACAGAAAGTATGCGCTGACCCAAAGCATTGCAACTTCGTGTGCTGATTTCCCGGTCTACCATAATTGATTTCTTCTTCATCATCTTCATCAGAAGACGACCATCCCGTCACGCAATTTTCGCAAATGAGGAGCTTGTCTTCATCGGCGCTGCTGCCGCATACGTCACAAAAATCCATTGGAGACAGAGCCTTCGCATCCAGCAACCCATCAAACCATAAAAAGAAAATTCAGCAAACAAAAAGAAGAGACCATCAAAAGAAGTGAATATATGAGAAGATGAGAAACAGAGAGAAACGAACCTGTTCTGGCGAAAATTCCTTCGAGACAGTCCGATTAGTGGCACCAGCGGACGATTGCAAATCTTTGACACATTTTTGGTCCGGATGTATCGCGCACACACTGCTCGCAAGCAAAAGATGAGACGACAGGAGGAACTAAATGATCAAAATTCAAAAGACACCAGGCGCATACTTAGTAGCTACAGAAAAGAAAAATCGATATCGAGACATAGGATGGTACATATTTGCAACTTAGAATTATAAATTCAGTCGCGGTTATGAAAGACAAAAAGAATAGATTTTCATAATTTGATCACGTGAGATATGATTGAGTTAGCTGACCGTTTGATCATGTATCGTTTCAAGCATCCTGGTACAGGGCATTTGTAAGGTTTCGAAGACGCAGCAGACTTCTCTTCCTTTTCTTGTTCGTCTTCATCGCATAAGTTTTCGCCGTGAAGACGTGAGCGGTTTCGAGCCGCCTACATTAGAGCCGAAGTGAGGGGGGGAGGGGGGGAGGGGGGGGGGGGGCAATAAGCGAGAGCACTTGATTTCAGAAGCGAACGTAAGGGCAGTGTCCTTCTCAAAACAGAGACTAAATTATAATTTGGAACTCAAGCAAACCTGGCCCCATTTCATGGAGTGCTTCAGCTCTTGCGTCGTGTACACCTGATAGAAATGAAAAAATACCGAATAATTTGATAATTGTTTTGCAGGACTTAGACAAGCAAGCAACATCAGTTGTGTCAATCAATTAAGCCAAGCATTGAAACGTATGTTTGAGAAGAAGAAGAATTTTGAATGTCTTTTGAACCCGCGCACCTCATAACCCGGTACAGTGTCGTCGTGCCAAAGTTGCTCCCACGCGTCCTGGCACTCATCACCCGTAAAACTAAGGCTCAATCCTGCGGCTTCTGCTAATTCTTCCCATTCGGCATCGTCGATTTCGGCTACCTTGACGTCCTTCAGAAGTATAATGAAATATAATTGCAACAGGGATTAAAAAGAGTAGGTGACGAACGCAGAAAAATCATCTACGTGAAATCAATTTGACGAAAATTCATGCATTTCCAGTTGGTTGAGGATAGCATATGACAGAACCTCCACTCAGCCATGTTTTCAACCTCATCCTAACTAGCTTGGTAATACCTCGGATAAGGTGAAGAGCGCGGGCTTGTCAGCCAAATAAGCGGACAATGGGTCTTTTGTGGGTGATGAAGAAGATGAAGACGACGACGACGACGACGACGACGACGATGATGACCAACTCTCTCCAACAGGAGGCAAATCATGCACCCATGCTTCATTGGTGGTGGAGGTCGCCCAAGGCGCACCGATGCCACTAGCACCAACGCTCAAGCGATAGAAAGTGACTGGTCGCCGCCGCCCCGCTACCAGAATTTCCTGAAGGATTTACATGTAATCAAAACAGAGGATACGAGAAAAAGAGAAGGCGCAATCTAAGCACAAGTTGGCCAAGACGAGCACACATCTTTATAAAAACAAAGAAGACTAAGCAACAAACCTCGCTGCGTTTGGCGTCATAGTCAAAAGTGGCACCAGGCGCAAGTTGAAACACCGGATCTTTATTCGAATACTGAGAACTTGGCCAAACCTGTATGGTAATTCAAAGCAGATAAGTTAAAGATGCAGACGCCGACGACTATAATCTGATAATTTACGAATGCATAGGAGTAAAACTATTTCATTGAACGGCAGTGCGGATTTTTTTTGAAAAAAATAACTCGATCGCAAGATGGTCAGAGTTCAAAAGTAGGTGCGAACCGTGACGGGGGTCAGACGCCACGCTTTACATGTGCCACTCGCATTATGATTCACCGCCGATGACACCAGCGGCTGCGGTTGATACACTGTGCCAGGCAACACTACTTGTTTTGTCGTTTGGCATCTTTCCTCTTCGCTCGTTGAGTGAGGAGATTGTGTCTCCGTAAGATGATCCACCGGCGGTGCAAGTGCATGGTTCTCCGGCAAGCTCGATTCGTTGCGTTGCATGCATCGCCAAAGTTCCCTAGCCCGCGCATGCGACGGTGCATGAGACGAAGCCACCACTTGCCACTTTGGTCGCTTTGTTGGATTGTCATCATCACCACGAACATCACTTAAAGGTTGCAACGAGTCTGACGATACACCTGCTAAGGCACCGGTATTGTTCTGGGCATACTCTAAGGAACTGCGTGCATCTGGTGACGCAGACGACGACACATCTGTTGATGCTAAAGAGTTTGCTGTTTCTGTTCTACACGCAGGTGCGATTGTAGAATCTTCAAAAGAAGGCGGTCTCATGTTAGGTACAGTGGCACCGATGAGCAGACGGTGCCGAGGACCTTGATTTGGATTTGATAAACCAGGCAAAACACCGGCACGATGGCGATCTGAAGCTTGCGATAAAGAAGCCGTTGTCGATACAGCAGTGTTCGAAGCTGCACCAGAATTTATAAAAGCTAAACGGTTTGAGTGCCGTGTCTCTTTTGAACGGGTACCAGCTATTTCAGTAAGAGTAACGCTCTCATGATCAACACCTAGACCAACTGCTCCTGTGTTCAGAGGCGCAGACAAGTCGCCATCACAGACAACTATAGTATCTTGCACTAGATCACTTTCGCCTGGAGTCGTATTTGCTGTATCCAGAGGAGCTGAAGTATCTCCAGCATCAACATATTGGACTTTCTGGTCTGGTGATTTGTCTGGTGAATCCAGGAGATCACAAATGTTGCCGTCATCGTCAACATGAATATCTTCATCACCTGATGTCTTATCAGTTGTATCAAGAGGCACAAAATTATGTCGATCATTACCAATTACACATTCTTCACCGCGGGACTTATCTGCTGAAGTTGGAAGAGCAGAAGTGTTTTCGTCATCAAGGTGCAACTTTTCTTCGTGTGGAGCCTCGTCAGCTAATTTAAGAGATGCAGGAGCGTCATTTTCATTGAAAAGTTGATCTTCGTTGCCTGGAGTCTGCATCGCTGCTGAATCAGGAGGCGCGGAAGAATTGCAATCGACAACTAGATCTCGCTCAGCAGGAGAATTATATGATAAATCCAGGGGCGCGGAGGAGTCGTCCAAGTCTTTAACTACCTCTCCTTCACCAGGAGGCTTGCTCGCTAAGGTGGAAGGTATGGATGAGACACCATAATCCACAACTCGATCACGCTCACCAGAAGATGTTTCTGCTGTACCCAGGGGCACAGAAGAGTTTACTAAATCGACAACTGGGTCTCCATCGCCCGAGGATTCACTCGAAAAATTCAGAGGCACGTAAGAGTCGTTGGCATCGACGTTGTGGTCTCCTTTACCGGGAGATGGCAACGCTCCTGCAGAAGTGTCATCAGCGAAAGACTTTTCTTTGCTTGGAGGCTTGACAGCTGACCTTCTGGCCTCCTCAAGTGATACATCAGTGTCCTTCGGAGTACTATCTTGGTCGCCTTGGTCGCGAGCCCTTTTTCCAAGTTCCAAAATCACAGCAGATGAGCTTTCTTGAGCATTCCCTGGTAGGTGCTTCAATCGCAAGACAAACCCGCAGGCATCTGGAAGCTTTCCATTAACACACATAGATACATAAGCTTGAGGCACATTAAGAGCCGCAGAGGCAGCAGAACCGCTCGGGAATTCGCGCGTAACTTTTCCATATTCATCCAAAAGGACAACCTCTTTGCGGCTATGGTTACCCATCGGACTCGATGAAATTGAATTACCGCTGTTGACATATAAATCTGAGTCCATCGCGCTGCTACTTTGATTGCGAGTCCGTTTTCCAAGTGTACTCGTTTCAGCCGGTAACTGTTGAGATTTCACAGGCGGATGCTTAAATCGCAAAACAAAGCCACGAGCATCTGGAATTTTCCCGTTGATACATAAAGAAACATACGATTGAGGTACACCAAGAGCAGCAGATGCAGCAGTCCCACTCGGAAATTCACGAGTAACCAATCCGTTTTCGTCCAGAAGCACAATTTCTTTTCGGCTGTGGTCCCCCATCGAAGTTGTTGTGGCTGGGTTACTAAAGTTGCAAAGTAGACTAGAATCCTCCGCATTACTGCCCTGGTTGCGAGTCTTTTTGTCGAGTTCCAATGCCTCAGTAGGTATATCCAGAAGATTTGCGGGTGGATGCTTGAAACGCAAGACGAATCCACGAGCGTTTGGGATCTTTCTATTGATGCATAAAGAGATGTATGGTGCAGGGACATCAAGGGCAAGAGCTGCAGCAGAACTGCTCGAAAATTCACGCGTAACTAGCCCGCTTTCATCCAGGAGGACAATTTCTTTACGGCGATTATTCTCTGTCGAAACGGATGAGACTGGCTTGCTGCCACTACCTAGTTCCAAATGCTCATCGAGTGCATTTTGAGAAATAGTAGGTGAGTGTTTGAAGCGCAAGATAAAACCACGAGCATCTGGAATTTTCCCGTTGATACAGTTGGAGACATATGGTGCAGGCACATCGAGAGCAACGGAAGCAGCAGAAACGCTCGGAAATTCACGGACAATTTGCCCATCTTTACCCAGAAGAACAACTTCTTTGCGGCGGTAGTTCCACAACGAACTTGATGAAACAGAATCATTACTGTTGCGAAGTAGATTTGAGTCCTTCCGGGCCAGCTCATGGTTTGAGCTTCGCGTACGAACCACCAGAGTCTCAGCGGGTTCATTTTGAGTACTCGTGAGCGGTTGCTTGAAACGGAAGACAAAGCCGCCGGCTGATGAACTCTTCCTGTTGATGCAATTGGAAATGTACGGTGCAGGCACAGCTAGGGCAATAGATGCAGCAGAAATACTCGGGAATTCATGTGTAATTTGTCCACCTTTGTCCAATACGACAACTTCTTTGCGACGATGATGCCCCGAAATAGATCTGACTGACACCGCACTATATGAGGCGCTAGTTGTCTTGCCTTTACTGCCGCTCTCCGATTCAGCATGGCAAAAATTTAAGTCAAGTCTGTCGTCACCATCAAGATTGGTCCCTTCCAAGTCTGTTTGCTCGGAAGGATCAGGAGCCTTGTCGTTTGTTACGCTAGAAAGCTCTGAGGTAATATTCACTTTGTCTTTACTGGGTACGCAGATCACTGGGTGTGTAGATTGAGGCGCTGCCGAATCACTTCCATTGAAGGTTATAACAGTGTCTTCTGAAGGAGTGTCAGCCCCGGGAGTACAGTTTCCGTCAAATGAATCCAACTCATTTCCCGTCCTACTTTCGCATACCAAGGTAGTGTATTTATCATCGGTACTAGCTGCCTGGAAACGATACATGCCTTCAGCTTTTGCAGACAAGCCGCGCACGCACCTTGAAACCGATTGTTGAGAAACACCAAGTGCTTCTGCTGCGAGTTTTTGTGAATCATAGCGGGAAAGTACATTGCCGTGATCATCAAGTAAGACTACTGCCATTTGCTTGCTGTGACCGACTTTCTCGACCGAATCAACATCGCCTTCTAATTGAAACGAGTTCATGGATGAGGCAGCGATATGATTGGCCTGTACTCGTGCCTCTTCGTTTACGGTTAAATACTTGCCATCGTGTGCAAGTTTTCGGAGTCGATACTTGTTCGCAGCCTTTGTAATTACACCGCGCACGCAATCAGACACCACTCCCTTTGTTACGCCAAGCGCCTCAGCAGCAAGACTTTGTGACTCGTAGTGACTAAGTACATTGCCTTGATCATCAAGAAGAACAACTGCTTTCCGTCTACGGTTTTCAGCGTTCTCGGTGCGGGTTTCGGTGCGTGCAGCTGAGGCTGCTGCGGTCGTTTGACTATCCTCAGTCCATCCCTCGTCGGCCAAAGAAAGGTACTTGCCATCGTGTACAGCCGATCGGAGTCGGTGCTTGCCGTTGACTTTTGCAATATGGCCGCACACGCAAGTCGATACCACCCCCTTTGCTACACCGAGCGCCTCAGCGGCAAGGTTCTGTGACTCGTAGTGCGAAAGTACATTGCCTTGATCGTCAAGAAGAACGACAGCCTTTCGTTTGCGCCGGTGTGTGCCCTCTTTTGCGCCTTCGCCACTGCGAGTGTCAGACAATAAATCCGATGATGATGAGATCGGTCGACCGTCCTCCGTCCAGCCTTCATCATTCAATGTAGGGTAAATCCCATCCAAAGCGACTGATCGAAGACGATGTTTGTTCGCAGCTTTTGCAACCATACCATGCACACAAGTCGATACCATGGGTTTAGTGATGCCAAGCGCTTCGGCTGCGAGCGTTTGTGATTCATAACGCGCAAGAACGTTACCAAGATCGTCTAGTAACACAACTGGCTTTCGCTTATACCGATTCGTTTCTTCATTAACTGTGTCAACACCCTGGCTGGCGCTTGCTTTTTTCATATTGGTTCCTGATTTCTCAAGGCCCTGAACAAGACCACAATCATCTATTTCTTTGTCAATGGAGGCAAGGGCTTTGGTGTTGCTTCTCGGCCTCTGTCGTGGCTCAGTGCTGTATTGCACCCACCAAGCACCCACTGGCCCGCCGCTTCGGTTATTCAAACGCTTATCCGCTGAAACTTCTGCTTCAGTTTCTACTCCAAATTCGCTGCCTTGATTGCAAGCGCGTTGGATGTCAGCTTCCAGCATACCTAGAGCCGCCGCTGCGTCGGCTGCAGAGGCAAATTCTCGCACAGCTGCTTCATCGAAAATTAAATCAGTACTGCCATCAGTTGTTCGTGTGCTTCCGACGTTTGGTTCTTCAGATACTGCCTTGGCATTTGTCAATGTACCCGTCGATGACGTACTACTGTCACTACTAGACCTTCCTGCTCTTTTCATCACTTCAGCTATTTGTGGCGATAAAAGCAAAGGCGTCGAAATTGGCATGGAGATTGGAATACAAGCAACTCGGCGAGGTGGCTGCAACGCCGTGCATGTCGCATCTTTGTCAGCTTGTGTCATGAACCGAAAGCGGTGGCCTTCACATGTGTCGGCCCTGTAAGAAAGGAACAGATATAATTATCCAATCAGACATACCCGTGCAGGAAGCATTTCCAATATTGCGCGAAAAATTACCTGGTACGACAAAGAATACAAACAAATACTTACGTTCCCCGAAAATAAGCGGCAAGTTGTTTGAGAGTAAAGCCGTGCTGAGCAGCCGCCTTGGCGCACGAGCAGTACTTTTCGAGAACCTGTCAGAAGTGATCGCGTGATTTAAATTTAAAAAAACAGGTAGTTGAACAAGCATAACTTGAATACGCGCGTGATTCAAATAAATAAAGTCATTTTCAGAACTCTAACAAACCACGCAATACACAAAGATTGCTACGGTACCAAACAAGCGCAACAATCATTGTCACCTGTCCTGATGAGTTCACGCGCACTACAGGTTTGTTGCCTCCACGAGCACAGAAGCAAACTGGGCCAGTGCGTGACGGCATTCCCGCGGAACACACAAAAGTGACGCTTAAACGTACAGCGGAATCCGATAAGCCAGCAGTGCTTGACACATCATCTGAACGTGGAGACGAAGCGCGCGACGGGCTTGCGAAGGCTAAAGGACCGCCAGGAATGAAGCGAGCGCGAGGCTGGGCCCGACCATTGGCTAAAACTAAATCGTTGCCAGGTGAAGTCGAAGATGAAAAAGTGGCCTCTGTTGCTTCTGCACCGTCTTGATCCTCAATCGTGGTGTTTACATCGGCACTGCCATCGTATCCATTCGCTAGGGAAGGCTGCTGCTCAGTACCACTTGCGGCTAAGCCTATCGGAATGTCTTCGTCGATATGCCCCATCAGAGCAGCCATCTGGTCAAGGTTGCGCCGTCGGGATCTAATTCGCAGAAGTCCGTACGCAAATAAGTAGATAAATGCACGAGGAAATCAGGATGGGACACATTCCTTCAGAGGCGCCCAATGTGATGGACTCCAAAAACACAACCAAGAATACCGCTAAAAGTATGAACTCTATCATCAAAACACTTTTCTTTTTAAAAATACTTCAAAATCAGCGCTATCACCTGAAGGCCCGCACAGCACTCTGTAAAGCTTCGAGTTCCCATGCACGCCACTTTCGCCCACCCCGCCGCGCTGCCAGAAATTCTGCTCGAGTGGGGCCGCTTTCATTGACAAAATTGTTACTTGCGTCCTCAACAGCTATTTCATGGGCAGCACGAAGAACGCTGCGGCTTGCCTGATTTGAGAGAAAGAGATAAACAAAAAGAGAAAGATAAGAGAGAGTATGTAAACGAAGGTTGAGGTGAAGCATTCCTAAATATAGACGTAAACACACATTTTCTTCAAACCTTGTGCCGGCGTGCTGCTACGTCATCTTGAGACAGACCGTCTTGCCGCCCAATCCATCCGCGCCCGTTGTACACGCTTGCGCTGTTATCAGCACCTGCTTTATCGCTCGAATTTTTATTTACACCAAAGAAAGCGGCAGCGCGGGGCATATCGACTGCAACCTGTAGACAACAGAAGAAAATAGAAAGCGAGCGAAAGAGGCTAATTTGATGCCAGCACCTTCAAGGGAAGGTGAATAAGTAATTGCAGAATACAACGAAACACAGCGAGTAAGAGCACACCAACTGTTGAGCTATCGTGCACACGTAGCTGCTAAGAAAACGCAGGTTCAAGGTATCTCGACTGGGCTGGTAGTCGATCCGATTGCCTGGCCGAAAGCGTGAAGTGCTCTTGAGACCGGGGTACCTATATAGCAACATCAAACAAGAAAATGGTCAGAATCAAGTGTAAGATCGTTTGCAGAGCTCGGAGATGAACGAAATTAATGTTGGTACTTCATCAGTCAAAATGTGTTGCTTGTCCTTCTTCGTTCTTTCATTCATATTTTCCACGTAAGCAGGTACTCTACTTCATTACAAACACGACAACTATGTACCTCCAAGCGTTGACTGCCACCAAGTGCTCTGCTGGCACTTTCAAAATTGGGGCAATACTGGCGCAGGTGTCGTAGGCAACAGCATCGTAATGCTCCCACAGTGGCAGTACTGTACATATGCAGAAAAGAGGTGAACAAGAAGACAGGCGAAAAGGAAATAGATATTGCAAAAAGCAAGTATTGCATGCAGTATACATGCCAAACTATTGACTAAATACCTTGAAAACGATCACCACGGCTCAGGAGTCGCCACAAACTATCGCCGTGCTCCCACAGCAAAGTAGCTATGCGACCAGCACATGCATAGGCGCGAAGCCGCAGTGGTTGCCCTTGGACTGCGGGTACATTCTGACTTTTCTGAGAAGATCTACTTCTCACATTTTCACTGCCGCAGCTCATGTAACGGCTTTCTTCATGAGAGCGGTCGGAAGTTGAAGGCATTTGAGGCATTTGACGTGCCCAAGGTGGGCCCCTCCGGTTGGCTGCTCCACCAGTGAGGTAACGCTCAGCAGCATACCACTTCAGGTACTCGTTGAGGTCGCGCCACCCGAATTTATGCTCTGCAGTTGCAACAGCACCAGCAGCGGCGTAACCCTCGGTGTTTGGTCGAGCAGAGCTGTCGGAAACGGAGGTATTATCTTCTGCAGGGGCCGCTTCTTGGCGTAGTTGTGGAGACAGCGAGATTGCATCAAGTAAGCAGCCACCCCGGCCTGGAAATACTTGAATTGCGTACACGGCAGCCGACAGCTGAGCTGCACGGGCACGTCGAGCAGACTCTTGCGCTGGTGTTCGTGCAGTCAACGCTCTTTTCTTGGTGGGTGCTTCTGCCAATCCAGCACGTGGAATTCCAGGGGCAGATGCAAGGGGAGCGCCAACTGAGCTCAAAGGTTTAGCAGGCCGCAAAGCTCGGTCCAGTATCGACGTGACCTAACAATAAAGGAATGAAAAAAAATGAATAGCAAAGGAATCCGTACACAATTGAAGTTTTGAGGAGAAATAGTAAGGCATGTACCTTCGGCGAAAGGGGCGCATTCGCCAGGAGGTCGCTACTGGGGCTGTTGAAACTCCTACCAACAGACCACCATGCATCAGATAAACGAGCTAAGTCACTCGTCCATAGATCATTTGGGTCATCTTCGTCATCACCCGCATCGTCGTCTTTCGCATTGTTCCTACTGTTACTATCGTGGTGACTAAATTGGCGTCTTTGTGACATTCGAAATTTGCGTCGATGCGCTTCCAGACAATGATCTACCTACAAACAAAAAGATCCAAGGAAGATTGAATGATCGGTGCACATTACAAAATCTATTGAAGAACTTCTGTAGTGTGGATGCAAGAAGTAGAGGAATTGTGGAGCCTGTATTTACTGAATCGCTTTCACAGCTTAATGATTTAGTTGTGACTGAAGGGCTAAATAGAACCAGGAATAAAAAACTTACCGCGCTTATGAAGGCGTCCACTTTTTGTGGGCACCCGTTGAGCTCCAGGAGCACCAGAAGTGCATAAAGTAAAACCTTTTGTATTAGCAGGCCCAGAAGAATTAATTGTGAGAGAAGTTAAGAGAGTGACTATATTACTGAATCATTGAATTGGTATCGAATTATGAAATTGAAGTGCTGACTATCCTTATACCTCCGTGTCATTTGCAGTGGCTGTGCCAATAGTAGCCCAAGGAGGAGGCGACGGCACATTCATACCGCTGTCACTGCGATCGCTCAATTCATTGCAATTGCCACTGTTGCCGCTCCTATTAGCACTCTTCACAGCATAACCATCGTCAGCGTTGTAGTTGTTCCCAATACTACTGGTAGTACCACGATTACAATCGCTGTTGACGCCATTGTCACTGATACAACCCCCGGTGCCGCTCTTGCCAGTGTAGTCACCGCTAACGCTGATATTCTTACTATTGCCACTAGCAGTACCGCAGTTGACGTTATTGTAACCGCTATTATCAATATTTCCTCCCCCGTCGTCGCTGTTGCCGCTACTTTCGTTACCACTGCCGACGTCGCTGTTGCCACCGCTGCCGCCGCCGCCACCACCACCATTACCACTACTGCCGGGAGTTCGTCCGCTAGTGCCAAACAAGAAGTCGTGGGGCCCTATTGACGCGCTCCATGGACCAACAAGAGGCTGCGCATTAGATTGCACGTAAAGGGTTTCCTCGTCATCGTCAAGGAGAGACAAATCTACCACATTCTCATCGTGACCTGGTGTTGCTGGCACTGCCTCCGAAGGCACAGTTGGTTTCTTGGCTTCTTGCTCGCCGTTCAACCCTGTTGAATCGCCTTTCTCATCCGGCCTCACGAAACTATTATCATCCGATTCAAATGAGCTGCTGTCGGTTCTACCATTGTAATCCCTGCCAGGAGGCGCAGAATTGCGCTGTGGGTTGAGCAATTCCTCTTCATACCCCGCTGCAGGTCGAAAGTTGTGAGGGGATCTAGGCTTTGGCGAGGGTTTCGCTTTCACTAACTCCGTGTTCACCGGCAGCTCCTGTGGCCACTTGTGTGAAGTTTCGGATGAGCTTACCTCAGAAGCCACGGCAATGTCACGAAACCCTGGAATTATCTTCGCTTGTGGGGAAGAGCAAATCCCGCTGGTGCTGGTGCTACTGCTGCTTCTGTTTGTGGTGCTGGTTGCCGTATTTGCTACAGTTACGCCACCAGATGCTCGCTCAATGATAACATTGAAGCTAGCAGGTAATTTTTTCATAGTTGTGATGACGGAATCGAGACTAGCCTTCGGATCCAGCTGTGGATTCAGCGCGTGTCCGTTGGCTGATCGCAGGATATCTCCAGCCTGCGTGAAAGCAACGTTTCAACAAAAAAGCTAATAAGGGCTGTTTCACAGACAAATAGATATCTTACCACTACAAACGGTAGTGAAATGTGTCATGAAGTGGTTGCATGCATTCGGAGGCCATAACAGGTGACGTGAAGGCAAATGTAGTATAGTAGTGGAAAGAATCTTACCCTGAGTCCCGCGAGTGCAGAGCTACTATTTGGAGCCACATCTTCTACGAGAACTACAATTTCGTTATTAGATTTAACAGCAATGACTTTCATTCCCAAAGTTTGATTGCTAGGCTCTCGTACTACGTGAAGCTGCAATTCGACCATTCTCTTGTACTCTACTCCGTCTTTGTATTGATAGCAAATATTCTGAAAGTGTATTTATTCCGTTGTTCCGAGCAAAGAACTGGTCAAAACAGAAGTATTCCTATTCTGGACAAGCTTGCGTCTCTATTCGTGTTAGATACAATTGACTTTTAAGTCAGAGGCATGCACGAACATCGACTTCTTAAGGTTGCCACAACAAGGACTGTCGTGCATTTTTGAGGACGATGGACTGAAAGATGATTTTTTCGCGCCTCCCCCGAGGGGAGGAAAGATGATTTTTTCACGATGAGTGCACTCCCTATCATTCGTTCGTAAACCTACGTCTCAAGTAGTTCCTTCGGATGATATTATCCAAAGGAACTACTTGAGACGTAAGTAGGTTTACTAGTCTAGTCTAGTTAGCACTCCCCAAAAGTACAAAGAAAGACCAATTTGGCAAATAGCAACAGAACAAGTCTGACTGGGCTGAGTGTCCTTTTGCGTAATGCAATTGTAATCATTTACTCTCGAGGTGTCCTTCAGCCATCAGGCATCAGGAGGTTTGGGAATGGAGTGAGTCAGCTGTCTCCACTTCGACCTGTGCTTGGCAATGGCGATCCACTCATCAAAATCCTTCGAAATGCCCTTACTTTACGAATTATAGGAAGTACGATGAGTGGTTGTTTGGTTTTGTGTATTCTGCTCTTCTGCGAAGTAATAAGCACTCCTTCATTCGTAAGTTCGTAAGTGGTAAGTAAGCCTACGTACGTTATTGAGTATTGGTGCCCGGTGTTTATACCGATACTCGATAAAGTTAATGTTCCGGGTTATAAGGGCGGGGGAATTTGGCTTCAGCCCTCGTTCTCTTGGTTTGTCCCTTAATTTTTTGCATGAAACCCCCGTTTTCTTATTGGATTTCGAGAGGAATATGCACAGAGATAAGCAGCGACGGTGTCTACATGCAGATGGAACCTGTATTCTCTTAGCGAAAATGGCCTAATTTTAACCCTTGCTTTCTAAACGTGACAACCTCTTATCACCCGAAATCGCCTGTACGTAAATATGTAGGATTACGAATGATGTAGGGGTTGAAGTAATATTCTTCCTGCCCTCTACACACAATCCTCTTTATGATTCCGACTTGAGCGCAACGCACGCGCGTACACCTCCGCCCGTAGCACCGGCTTCTCTGTCGTTTTAGTTCGAGTTCGAATTAAGGATTGCGAAACAAGAGTCACTCGAACTCGAAATAATAACCCAAATTACACAGAAGCCAATGCGCCGGGCAGAAGTGTACGCGCGTGCTTTGCGCGCAAGTCAAAATCGTAAAGAGGATAATTTAAGTCCTTTACGTTTTGACCAGTGAGTCGGGAGGCCGAGCGATCAGTGCTCCATACAGCATAACACCTCTTTACAGTGGAGTCCTTGGCGAATATTTCTATTTCGAGCCACATTCACGTAATTCGTTGAGTTGATTCTGGCTCGCTGGTTCATTCAGAACCTACATAGCCAGTCAAACTTTTTACGAACCCAATTTTGTAAGACATAAAGGAAGTGCGAATTCCGTGAAAGGCGAAGTATCGTTGTGTCGTGAATCGTAATGAATTGTACAAACGGAACTTCCCCTTTTTAAAAGCCATTTAATACGGGAGTGGCCATGGATATAGTGATAAGTGATAGAGGTCTAAAGTGGCTCGCTCTTCCATGTCCTGATACTTTCCCTCAAAAGAAGAACTGCCTCTCCCTATTTCAGCTACCCACTTCTCCGCCCAGAAACCAAATTCAACTTATACAAATGTTCTTTCCTCTCTCCCTCTGGGATTTGATTAAGAACTCTGCAGTAGATTCCGAATAGGGACATGGCGCAGGCTGGATGTCAATCTGGAGAGACTGAAAAGTGGCTAGGTATCGCTAACGAGAAAAGAGCAAAGCATCGCACGCACACCAGAGTGAATAATTTTGGGCGAGCGGCAGCCGGCGTGCAGGCAGCGCAAATCAGAAGAAAGGCAGAGATCACAAGGCGGCAGGATCAACGAGAAGCTCAGTGACACTAAATTGACTTAAATCGCCGGTTGTGGTGCAGGCTATAAAAACCCGGATGAAATTCCGAGCATATAGAAACATCATAGCTCTTTGTGCCCATTTCGCGCTAGCATTCAAGTGAATACTGGGCACCCATTTCGCTGAGAATTTACATGCCAGTAGGAAACTGCTGCGGCGCCCGAGTGAAAGGCAACATAGAAAGGTCACCAGCCCAACGGAGAAGTCTATTCTAGTTAATACTCCCCATAAATTCAAAGAAAGGCCACTGTGGCACACAGCAACAGAAAAGTGTAACCTTCAGAACAAGACTGACTGGGCTGAATGCCCTTTTGCGTATTGCAATTGTAATCAACAACTCTCGAGGTGTCCTTCAACCATCAGGCATCAGGAGGTTTGGGAATGGAGTGAATCCAGTAATTATAGCATATTTTGATTAATTCATATTATACTTATGAATAAAAGTGGAGGCCCTAAGTAGGCATCCCCTCAAGCACGGAAACGCATACCTAACCACCAAAGCAGGCTGTACAAAGAGACCCTGGTGCTTTGCACGGATGCTGCGGATTTGGTTGCTTATTCCTTATTCCCCAGTTGAAAGAAGCGCCATCCTTTTCAACGGACCTCACTTTACTGATCATTTATGTGAATGAAATCCCGTGTGTTTGCCTTCGTCTGATAGCCGTTGGTCTCGTCGCCTCGCTCTCCAAAAAATAGCCCAGAGAATTGCCTCGTGGACCTGGGACGTGACACACGAACGAGCACTCAGTCCCGCCGACTTGTTCGGAGGAAAGGCGCCAGTTGGAGCCTTAATTGGCCTTCTGGAGCGAATT
>Ga0307931_1000864_pt1 | contig 20006 bp, 22 predicted proteins | sample OrgLakmetageno47_FD_201816 | JGI IMG/M metagenome (GOLD analysis project Ga0307931, IMG submission 201816) | Saline water microbial communities from Organic Lake, Antarctica - #47 | ecosystem: Environmental > Aquatic > Non-marine Saline and Alkaline > Saline | place: Antarctica: Organic Lake...
TTCCTGCCCTCTACACACTATCCTCTTTACGATTTTGACTTGCGCGCAACGCACGCGCGTACACTTCTGCCCGCAGCATTGGCTTCTGTGTCATTTGGGTTTGTATTAGTTCGAGTTCGAGTTCAGCGCATCGCTGAGTTGCTGCGCGGCCCTTTGATTCCGGCTCCTCGGGGGCCGGGGCTTGCGCGAAAAATTAATTGCTGAACCTGATCTCGGTAATATCAGCTCATGATCGGTACTTTCGCTTCATTGTTCGGCAGATTCGGCAGAAGATGGAAACTAAAAAAAAGTAGATGATAGAAAATCTTGTCAACTGCTGTGAACGTGAAAAAACTATTTCGCAAGCGTGCCGCTGGCTTCAAATAACTCGCCCTTCGGACTAGCTTGGTTGCCTGATGAGCTTTAGAAGTTCCCCTAAGAAGCCTGATGCGCCCAGTCCTTCACAGTATCGGCAGCACCTTGCCACCACTACGCCTGAGGCGGCACGGCACTCGGAGATTTCAAGCAATGAGCCCCCCCTGAGCTCGGCTCTGGGCCGCATAAAAAGAGAATCTGCCGAAAAGAAGTTTACAAAGAATGATCGAGTCTATGTGTCGGCTATCGCTAATGGCGGAGCAGAATCTGATCTATACCTTGCTCACTTAAACGCGATCCTGAAGCAAGTCACATATCGGATGAACATGTACAAGCTGTCGGCGGACTACTATGACGCGAAGGTGATAGCATATATTGTTGCAGTTTCTATTCGCGCAGTTTCTATCGCCGGTTCTTTCCGCATTTTCAACCCTCTATGAAGTTGCAACCGAAATAAAGTTGCACTGCCTGTTGGACTTAATTCCGGACTGAGTTGTCGGCGTTAATGAACATTGTCGCGTGTAGCTCGCCCTTCCAGACAAACATGCCGATGTGTTCGTCTACGCCATGCAGCACCCTGCTCTGTCTACCTCCCGGAGCATATTCTTCTTTCTTAACGGCACTGAAGAATGTTTCCAATTGACCTAATCAACGTACTGAACTCCTCGTTGTGTTTTTTCCCTCTCCTTCTTTCAACATCTGCACTGCCACTCTAGGATATCTCTAAGTACCAAAATCCGGTTGAATTTGCGACGGCATTGGCGTCTATCCTGCAGTTTTCGATCGCATTTCTTCCTTCAGTCAGCATGCGTACCAAAGCTGCAATGATGTCAGGAGCACTGGGTTTGTTTGTCTCATCGTGGAACTCATTGAAAAATTCTGAGAAACTCAATGTAAAAGGCCAGCTCTTCAAGGGCGCGGAAGCAAAGTACTCGATCAATTGTTCTATTGATAATTATTTTTGATATCTTAGACGACACATCGAAAATACTATTGGAGACATGCTTTGTATGTGGTCGGCTCATATGATAAATTATTGCTCAAATTATCAGATATAAGGACTTGGCGCGTGACATCGTACGGTGCATAGTGAAGCGGAAAGCAAGTTACGCCGATCCCAATGGACCCCCCCCCGAAGATTCAATGGATGCTCTTTTAGAATTTCGTCGGGTAAAACAAGCATTCTGTGTATTTGCTTTTCTTTGTTGTTTTTTACTTGTGTACCCTCCTTCGTTTGCTCACTCAAAATTCTCTCTAGTTCTAAGTTTGCTTCTGGTGTCTTCGTTATTAAGGAATTCAAGGAAAAGTATGAAATAGTGCAAGAAATGCAGCAGTCCATGAACTTCTTTCCTCCGAAGAAGTTGGTAACCATGTGGCTCAATTCGGGCATTTTGACTGGTGAAAAGCCGCAAAGAATGCGTCGGCGTCGTCTCATGCCTGAAACTGGCCTGCCACCAGAACCAGGAGAAGGCTACGAGGTTGTTGCTGACGATGACTTCAATAGTGACAATGAGGTAAGAATCTAGTGCTGTTGATACAGGAGGTCTGGTACTAACGTCGCTGAAATTCACCAAGAAAGAACACGGAGTGAGAGTTCGTGCACATGCTGTGATGTTATATTTGAGGCGTAATGAAATCTTGCCCGTAAGTTTTGAATGCAACTTTTACGAATTTCTAAGATTGAGCAATGAGTTCGCATAATGACGTCCTTTAATTCTTTTATCCGCGAAAATCTCCAGGAGTGGGATTATGAGGACATGCCAACGCAAAATCAAGGCAAAGAGCGAAGAGCACGGCGCAAGGCAAAACGCATCGCAAATCGGAAAAAGAAGAAAGAAGAGCGCCTTGCCGCCATTAAGGTCCGTTGTACTATGAATACATCCTAGCAATGGTCCTTCAGAAGGGCAATTTTGGGCCGATATAGACAAAGTTTAGTAGGGATGTCTCTGACAAATGATGATCGCTCTTCGCTTACAGGCGAAGCGCGAAGAGACAGCAAAGAAGATCCAGGATCTCAAATTAAAGGCAAAGGATCCTACTACTCGCGCCAAGATCGAAAAGGAGCTCAAATTAGCCGCGGATGAAGAGGTAATGCAATTACTATTCACAAAGTTTGGTCACCTTTAAAAAAAATGAATTAACCTAGGCTATGAAGAAACAATTTTGCAAATGACTTGCCTTATTGATACTTGGACTTCATTGACGGAGAAAGGAGACGAGAATAAAGTACGCCTGAGCTGTTTGCAACCACTCAAAAGCTTTCATTGTGTTTTTGGATATTCCCCGTGAAATTTCTACTTACCTCATCAGGCCAAAATTGAAGCCGAGCAAGCTGCATCGGAAGCCTCTGACGCTGCTGAAGACGCTGAAGACGAAAGAGGAGACCCTGCTGAAGATTTCATTGGCGAGGTGACCCTGTGATCTTATTAGGACAAGAAAGGGAACGTTGTTATGCATGAGGATGTTGCGTACAGATAGATGTAGTCGCCGAAATCCAATGTGATTGCTATCGTCTTCGTTGTCTCTTTGCACTGATTTCTATTCATTTGAGCGCAAAGCCAACGTTACTACTCTCACCTTTTTGTTAATTTTTGCGTACACCATTTCTGAACAGGACGAATGCGCACCTGATGAGCCATCAGCGATTGAAAATGCCAAAGAAATTTACACTGCAAACAATAGGCGTGGGTCCAAAGTAGTCTTCGGAAACATTGAGAAAGCACAGAACCTCCAAAAAGAAGTGCTAGACAAGAAGCAAAAGGCTCTGGAGGCCATTGAAGCAAAGAAGAAAGCGGAAGAACTCAAAGCAAGGAAAATTGTTGAAGAGAAGAAGCGTGAAGCAGAGATCAAGGCGATGACAGCTATTGAAGACAAAAAGCGGAAGGCATTAGAAGCTATTGAAAAGAAAAAAGCGGAGGTTGAGCTCAAAGCAATGAAAGCTATCGAGGAAACACAGCGCCAAGCCTTAGAAGAAGTTGAAGAAATACAGCGCCAGGCTATGGAGTCGCAGTTTGCAGACGAATTATCCGCAGCAAAAGAAGAGCGCGAGTAGGAACAACATCTCCTTTCACTAGTTTTAGTCAATCATGACCAAAATTCTCTGCCCCGTTAATTTTGTTCGTACATTTTTCTTTCTCTTCCAGCATCTCGTGCGTGCCCCTCTTCTACGTGTATCTTTTGATGCCACCCGTTTGTTTTCTACTTAGTACCTCTTTGTTGAAACTTATCGTCTTTACCATCTTGCAGGGCGGAATACAAACAGCAAGAAGCCGCTTGGGTTGCAGCTGATAACGATGAACCATACAAAGGCCAAACTATGGCCGAGTGCGACAAAAAATACGAAGACATGAAAGAAGAGCACGCAGCGAGGTTAGCCGAAGCACGTGCGGCGCAAGCTGCAGACTACGAAGCAAAACTGGAGGAACTGAAGGAAGAGCAAAAAGAAAAGTTAGAAGAAATGCGTGCCACACAAGCTGAGGCGCTTGAATCGAAACTCACTGAAATGAAAGAGGAACAAGAGGCAAAGATTGAAGACATTAGGACAGCTCCATTGGCTGCAGAGGGGTCTGAGAAATCGAGCAAAGCAGCAGTTGACAAGAAGCAAAAGGCGAGAGAAGCTGCGGAAGAAAGAAAACGAGTAAATTTGGAGAAGAAAACCGCTCGAGACCTCGATAAAGCAAAAGAGAAGCGCAAGTAAGGAGTCTCTTATCTTTGCCTATTGTACATCTTTCGGCTCGATGTTTATTATACGTGATTTTTATTTCAGATTCGACTTCTCCTTCATTCGTTTCTCCTTTTATTTTGGGTTGTAATTCTTGTAACTTCAAAATTCTTTCAATGCCACCGTCATTATTTTCAAACCAAGACTTGTAGACGACTCTTAATCGAATGTGATCAATTTCATCCTTTGCCAGAGCGGCATACAAAAAGCAAGAAGCCAAATGGGCAAAAACAAATAACCCGGAACCCTACGATGGCCAAAATTTGGAAACATACGATAAGGAAATCATTGAATTAGAAGAAAGTCAAGCCAAGCTAGAAGACGATCGTGAGAAAGACTTGGCCGTGAAACAAGTGATCGAAAACTCCACCAAATCTTCGCTCGAAGAAAAGCGCATGGCTTTTGAGTCCAAATTTTCGCAAGACTTGAAAACATCCAAGAAAGAGCGCGCGTAAGTGTATACTTTGCACCCTTCTCGACAAGTCTTCTTCTTCTCAAACCGTCTTTTTTTTTTTCTCCAGCTGCACATTCATATCTGCGTCTGTAAATTTTGCTGTTCCAAACGACACTTCATTCGTATTGTTCGACTTTGCTCGCTTTTAGGGCGGAATACAAAATGCATGAAGCCGCATGGGTTGCAGCTGGGAATACGGAGAAGTACAATGGCCAAAATCTGGAAGCTTATGACGAGAAGATAAAGGAATTGGAATCGGGGCGCCTCAAGTATGAAAAAGCGCTCAATGTGCTTGAGTACACCATGGATCACACTGACCTTTTGTCAGACCCTCTGGATGACCCACTTCTGCTCCACGTGGAGGTTTGGAAGTACTTGGCTATGTTAATAGCGATCCATATGTTAAGACTGCATTGGCTGCAGGAATTGATAGGAATAAATCACCTCAAAGATCATAACATGAAATGCAAACATTAAACAGTGCAAACATTGCAACTGGTAACAGTTTATAAGTGAATGCAAGTGCTCGACAACATGGATATTGATTGTTGTGCGTTCTTTTAATGTTGACGACAGGTGCTAGACAGTGACAGCGAAGATGAATGTGTCGAAGACGACAAGATTTGCGAAGAAGACTTCATCATCAACGCGCGTTTCCTCATCAACAAAACATACCACCGCCAAAACATGTACTAGTGTACACACCCCTACATTTCTTTCATCCAAACTTTTCTCGTTATATTATGTTGACGTCTATTCGGCTGCTTCCATTGCTTTATAGTATACTTTCCTTCGCTCATTCTATATTGTGTGATTGCATGGGCAGGTATGTGACTTCATCGCAATATTCAGATGCTCGAGATCAAGAACTTTACATTCCAATGATGTTCTTAACGGCACTTGCAACATGCCTCTCACTTGCCATTACATCGCCGCTCGCTAGCAAAAGCCCTGGAAAGGTGTTGGACGAACTTCTTCCTGAGAATACACCCATTTTACAATACTTTGTATATTTTTTTCTGTACTCTATTCAAACACTCCCTCATGCGAATCTGGTCGATAAGATGATTTCTAATTTGTCCTACTTATGCTTGCAATTGCCGTTCGACATTTCTTTCAGCTTGCGTTATTGTCCTCGGTACTTGGTTTTGTTGGCATGCGATTGTCAACGTTGCGGCAGAGGGTGCGTTACGATAATTGATAGCCGAGTATATTTCAGGAAATTATGATGATTGCTGTTCTCTAGAAAATACTGTGCACCATACCAGAGTAATAGTATATGACTGACAAAGAAGTTTTCGAAGTCGCAACACATAAATATCGTTGCTTAATTCTACCTTATGGCCCAATTGTCAGGAAAATTACATGGGCTATGCAGAACTCTTTCGGTCTGCGGCAGGCGAATACCGCCGAATGGCCACGAGATTAGAACAGAAGGTTCGAAATCGTAGCTCCGTGCGAGTGATTTTGCGCTTGGCGCTGACCACACTCATGACACGTCCCTCTTCTCGCTTTTTACTTGTTTATTTCCTTGACCCCCCTATTTTTCAAACCTTCTTCTCATATTTAAGCCAAGCATACTCCATTAACTTCATTCGCTTTTTTTAAAAGTCGTTTTTTTTGTTGTGCGTCAGTTGCGATCATTTCGATCGTTGCCGCCAAAATCAATCGAACGCCGAAGAGCGATGCGAGCTTGGAAGCCTTTTTTCACAGAAATGTCGGAGCAAATCAAAAACGCGCAAATCAGCGCGAATGCACCTGTTCTCGAAGATTTGGTAAGATGTAGTGCGTATATTTGGTTCACGGCTCATTCTTGCATCTGTGGAGTAATGCTCTATCATTTTTGACGAATGATATATTTCAATCATAGAATAGTTCTTTTTCTTTTCCATCGTGGCTTATTTGCATGCTCTTTGTGCGTTGAATCAATAACGATTCATTTCAACTATCGTCAGATCGTGAAATGGCAAAATGAGGACAAATTAAGTCGAAACTTCGTAGACCAGCCAGAACTACCAAGCAGAACACTTACGGCCGAGGAATTGAATGAAGCCTTCTGCCTCGTAAATTTGGGTCGTGCCAAAGCCCTCAAAGGCAATTTAGTGAACAAAATGTTGTCCATCGAAAGAGCCAACCGAGCTGATGACAAGAGAGAATCAAAGATGAATAATGAAAATGGAGGAGCAACTGACGATGTAGATGCATTGGAACAGCAGCCAAAATATGAACTTTCTGTCGATGGGTTCAGCAGTAAAGAAACTATCTCACACAAAAATAGCCAACACGCCATGACTTCGAGGAGCATATTGTTCGCGGCTACGCAAGCCTCAAATGTTTCCGATGAAGGTGCTTCTGTGAGAGACGACCAAAGACATGGAGATTTCATCAAAAGTAGTGAAGTAGTTCCTTCAACAAAAGTCAGTCAACGTAAAATTACTTCCAGGGGTAAGTTGTTCGCGGCTGCGCAAGCTTCGAACGTTTCTGATGAAGGTGCTCCTGCTGTGAAAAGTTACCAACAACAAGGAGACCTCGTCGATTTAGAGCAAGGGCAATGGAAGACTGTATGATGAGGGCTTTCAATGAGAGACGTCGACGACGAAAAGAATGCGAAATGGTAAACGGCATCGGAGAAACCACATACCAGAGTCAACGAAGCCACCAATGGTCGCAAGAGCCGCCAAATCCATTTCATTTATTACATATGCTATAGAGATGGCTCAAACCGTATATATGGAAAAATGACCTACGGTATATACACGTATATACGTATATACACGTATATACTACAGTAGTATATATCCACATACTCAATGGCAGTGTGAATTAGACGAAAGTGAGTGAACAGGAAGATGTAGTTCTCATGGCCAACGCAGAGCGTGGCTTGTCCAAAAGCTCACCAATTAGTAAACGCATCATCAACGACATTTTAGTTGAAGAATTCGTGCTGCCAAATGTTATTTTTAAGCCCGACTGAGTCTCCGTCCACATGTTGCACAGCCATTGTCTGCGTCCAAATTGAGGTCTGCAAACAATGTTGTTCTTATAGTCATCAGAACGAACCAAAGGAAGCGTGACCCGTCTGAATATGCTGCATAGCTCCTCAATGCAAACGACTTACTCCGCGAGTTGAACAATCGTCGTGCGCTGAGTTTGTGTCGAGTGTGCGTCAAGCTGCCATTCAAGTATACTTCAATTCACGTTAGCTGCGTTGAGGTGTTGATCTGAAAGTATGTTCCTCCTAGCTGGGCACGATGTCGATTGCGATTCTTTTGAGCCTCGAGAGTTTGTTCTACCATATATTGGTCGCATCAGAAGTGTTTAAAGGACTTGACGGCGGCTAAGCTTGCGCCAGACACCGTGCACACCGTGCTCGCCAATGAGAAACCTTCCATACGGGACCCGCATAGATGGAAAAGTGACCTATTGCGGCATATACAGTATATACTTGTATCCTGGTGCCCCATATATGTGGGTTGATCCATCCCTACATATGCGCATTTCTTTTGTATTGGGATACACAACAGATTTCGATTTCGAAGTATACGTATATTCGATATGGAAGTGCGCTTTCCCGAAGATAAGCTATTGGGAGACTTTAATACGGGCAGAAGTGGTTACTAGTAATTAGAAGCGCGGTCTTTCGATTGATTTGCGCATACCTTACTAATTACTACTTTATGTACTCTAGGTACTAGGTACTTAAAATTCGGATGCATATCGATTTGGGACTGGTAACAAACTCTTGTTTGGTTCGGATTCGGCAATAAATATTTCGCGATGCTAGTATAAGAAATACGCAAGCACTTGAGAATTGTGCTTATTGCAAGTAGCGGGTCTAGATTTATTTCCGGATAACTTGGCTTGCCCCGCGCCCACTTGGCTCTTGGTGTTCTTGTTGGTCTTTTCGCTCTAATTACTTCTTCTTCCCCTTCGCAGCAAGCCCTTCCAACAACAATGCACTCAAATCCTCCGCCTGAAAGAAAACGACGAGGGTGCGAGATGAATGTAAATGATCAATATGCACGCTCAACTCTTCGTATCAACTCGAGCACGAACATCGTTCAAGAGAGTAAGAAAAGAGGCTGTTTGTATGAAATGAACGAACTATAGACTGCTGCACTACTGTTCACCTGTTTTTTCTTCTTGGGAGGTGCTCCTTCCGCCGCAGCCCCACTAGGCTTCGCTTTTGCAGCAGCATCCGCTGCTTTCTTAGCTTCAAGCGCGTCTAATTCTGCTTTCGCCTTCAATATTAGAGAGGGAGTGCATTTCCGACGCATTAGGGCAAGTTTATGCGATCGTGGCTAATGTTGGAAGAATTGATACACGTTCATCTGCTATGGTCGGTTAAAAAGTGCTCACCTCGGCCGGAAATGTCTCAGCGGGATGTTTTATATCATAATGCGTTTTATACAATTTCACGTTGGGTACCTATAGACAGCGGAAATGGCGTGACAAAACTGAGACGAAACAAAGATAAAGCATCTAGACTCTAGCCAAAGCGCAAGAAAGTTAGCAGCAAATCAACGTTTGTACGCTAATTTACCGTTGTCATGCACAAAGGGCATTTGTAAATCATAGCAACGTCAGCGGCACCTCGCTGAGTGCCATTGGAGGCCTGCGTGGCGAAAAAACATTCAAACAAAAAGTGGATTGAGTTTGCTCGTCGAATGAGAACCAGATCTATGGCAAGATGGTAAGGTAACAATGCTAACAGTACGGGGGTGGGGGTATAATGGCTAGGCTTTAATGTCGCGCATGGCTAGTTCACCAACCACGCGTAAAGGCACCAGCGATCGCACCTTTGAGGCCATTTTGGCAGCACTCTTCTGTTGGGCGACCTCTTTGGCATGTCCGCGAACCATGAGGAATCGATTACCCTACACTACACTAAACCATGCATGGTGTGGTAAAAATATATTAGCAGAAGTCAACCCTACTGCGAAGGCAGTGAAGCACTCTTGATTAACGCGTAATCTATTTGTGATTTCGTTATTCACGGCGAGACTTCTAGTCAAAAGAAACAAGATGACAAATCATTGTGTTCCTGGCGTTCTTACCGTTGTTAACTTGTAGGCAGGATTTCGATAATAATAAACAAGTGCTGGCAGACATGCTTTAGAGCTTATGATAAACACACCTTTGCCTGTTCTTCGAAGTCTGTGGAGCAGTGAGTAGCAGTGTAGAGCTAGCTATAAGAGCTTAGGCCAAGCTTAATAGCGCAGTGTACAGTACATGCCACGTACGCGCGTATGCGCGTATGGAACACCCTGTAATTTCATCTCGGCCAATCAACAATCAGCAATCAGGGCCATGTGGCCACGAGCCAAGAGAGTGAAACTCGAGCTGTCCAAACTCATTCCTTTTTATCAATCTACAATCGCCTTAAAATCTGATACGAGCAACGAGCACTTACCTAAATGGATGGAAAGCCAATGAAGCATTAGCCATATTAAATATTATCTCCTCGGCCTGTTTTAAAATCAGATTTCGAATTTCGAAGATAGCGCCGCTGGCGTCGGATTAAAGGGTTATAGTAAATAGTACAAGTACAGAACTGTTTACTGCGAAGAATTTACTTCCAAATGGGCAACGGACATGCAGGAGACGCCTCCTGCTTAGTGGAGTACCGCCACGCGAAATACTGCATTGGAGTACCCTTCATTGAACCGCAGTAATTTCATATAAACCACGATGCCGACATGGGCGTCGCTTGCACCTGGAGATCAACCTCCCTTGCATCAGAGCCGCTGTTGCGTAGCCCGCTCGGTGTACTTGAGAGATATCAAATGCCACACCCCCAGGCCAAGGCCAGCTAACCCGAGCAACTGTGTACCCATTTGCTTGCTCTGCCAGAGGCCAAGAGGGAGACAAAGGGAAGAGAAATGAAAACACGCAGCGGAATCAACAGAAGTAGAAGCACGTCTAGTCGAAAAGACAAAGAAATAAACTTCACGAAAGCACTCCAGGGGTATGGTAAATGATGTCTTGCGTACCAGGACGAGCGCTGCTAAATTGAGTGGCAAAATCGCCATCAAGGTTTCTCGTTTGAGGGCAAAGAAAGACGCGCGAGCGTGCGCTAGGCTCCTCGAGGCTCCACTACCACCGCCGCCGCCGTGTCGCCACAGGAAGCTCAAACCCGCCGCATGAGTCGGCAGCACGCAGAGCAAAAGCCCCAGTTCCCAGAGAGGCCCGGTCAACAAGGAGGGCGCTGTCCACACACTCACCGCGCGCCAGGCGTTGTCTTTGGCCGCTAGAGTGGAGGCTAGACCTGAGTGGAGGGGCATACGCATGCGAGAGGGGAAATGAACTCAGATGGCTTCAGAACAAGAGAGGAGGACATTCCGGCTGAGCCACGCTTGCTCTGACGGTTATATTATTTATGTTATTTTTATTGTTGACGTGAGGAGCGTGTCTAATAATTTTGGGAGGACTCAGGTCCTAGCTTAAACAAGACCACACTAAACTGGTATAGATACAAGACTAAAAAGAAGTCAGGACGAGATTCGTACCTGGCGGCAAATCTTTGTGAGCCAGAGCCGCAGCACGCGCAGCTGCTACACTAGCGGGCGTGAGCAGAAAGGGAGCGCCCCGCATGAAGATCGTACACAGGGTGCGGCCAGCGAGGCGCGCCTAATGTAGTGCGCGCGTACGTATTTTTCATACAAGGACGAGAAAAAAATCGGACCAAAACGAGGAAGACCAGGTGCCGTAAGAATATGAGAACACCAAGTTTGAAAATACATCCTTTCAGCAATTGTGCATGAAATTTTCTGAAGGCTCCATTTTCGATGATGTGCACTTATTTTTATCAACTTGTGTCCGTTAGCTTGTCCTTAATGTAGATAAAAAGTACATACTAGGGTGCACATGTAATAGTACCTGGCACGCGACCATTGGCGGCGCATAGCGGTTGCCATTTGACAAACCGTGCAAGAACCCGTGGTCGTCCCGTAAAAGCAGCAGGAGCAGGGTCAGCGGCAAACTTGTCGCTAGGGACCTCAGACCACCACCACTGCCACCACTAGAAGAAAAGGAGTCCATCGTAGGCGATAACGCAGATGAAGAAGACGGCGATGAAGAGGACGATGAGGCACAGTAAGACGCCAGAAGCCATCCAACAACGCACGCTCCGTTGCCCACCAAGACAGAAGCATCGTGAAATTCCATCGCGACATTCTTGATTGGTGTTCGTGTCCCACGCAAATTGCTTCCTCCTCCCCCGTAGGCTGATGCACTACTCTGAGCAATGTACGGATTCACCGCAGCAGCTGCTGCTGCTGCTGCTGTTGAGACTCCTGCACTGCCACTGCTGCCGTGCAATGTAGCAGTTCCTTGAGCAGCAGTGGTCGCGATAAATACGGAAGCAGCCACGGCCGTATACGCGACGGCGCCGAGCTGCGCAAGCGCTAATCTTGAAGCCGCAAAGAAGGCCTGCACAGAGCGACAGAGCAAGAGGTGTGCGTTCATGTATGAGGAGTGTTAGTTGACGAGTGCGCCTCCGCTAAACTCTCTCTCTCTCTTTCTCTCTTTCTCCCTTGTCATTGTGCTTGTTCGCAGTCGCGCGCTCTCTCGCTCTCTCTCTATGACCGTCTCAAGCGTGCGTGCCAAACCGTCACTCAAGCCCCTGATGAACGCCAAGGCTACCAAAAGACCTATCCGAATCAACGCCCATATTTCCCTAATATGTAACCCCCCTTCAATAAAAATAATTCCCTTCTCACCATAGCTGCAGCGTGCCCCTGCGGCACCAATGTTAGCGGAGTCGCCAATTCCAGCACCACCGAAGCTGCTACTAGCAGCGCTAGTGCACCCGCAAAAAGGGGACCAGCAAAGGCACAGGCTGCCATTGCTACTGCGTTGTTCTTGGAATTCATGCTGCTGCTGCCACTGACGAGAAGGCCACTGACGAGAAGGCCAGTAGAAGCGCCCAGCGCAGCCATCTAGGAAATAAAAAAGAAGAAGGTTTGAGAGTTGAGAGATAAAGTGAGTACAATAAGAAGGAAAGAATGTGGGCACTATAATTCAACAATCCACCACAAAAAAGTGCTTATTGTCCTCAATACCCCCCCTCCTCTCCCGCGCATTCGCACTCTACCCAATCCAACAATCCGCATCTCACCTGCGCCACCACCAGTGCTTCTAGGGATTGCGGAATCGCATCAATCACGTCCGACGCCCAAATTCCAAGCAGAGCACCCAACAAACTGCTCCATATCACAACGCCCCACGCCGAGGATGACGACGACGATGATGATGAGAGCCTGATCTTGTTCCTACCTCCAGTCGAAGATGAAGACGACGAGAAGCCGCCGCCTAAGCCAGGCAGAGCTCCGAGAAGAGCAGCGGCGACTAGAATTGCTGCGATTGCGAGCGCCCATCGTCCGTGGCTTAAAAGAGATCCTTCTTGTGCGAAGTCGCTCGTGTTGCGGTTGCTGTTGTTGATTATTATCAATCCGGTTGATTTCAAACGGTTCGCCAAGGAAATATACGGCAAATGAGAATACATCACGGGCAACAGAATGACGCGACAATAGTATATCACTCTGGTAGGAATACTGTTACCAGTACTTTATCATGACTGGTAGGAAAGGTGGATTCACTTCATAAAGGGCTTGTTACTGAATTTCGCTCGCATTCCACATTCGAGTTGTGTCAAATTAAATGCCGGTCTCTCTCGTAAGTACCTTGGGTCTAGCGCAAAGACAAGGCTTGCTGCTAGCAAAGCGATGAAGGTTGCGCGGCGAAGGCGCATGCGATGAGGAAAATGACGTGCTAACAAAATCACCTGTTGTCAATGAAAGAAACAAAGAAATTGAAAAGGAAAACGTAAACAGAACCAATATCAGGCAAAACACCAACAAAAACGATAAGGATAGAACACCAAAAAAGGCGGTAGGCAAGACAAGAAGGATACATGTTTCAGGACTGAGTTGACACGTTGTCGGTACCGCTAATAATGTTGCGAGTGCCACTTCTAAGCATTGTTCTCGCAAGCTCACAACAACTGCTTCACTACTCCCATCTGGAGCCACCACAACTGCACTGCTGCTGCCGTAACCAAAGGTCTCATCTAATAGTGGAGCTAGCACAGTCGTTCTCGCGTTCCTGATTGCGGCCACCCCAACTATCCACAGCAGAAAGCCTGTTTGTGCACTCAAAGGGTTAGTATCTTGGCCATTACTGCTATTGCTAATGCTCATGCCACCACTACCACCGCTGCTCATCGAACTGCCGCCGCTACTAGCATGGGCTAAGGATGATCGCGGCGGGATGATAGGCGGGTGTACCCAGGGCAAAGCCACCGCGAACAGAAGGAAGCAGGCTAAGGAAATGGCTGCTGATGGTGCCAGAGGTGTGAAGTGGCAGAGCGTGAGCAGCTTGCTTGCTCCCAGACATAGTGCCGCCCCTACGCTCCATTTGGGCGCCGCTCCCTGTATTGTCATCGAATTAGTGTACACGAAGGAAAAGAAGTTCTATAGACACAACAAACATGAGCACAAATACTATAGTACCTGTAGTACGTACATTAAAAACAAAAGCAGTATTGAAGTCTAAAAGACAAGAGAGAGCGAGGGAGAGCATGTTGTGAAAACAATAACGAAGCCTTTTAGTGTGTATTCACACACCTGAGCGTAGAAATGCAGGCGGTACGCTGCCAGTACATGTGCACTGGCGGTGGCCAGCACCAGTAAGGGAGGGTAAGCGGCTTGGTCGCGCGCTGAGAGTTGACCGAGGAGGCCTTCCACCTGTTGCACATGCAGATATATATGCGTGTGATTATACCAAGGAAAAAATGACGCAAACGAGCAAGTGCTGCTACTTAAGTACTACAGTAGTAGATGAACGATATCAAGACGAGAAAACAGGCCAATCGCAAGACAAACATTAGAGGATGTATACGCGTAAGTATGCCCTTCAATTCGCACATCCACAAACCTCAAAACAAAGTACTTGCAACTACTAAATAAGCATCCAATGTACTACTACAGATGTAGTACATCATTTGCATACTATTTGCATACCAGCAAGAGCCCAACGTTGTGTAAAGTGAGCGCAGCCCCCAACAAAGAAGGAGGCACGTCACGCCCCCATGCCAGCGCCGGCAAGAGAAGAGCCAGTAAGGCGAGGCCGAGCAGCGACGCCAAGAGTCGAGGCAGAGAAGCGCCTTGGAGAGTACGGTGGTTTTAAGCAGAGAAAGTGCTTATATGAGATACACATAAATATACACGAACAGGGACGCACCCCCACATTCACAAAAACGGCATGAAAACAGAATTTATCAAACACGAGAGCTGAGAAAGATGAAGCGACAAATATATCGAGGAACAATATGCATTCATTGAATTTCTATAGATGACAAGCGCCTATCTTGGAAAGAATATAGTTGTGTGAGGATTACACACGCCCTTACCCGTTCCATTTCCCCACTCGTCGCTGGCTCCTCCTAGCAGAGGCAACCACGGTAGGCGCGGCAGCACTGTGGCCGAATCTTCGCTCAGAAAGCCCAAAGTCGAAGAAGTCCACCACCACAGCGCGCCGCCAGCAACCGCGGTGGCCACCAAATACCTGTTTTCGTTCATTGAATAGAGTTCAGAGTTAGAGTTAGAAGTAGTCTTAATTACGGTGAGATTCTTGTCGTCGTCCTGAGCACACATCAACGAAATACTCTTCGTACAACACAAAAATCACTCGCTCCTTTTCTTAATCTCTGACTCTCACCACGCCAGTTCTCGCGACAAGAAAAACTCCGTAAGAGCGAGGTTCGCCGCGATCGCCATCGGGCGCAGCAGCCACGGTAGACCCACCTTCGCGTTGGACGATAATTCATAGTGAGAAAATGAAAAGAAAACAAGGGAGACTGATTGCGATTGATTATAATGTACTTGTTTACGGTACTCTTACGGTACTCGTTAGTGTAATTAGGAAATGCCGCGTATGAGCTTTCTAGGAAACGAATATGCTCCTAACGTCATACGCGCAATTCAAAACGAAGTGAAATCCTAACCCTACATGAGTGATAAAAAAGGTTGCCTCAAGAAAAAGGAGAGAAGAACCACAGTGCTTCATAGTACTCTTCTCACCAGATGGCTGAACAGCAGGGCTGCAAGGGAGGTCAGGATTTGCATACCCCCTGCCGACCACTCGTCGCCTCCCAAGTACGCGCGACGCACCGCGCACCCGCTCAGCACCAACCAAAAGCACAGGGCTAAACCCAACGAGCCTGCGTTTGCGCATGTAGTACGAGTGGTGGCAAAATTGGAAGTGCATGAGAAGGACTCGGAGAAAGCGAGCGAGAATAGACGACGAGGTCATTGGGCAAGGAGGAACACAGGAATATGCGTGCGGGTATGAAACAGGGCACACGAGAAAGCAATCACGTGTGATCTTGAAGGATAAATGAGCCTTGAGATGGTGTAGCAATCATCAAGGTCAAAAGCAGAATATCAAGCATGTTGCGCGTGTGCTTTTCAGTAAATGCGCACGCAGGCTACACGCTCACCCGCAGCTCCCCCCACCACCAGCCATCGCTGCAAGAAAGGCAGCGCCACGCGCCTTTCCAGAGCCAGCACCAATAGACCTGCCGCTACATGTGCAGCAACGCTCAAGCGTGTGGAGCCACCAAAGTCACTGCTGCTGTTGCTACTAGCGGTGCTGGCGCGAGTGCTGCTGCCAGAGCGGACTTTCTGGTCTGCGCCATCCTCATCGTCATCCGTGTTAGTGGTGGTGTTGTTGAGAGAAGAAGAAGCAGAAGAAGAGTCCTTGGCTGTAGCTGCAGCAGTGGTTGGCGGGCAGCCGAAGATTGCTGGAAGGCCAATGCCAGGGTAAGCAGCAGCAGCAGCTGTTGCACTAGTGCCACCACCACCACCACTGCCATCACCCCCACTGCCACAACGGTCCCGGCAGGCAGCGTCCAACCACACAACTGCCAGAAATCCCCCGCAGAGGAGGGCCACCAGCTCCCACCCTACCAAGAGGGCGACGTCGTCCAAAACCCCGACATGGACCAGGGAACCACCAGGGTTGCCACCGCTGTTGCTGCCGCCGCCATAGCTGCGGCTACCCATTTTGCGCGCCTGCGTGACAGCGGCTAGCGCGGCGGCAGTGACTCCGCCGTAAGCCCCGAACAAGAGCTGAACAGGAGGCAGACAGAAGAAGGCACCAAAGAGAGACTACCATCAGATGAAGAGTTGGATGAATAGTCCTCAAGTGTGCACGCACTCTCATGTCATACTTCCACTATCTACAGGCTTGCACCCTTCTATTATCTACTAGATGGTACGAATACCTGGTAGTGCATCACAACGTGCACTAGTGAAGGCAGCAAACATGTCGCCAGCGCCAGAAGCTTCAGCTCAGCACTCCCGACCCATAGTGTGCCTCCTGAATACATCAAGTGTTGCTGCTGCTGCTGCGAGTGTCGTCTCATCACTGGTTTTGAACTACGACCACCGTTGCTGCTACTGCTGCCACTGCTATAAGCATACTCGCCACTAGAAGAAAAGGAGGGTAGAGCACACCAGTGCACTAAGAGTGGCATAACCACGGCCAGGCCGAAAGCCGCATAGGAAGGTTCCAGCAACCCGCACGCCAAACCGCCCCATACTATGAGAGGGCTGCACACTAAAGGGGTGCCTACGCCTAGGAACCCTTTGCTGAAGACTACCAGATCTGGGGCTTCTAAGTTCAGCCATTTGTATTGTAGAGTGCCCCAGATGCCTACGAGGCCTAGGTAAGCTAAGAGGGTGATGGGGACCAAAATGAGCGCGAAGGAATGCATCAGGTGCTCGTGCGCTGCCAAGCCCACCTGCAAGAGAAAGGCACAACGTTGTGGTTTAGAACGTGCAGGCGTTGGAAGTGATGAAGAGAGAAAAAGAGTGGAATAATGAGAAGATTAAGAGAAAAAGGAAGCAACATAGGCTCTGTTGTAGGTAAGATATGAAAAATGTAAAAGAGTCGGCAGTACTCGTCTTATCTACTACTAGCTTCAAAGAAAGAGAAGAGCTTGAGCCAAACGAGAAGTGCGCGCTCATGCTTACTTGAACAGCGAGGCCTCCAAGCATGAGCCATTGCGCTGCCAGAGCTAACCCCGCCCAACTCCCGCCTAGCACGTCTAACGCGTGCACCCCGAGAACGCCCAAGCTCGCCCACAGCAGAGCTCCACTTCCCGCGTAGCCAAAGACCAGCGCGAGGCAAGGCAAGCCCGCCAGCCACCAGCCTGGGCCTACATGGGTACGCAGTCACAAGCACACAAGTCCACCGCGAACAGAAAGAATAGTGAAGGCACATGCGCGCAAAGACCGGAATATTTTCCCAAACTAAGAGTTTAAAAATACTTTGAGCATTAAGTAAGCTACACAGCATACTTGATAGGATATTTTTAATAGGTTGCAAACCATAAGATAGAATAAATTCCCGCCTCTGCACACTAATAACAGGATTTGAAGCTTAAGCACTTGGGGTAGCCGGGCATTCAACAGGCTAGAAGTTAATGAACCTGCAGGGCGGTTTTCTTCGCTGGCCTCCAACGAATATGCTTGAGCCTGCGCCTGCGCCTGGCCCGCCATGCCGCTAGCTTGGCCGCTGCCACTGTTGTTGCGGCTACCACCACCACCACTAGAGGGACTAGCAGCGTCCTGGAGGTCGACCTGGCCTCGTTCCGATAAACGGGCTTGAAGGGGCGCCCGCCGCTTCAAGCTAGAGCTCTGCTGTGGAGACGAGGAAGCACTGCCATCTCTCTCGGCGGTGGTATTCCCTGGCGGTGGCGGCGGCGGAGGAGGAGGTAGAGGAGAAAGCATGCCGACCTTCTAGCCCGGAACCCGAGTCTGCTGCGCGTCTTATTGCTTCTTGCTTGCTTCTCGCTCCTTGCTTGTGTCTTTTATGCTGGCAACTAGGGCTCCGGAAAAAAACTAACACCAGTCCTCCCCTCGGGGGAGGCGCGAAAAATAAAAGCTCCGCGGCTGCTCCAACCGCAGCAACTATCGCAGCGCACACGACGAAGAAACTGCGTATGATAGCTACATGAACCCCGAGCCCGGCTTCCGAGCCGGGCCAGGGGATTCCTATGATGCCGCCTAAATGGCGCCCTTCCCCTGTATAGCTACTAACACCAGTCCTCCCCTCGGGGGAGGCGCGAAAAAAAAAGCTCGAAAAAAGGCAAACAAAAAGGCAATCCAACGGATTTTCGCGTAAATGCCGTACTTTTTACGTAAATGTTTTACAAGGAGGAGACATGCTTGTCCGTTGGGGCTAAAAATTCGTCCGTTGGTTTGCCTTTTTGCTGCCTTTTTTTTCCAGGAATCCTCAAAAAAGGCTCGGCCTTTTTTCCGGAGGCCTACTGGCAACCACAGAAAGATGAGGTGCGTTTATACGGACCATTTTACTGATGGCATATCCCGTATTTGTTTGGGTGGCACTGGCGTAATGGTGAATGAAATGGCGTGGTGTTTTGTGGTTTTGGTTTTCGAAATGGGATAGCTAGAAAATGTAGCTTACTGCTTTGCGCATTAGGAAGTCTTAACTGTGGCCATGTCGTTAGCTATGCACCAGCGCTAGACGCTAGATGCTAGATGAGAGGCCTAGGCGTGGACCTATCCTACGGCGCACGGCCAAGCACCAAGCACCAAGCAGGACTGCAATTCCCGTTTCCCTTTCCGCGGAATAACCGCGCGATGGCTGAAAATTTCACTTGTCGTGGTATTTCTGCGGCGTTTCTGCGGGTCTTCCGTGCCGTGGTCATAAAGGCATAAAGGCACTGCTCAATTCCCGTCGCGGAAATCACGTCTGATTGGTAAAATTTTCCCTTTTCCGCTTTCCGCGGGAATCCCGCAGAAATCCTAATCGAGAAACTAACCGGCCAAGCCAGCCAATTAGCCAGTTCTCAGATGCCCCTTGGCTATTGGGTTCTTTTTTCATTCGGAGATAGCATTTATTATCACAGGGAAAACCAACTCCCCATCACCGTATCACCTAGCGAAATCAAGTCACCACCCTGCCCTGAATCGAAAAGCAGCAAGCACGGGCTGTTTCTGATTCTATGGTAAAGAAGGAAAAGGCAGTTGCGGGCCCCTCACTGTGAGATTTCATCAGGTACCGTCGCGCTATTTTTAGAGGAGATCGTCCACGTCTTCGTCATCGTTCCAAGTTGTCTCTGACACCGCTACACTGGCTGCTTCTGCCACAGCTGCAGGTTGAGTTCTGCTTTCCATTGTGGCCGACGATGATAACTACATGCAAGGTGGAGAGGGGGTGATGGGGGAGGACACGACAATTGAGTCGTGTGCCTTTCATTTCATTTTAAATTCCATTCACATAAGGCCACAAGATAGTGTTTTATTAAATTGAAATTAGAATTGGAGCAAGCGCATATCAACTGTGGCATCAAAGCGAGAGCACTCCAACCGACATCCATACCTGAAGCAGCGGCTGAGGCTTTTGCAGAGGTTGTTGGGACAGTTTGCGCGCCCTTTTCCGACTTGC